>JAEEGL011778652.1_pt1 | contig 12729 bp, 14 predicted proteins | sample 9134231 | NCBI WGS metagenome assembly JAEEGL01 (sample SAMN16246548, study PRJNA631951) | gut metagenome | biome: gut microbiome; feature: rumen; material: fiber-attached | host: Bos | place: Iran: Karaj | collected 2018-10 | reverse complement strand
GATAGACGCGATAAGCTGCTCCAGCGCGCGATCCTTGACGTATTCCTCCGTGCCGTGCAGAAGGTAGGCGCCTGCGAGCGTATCCTGTTTCAGTTGTTCAAAAAAATCTTTGTAATCCATAATTTCATTATACCATAAATGCTTATGAGAGAGGGATAAAGAAGAGGAGTAAGCTCAAAGCCGTCGCGGTACTTCCCAAAATCAGACGGTATTTGCGCGGGAGCAGGCAATAGCGGGAAAAGAAAATGAGCGCCGCGTAAAAGAAAACGCATGCGGCGAACGGGGATGCGGAGTTGACCGCCACATCGCCTGCGGCGGCAAATTGCGTTACGGCGCGTATCAGCGTGAGCACGACGTTTCCGAAAGACGCGATTGCGCTGCCTATTGTGGGGAGGAGCGCGTAAAAGGGGATGCAGAGAAGGATCGGCACCAGCGCAAGCGACGCGATGGGAACGACCAGAAGATTTGCAAACACGCTCAAAAGAGGGAAGCTGTGAAAGTACGCGCAGCTGATCGGCTGGACGCCGACCTGTGCGCCGACGAACAGGCTGAGACTGTTTGCAAGCGGATACGGCAGCGCCCGCAAGCGTGCGCGCAGCATGGGCGAAACGAGAAGGATGCCGGCTATGGCGAGGAAGGAAAGCTGCAGTCCGACACTGAACAGAGCGTACGGGTTTACGAGCAATATCACGCCGAGGGCCAGACCGAGCGCCGTCGGCGCGTCGTAGCGGCGGCCGCTTAGACGCGCGCCGAGAAGGCACAGCACCATGAAGCTGGCGCGCACAGCGGATGAGGCAAAAGCGCATAACGCGCAGAGAAACGCTAAAAACACGGCGATGCATGCGAAACGGATTCGGATGCTGCACCGGCGCAGCAGCGCCGAGAGAAAGCCTGCCAATATGGAAATGTGAAGGCCGGATACGGCCAGAAGATGCAGCATGCCCGAGCTGCGAAAAGCGTCGAGCGTGTCGGATGGGATATTGCTCTTATCGCCTAAAAGCATGCCTGCCGCCAGACCGCCGTTTTCGCCGAAGAGATGAAGAAGCGTTTCTTTGATATAGGCGCGAACGTCGAGCAGCGCCCCGTAGCAGGTCTGTACGATGGAGAGCGTTCCGCGGGAAAACGCGGCCGTACCGTCCGAAACGGTGAAATAGCAGGTGACGCCGCGCGTAAGGTGTTGCAGCCGGTAGTCGACCGGCGCGGCGCCGTAAAGATGAAGCGCTGCGCGTGCGGTCAGGGTTTGTCCGTATTGCGGCGCATATTGCCGGCCGGCATCCTTCAGATATACGACGGCACGTCCGTCGACCGGCGTGCCGTCGGAGGTTGCGGACTGAACGGTCAAGTGCCATTGGCCGTCTTTGTATTCCGGCGTTTCGCAAATGAAGCCGCTGAAAACGCATTCATCGGCAGGAGCGGGTAAAACAGGCGCGCCTGCCGCCATGCGCAGCATACCGATGCAAAGACCTATCAGCATTGCGGCGGCTGCGGGCCAGCGAAACAAGAGCGCGGCGACTGCGCACAGCGCTGATGCGATGCAGAGGATATACGTCAGCAGACTGTCAAGACGGCTGGCTGCCAGTATGCCGAAGCCGATGCAGCACGCGCAGAACAGCAGCGGCCGTGTATTGAAAACGCGTGTCATACCCTTATGGGATGCGGCGTTATTGTACGGCGACGGCTTCGATCTCGATGAGCGCGCCTTTCGGGAGAGCGGCGACCTGTATTGCCGAGCGCGCGGGAAAATCCACGCTGATGTAAGAGGCGTAGATTTCATTGACACGCGCGAAATCGGCGATGTCCTTTAGGAATACCGTCGTTTTGACGAGACGATCCATACTGCTGCCGGCGGCGTCGAGGATGGTCTTCAGATTTTTGAACGCCTGTGCCGCCTGCGCCTCTATCCCCGCGCACAGTTCGCCGGTCTTGGGGTCTATTCCCAGCTGGCCGGAAACGAACACCAATCCGTTTGCCGAGACGGCATGGTTGTAGGGGCCTATGGCGGCGGGCGCATTATCCGCATGGATGATCTGTTTCATATTTTGGTTCTCTCCTTCTGCTTTTTTCAACAAAAAACTACCACGCGCATGCGGAGATGTCAATCTGAGCCGGCGAAAAAACGCTCGTTCCGGAAAAAGAAATCCCTTCGGCAAGATGCCGAAGGGACGGTCATTTCGTTCGTGAAAAGAGCTGGGTAAGCATGCTTATCGGCAGGCCGCCAAGGGCGCTTTGCGCATCGGGACGGCCGTTTTTCATGAACTGCATGAGCATTTGCAGCATCTGCATTCTGGGATCGGACACGGGCTGCGGAGGCTGAGACGGCAGCGCGCTTTCCTCGGCCGGGAGGTCGAGCGCGCGGCAAAGCGATTCGTACATGGCGCGCGGAAGAAATTCACGCATGCAGTGCGCGTAGCGCTGGACGCCTTCCGTGCCTTTGTCGATACGGATGCGGTTGCCCAGCGTAACGGCGCATTTTAACGGATCATCAGAGGGCGCTGCGGGCTTCGGCAGGGCACGGGGCATATAATCGGACAAATGTATCACCTCCTGCTTCATATTTATGTCGGCTTCGGCGGGACTGTGCACATCTGAAAGCCGCGCTGCATAATTTTGAAAAAGGAGGAGCGTGATGATATGAAAAGAAGTCTGAGCGGCATGAAGCGGCAGCAGGGCGTTCCGCCCCGTCAGGAAACGGCGGCGGAACCGGAAACTGCGCCGAAGCAGGAAGCGGATCAGCAGGCGCTTCGGGAAACCGTGGAGCATTACGGCAAAAAGAGCAAAGCCGAATTATTCGACGAGTTAAAACGCATTACCGGCGAAACGGGAATGGACGCAAGGCATATGGATGCGCTGGCGCAGCAGATCGCACCCATGCTGTCTAAGGAGCAGCAGCAGCGCATGTACGAGGTGGTGGAAAAGCTCCGGCAATGATGCAAGATTTGAACGCGGATATTTCATATTTTGTTTGTCACGGCATCCCTTTACTGCTATAATAATGTAGAGTTATACGGGAGAAAATACAGATGAAGTTTCTTTTAAGCAATGACGACGGCATTCAGTCGCCGGGGATTCACGCATTGGCCATGGAATTGCAGCGCTATCATGACGTTGCGATCGTCGCTCCGGATTCGGAGCGCAGCGGCGTGGGACATGCCTTTACGTATACGGAACCGCTGCGCGTGCGGGAAGTGCATCTGCCCCAGATCGAAAGTAAAGAGGTGTTCTCTACCAACGGAATGCCCGCAGATTGCGTCAAGCTCGGATGCGCCAATCTGGGGATTGCGCCGGATATCGTGATTTCCGGAATCAATTTGGGCGCGAATCTCGGTACAGATGTACTGTATTCGGGCACGGTGGCTGCGGCCATGGAAGCGGCGCTGCTGCACAAGCCCGCCATTGCCATATCGGTGTACGCGTACCATCCGAAACATCTGGACGTTGTGGCGCGTATTGCAAGAGGCGCGGCGGAATACATCGTAAAGCACCCTTTGAAGCAGGGCATGATCCTGAACATCAACGTTCCCGATCTGCCGCGGGAAGAAATTCGCGGAATCCGGCGCACAGGCCTATGTTTTCAGGAGTATCTGAACGTATATGAAGAGCGGATCGATCCGCGCGGCCTGAAGTATTACTGGCTGCCGCTGGGAAAACAAAAGGGCTTTGTTCCGCAGGAGAACACCGATGAAATGTGGATCAGACAGAAATACGTGACGGTGACGCCGATCGGCTTCGACATCGCCGACTATGCATATATGGAACAGATGGATTTAGCTGATTTTACATGGTGAGGTGTGCGACAATGGAAAAAGAGGATTTACTCACAAGACTGCGCAAGCAGTATCCACAGCTCAGTAAACGTCAAAAACAGATCGCGGACTATATTCTTACGGACTATGACCGGGCGGCGTTTATTACGGCGCTGAAGCTTGGGCGCATGGTGGGCGTGAGCGAATCGACGGTGGTGCGGTTCGCGTACGCGATGGGCTACGACGGGTATCCGGCGCTGCAGAAATCCCTGCAGGAACAGCTTCGCAACAAGCTTACAGCCGTACAGCGCGTGCAGCTTGCAAGCGATATGCCGGAAGAAGACGTACTGAAGAACGTCCTCAAGGCGGATATGAACAATATCCGCTCCACGCTGGAAAATGTGGACAACAACGTGTTTTCCGGCGCCGTTCACGCGCTGCTCGAAGCGGAACATGTGTACGTGATCGGCCTTCGTTCGGCGATGCCGCTGATGCAGTTTTTATCCTACTATCTGAATTTTGTGCGGGGCAATATCATCTCCGTAGCGGGCGCCTTCAGCGGAACGACGGAGGAGATGCTGCGCATAGGCGAAAAGGACGTCTGCGTGGGCATCAGTTTTCCGAGGTATTCCACGCGTACCGTAAACGCCATGAAATACGCGCGCGGACAGGGCGCGAAAACGATCGCGATTACCGATTCGGAGTCTTCGCCTTTGACGCCGCTGGCGGATTACGTGCTGCTGGCGCGCAGCGACATGGCGTCGTTTGCCGATTCGCTCGTGGCGCCGCTGTCGCTCATTAACGCGCTCATCGTGGCCGCGGGCATGCAGTGCAAGGACGCGCTCTATGCGCATTTCGCCAAGCTCGAAAACATTTGGGGTCAGGAACGTGTGTATATGACTCCGGAACAGGAGAATCAACCGTGAGATTATTGCTTTCCCGACATGGTCAGACTGTCTGGAACACCGAGCGAAGAACACAGGGACGGACGGATATTGAGTTGGACGAAACCGGACGGATGCAGGCCAGGTGCCTTGCCCGCCGGATGGCAACGGAGAAGATCGACTGTATTTACACCAGTCCGCTGCGCCGCGCGGTGGAGACGGCGCGGGCAGTAGCCGCGACGACCGGCGCGCCGATCGTCATGGACGAAAGGATCATCGAGCGCGATTTCGGTGCGTTTGAGGGAAAGAGCCTCGAAGAACTCACGGTTTCGTTCAAAGAGGAGCTGAGAATCTGGGAACAGTCGCCCTATGAGCACATGGTCGAGGGCTCGGAGCCGATGCCCGCGCTGCGGGAAAGATGCGCGTCGTTCCTCGATGACTTGTTTGCAAGAAACGAAAAGGACAGCGTGATGGTGATCTCGCATTCGGTGCCGTTAAGGATGATGCTGGCGCTGCTGATCGATCTGCCGCCGAATCGTATCCATTCTTTCTATCTGGAAAACTGCGCTTACACGCGCGTGTTCTGCGATAAGCAGCGCAGCGTGATCGTAGCGCTCAACGATAAATCCCATCTGAAGGACATGCTATGAACGTAGCTGTGATCGGCGGAGGCCCCGCGGGCATGATTGCGGCGGGCGCGGCGGCGGAAGACGGACATGTCGTAACGCTGTTTGAAAAGAACGAAAAACTCGGGAAAAAGCTGTATTTGACGGGCAAGGGCCGCTGCAATTTGACGAATGCGGCGCAGGCCGAACAGTTTTTCGCGCATATCCCGCACAATCCGAAATTCCTGTTCAGCGCTCTGAATGCGTTTTCCAACGACGACATCGTCGAGCTCATTCATCGCATGGGCGTGCCGACCAAAGTGGAACGCGGGGGACGGGTCTTCCCGCAGTCCGACAAGTCCAGCGATATTTTGCGGGCGCTGGAACGATACGTGAGAGGCTGCGGCGTGCAGGTGCGGCTAAATACGCCGGTGGAAGGCATCTGCGTGCGTGACGGACGCGCCGCGGGCGTATCTGTTGCGGGAGAATGTCAGCCCTTCGATGCGGTCATTTTGGCGACGGGAGGCGTCAGCTACCCGTCTACGGGCTCCACGGGCGACGGGTATCGCTTCCTGCGCACGCTGGGACATACGATCGTGGAGCCGAAAGCGTCTCTTGTTCCACTGGAGACGCAGGAAAACTGGCCGAAAACGCTGATGGGGCTGACGCTGAAGAATGTGGAGCTCAGCGCGCTGCGCGGCAAAAAACGCGTGTTCTGCGAGCGCGGAGAGATGCTCTTTGCGCATTTCGGCGTGACGGGGCCGCTGGTGCTCTCCGCGAGCGCGGTCGTTGCGGACGCGCCGGAAGGGGTGCGGCTGCACATTGACTTAAAGCCCGCGCTTTCGATCGAGCAGGTGCGTGCGCGCGTGCTGTCCGATCTTCAGGCGGATCCAAGGAAGCAGATGACAAATGTGCTGCGGGGATTGATGCCGATGAGGCTCATTCCCGTGGTGCTGGAGCTGTCGGGGATCAAAGCGGAAACGCCGGCGGGGGAATTATCCAAAGAGCGGCGTCTGGCGCTGTGTGAAACACTCAAATGCATCCCTTTGACCGTCGCGCGCGCGCGGCCGATTGCGGAGGCGATCGTGACGCGCGGCGGCGTGAACGTACGGGAGGTGGACGCCTCCACGATGCAGTCAAAGCACGTTCCCGGACTGTTCATTGCGGGCGAACTGCTGGATGTGGACGGTTATACGGGCGGATTTAATTTACAAATTGCGTATTCCACGGGTTATCTTGCCGGAAAATCGGTAAACCTGTGCATGGGGAGGACATGACAATGAAACGGTTGAATATTGCGATCGACGGCCCGGCGGGAGCAGGTAAGAGCACCATCGCGAAAGCTTTGGCGGCCGAAATGAACATTCGCTATCTGGACACGGGCGCAATGTACCGCGCTATGGCGGTATGCGCGCTGCGGGCGGATGTGGACCCGAGGGACTCGGAGGCGGTAGCCCGTATATTGCCTAAGTCCGATGTGCAGGTGCGCTACGACGAAAAAAACCAGCAGCACGTATACCTGAACGGCGAAGACGTGACGGGCGAGCTGCGCACGCCGCCCGTGAGCCGCGGCGCGTCGGACATTGCGGTGCATCCCGCGGTGCGCGTGAAGCTGGTGGAGCTGCAAAGACAGGTGGCGCAGGAGAACGACGTCGTGATGGACGGACGCGATATCGGCACGTATGTGCTTCCCGATACGCCATATAAATTCTATGTGGACGCCAGTCCGCGCGAGCGCGCAAAGCGCAGGCTGCTGGAATTGCAGCAGAAGGGGCAGGCGCCGGATGTGACGATTGAGCAGATGGAACAGGAGATTCTCGCCCGCGACGCTACGGACAGCAGCCGCGAGTTTGCGCCGCTCAGGCGCGCGGACGACGCGATTTACATCGATACCACCGATATGAATATCGAGCAGGCGATCGCGGCGGTGCGCGGACATATTCGGTAAAGGCGGAGAAAAGCTATGTTGTACGTGTTTTTACGGATATTCGTGAAGCCCTTTCTGTGGCTGAAATACCGGCCCGTAGTGGTGAACCGTCAGAACCTGATGGTAAAGGACGGCGCGATTTTCGTATGCAATCACATATCGATGGGAGACCCGCTGCTCCTAGGCCTGATTTCGCTCAGATACATCCACTACATGGCGAAACGCGAATTGTTTAAGAACCCGTTTCTGCGCGTTGTATTTAAGGGCCTTCTGGCTTTTCCCGTCAGCCGTCACAAGGCGGATGTACAGTCGTTAAAGATGGCGTTTGAGCTGATCAAAAACGGGAAAGTCTTCGGCATTTTCCCCGAAGGCAAACGCTCAATCACGGGCGAAATAGACGAGATCGAGCGCGGCACGGCATTTTTGGCTGTGCGCTCCGGCGCTCCGGTCATACCGGTCTACATATCGCCCGAAACGTACCGCACGGGCAGGCTGTACGCGCGCGTAGGAGAACCGATTTACGCGTCGGAGATTCCCGAAGACGTGCCGAAAAGCGAACGACTGGATCTCTTGACGTGCCGCATCCTCAATGCGATGCGGGCGCTGCGCGTGGAACAGGAGGCATCTTTTTCATGCAAGTGATCCTTGCGAAAAACAGCGGATTCTGCTTCGGCGTGCGGCGCGCGGTCGATATGGCTTTAAAGTGCGCAGAGGAGCAGGGCTGCGTATATACATTGGGCGAAATCATACACAATCACGCGGTAGTCGCCTCGCTGCGGGAGGAGAACGTTTTTGCGGTCGATACACCGGACGCACTCAAGGAAGGGGATACCATCGTCATCCGTTCGCACGGCGTACCGCCCGAAGCGTACGAGATATGCAGGCAAAGGGGATTGCGGGTAGTTGACGCTACGTGCCCGTTTGTGAAACGTATCCATGAGATCGTCGGCCGCGCTGCGCGGGACGGACGCGCAATACTGATTGCCGGCCAGCCGGATCATCCGGAGGTGATCGGTATCAAGGGCTGGGCGGGACAGGCTCGGGTAGTGTCGGATTTAACCGATTGCGACGCGCTGCCGCCGCTTGGACGCGCGGCGATCGTGGCGCAGACGACGATGCAGAAGGAACTGTTTTGCGACATGGTGACGCGCCTGAAGGAGAAATGCGAGGACCTGAAAGTATTCGAAACCATATGCGATACCACGGTTGCACGCCAGAGCGAAGCGGAAGAATTAGCCAAAAAATGTAATAAAATGTTTGTTGTGGGGGCGGCGCACTCGTCGAATACCAAAAAATTAGCGCAGATTTGCAAAAAACACTGTAAAAGTACCCAATTTTTGGAGAATCTTGATGAGTTTGTACTTGAAAAAATAGAAACGAATGATATAATAGGAATTGTTGCTGGCGCTTCAACGCCGGATTGGATGATTAGGGAGGTTATGACACGAATGAGCGAATTGGAAAAGACGACGGTAGAAACCAACACCTTGGACACACAGGCAACCGAGCAAGAGACCGTACAGGCACCTGTTGCAGAACAACCTGCTGCGCCTGAGGCAGCCGTCACAGAACCCGCAGAACCGAAGGCGGAAACTGCAGAGACTTCTGAAGCCGGTGAATCGAGCTTTGCGGAAGCGTTTGAGAAAACTTTGGTGCGTATTCGCAACGGCCAGATTATTACGGGCTCCGTTGTGCAGATCGTCGACGGTGAGGTTTGTGTAAACATTGGCTACAAATCTGATGGGTTCATTCCGAGAAATGAATTTTCATCCGATCCGGATGTCAACCCTGCGGACGTTGTAAAAGTGGGCGATCCCATCGAAGTGGAAGTCCTCAAGGTCAATGACGGCGAAGGTAACGTCCTGCTTTCCCGCAAGAGCGTGGAAGGCAAGAAGTATTGGGAGGAGCTCGTGGTACAGGCGGAAGACCCCACAAAGGTCTTTGAAGCTGAGGGCAAGGAAGTTGTCAAAGGCGGCCTGATTGCGACGATCAATGGCGTGCGGGCGTTTGTTCCTGCATCGCACGTTTCGACGAAGTATGTGGAGAACCTTTCCGACTTCGTCGGTAAGCCCATGCGGCTGTCCGTGATCGAAGTCGACAAGGCGCGTAAGCGTATCGTCGCTTCGCAGAAGAACGTTCTGCTGGCCGAGGCCGAAGCGGAGAAGAAAGCGAAATGGGCTTCGCTGACGGTGGGCGACAAGGTCAAAGGTATTGTACGCAGGCTGGCAGATTTCGGTGCGTTTGTCGATATCGGCGGCATCGACGGTCTGGTTCACGTTACGGATGTGGCGTGGGGCCGTGTAAAGCATCCTTCCGATGTTCTCAAGATCGGACAGGAGATCGAAGTGCTGATCCTGAACGTCGACGCGGAAAAAGAACGTGTATCTTTGGGCTATAAGCAGCTGCAGCCCAAGCCCTGGACTCAGGCGGCGGATAAATACCCCGTCGGCTCGATCGTGGAAGGCAAGGTCGTTCGCATCGTGCCGTTCGGCGCGTTTGTAGCGCTTGAGCCGACGATCGACGGCTTGATCCATATTTCTCAGGTCAGCGAGCGCCGCATTGAGAAGGTCGAGGATGCGCTGAATGTCGGCGACGTCGTTCGCTGCAAGGTACTGGATGTCAATCCGGAAGCGAAGCGTATCAGCCTGAGCCGCAAAGAGGTGATCCTGGAGGAGAATCCGGAGATCGCAGAGCAGATCGCTGCCGAGCGCGCAGAGCGCAACCGTATTTATGCGGAGCGTCAGGAGCAGCGTGCGGCGGAGCGCCAGGCGCGCGAACAACAGCAGCAGCAGAGACGCGCTGAGCGTCCTGCGGCGGATCAGCCCCGCGCACCGCGTGCGGAACGCCCGGAGCGCAGCGAGCGCCGTTCCCGTGAAGACGCGGATTACGAGCTGCCGCCCGTACAGAGCGCGACGACTTCTCTGGCGGATCTGTTCCAGAAATTCAATGTGGAAGAGAAAAACACGGACGGAGAATAAAACGATTTTTGAAAAGGTGCTCCTTGTAGGAGCACCTTTTTTTATTGCAAAGACAAAACCGCCGGATCAATTTTTACAGAGATTAGACGGATGAATGCATGGTGTGTCGCCTTTACCGGCATGCGCTTATGAGAGCGCGCACACATACAAAACGCCAGAGCAGTGCCGGCGTTGTAAAGGAAAACGGCAATTTGAACTTTTTGTGCGCAGCTGAAGGATAATGAAGGTTTCGAAGAAAATGCTTGCCAAAAGAACCAAACGGCGAAGGATGCCGGATTGTTTCCGCTTTGTTTTATACTGAAATCAATAATAACCGGCTTCCTGTGCGTGACGAAGTATGGCGTTGAAGGTTTCTTCGCTGATATCGTGCTCGATCTTGCACGCATCTTCGCGCGCGACGCCCTCGTCAATGCCGAGCGCCTTCAAAAATGCAGTGAGCAGGAGATGCCGTTTATAAATGCGCGTTGCAATAGACATGCCGGCATCCGTCAGTGTGATAAGGCCTTCGCCGTCCATGGTAATATACCCGTTTTCGCGCAGACGCTTTGTCGCATAACTGACGCTTGGCTTTGTAACGTTTAACTGCCTCGCTACATCCACGGAACGGATATAACCGTGCTGCTCTTTCATCATTAGCATGGCTTCCAGATAATCTTCTGCGGAACGCTGAATTTTCATTCAGGCCACCTCGCTTTCTGCCTTACTGAAAATAGCGTAACATATGCGGACGGGAATTTCAAGTTTCACCGGCAACTTGGAAAAAAGCATTGACAAATAAAAATGCGCGTATTACACTAAGCATGGTTAGGAATTTCTAACTAATTATTTTGTACAAGAGTTAGAGCGGTTTAATTAAAACTGACGGGGGAGGACATCATGATGCCGTTGATATTTGCGCAGATCGGACAGGAAAATATCATCCGGAAGGTCGGAGGAAATGCGCAGACAAAAAAACATCTGGAAGACATGGGTTTTGTAGCCGGCGGCAACGTGACCGTTATTTCCGAAATCGGCGGTAACCTGATTGTCAACGTGAAGGAATCGCGCGTTGCGATCGGCCGCGAGATGGCGGGAAAAATTATGGTGTAAGGAGCACGGGTATGAAGACGCTTAGAGAAGTAAAAGTCGGTGAAACGACAAAAGTCGTTAAACTTCACGGAGAAGGCGCGATCAAGCGCAGGATCATGGATATGGGGATTACCAAGGGCGTGGAAGTGCACGTTCGCAAGGTTGCGCCGCTGGGCGACCCGGTGGAAGTGACGGTACGCGGATACGAGCTTTCTATCCGAAAAGCGGACGCCGAGATGATAGAGGTCGAGTAAGAATAGTTGAAAGCTAAAAACGGAGGAATGATCCCCGTTTTTTTAAGGACGGTTGGTTAGAACATTCTAATCTCAAAGGAGAGGGTTATGGATAGACAGATCAAAATTGCTCTTGCGGGCAATCCGAACAGCGGTAAGACGACGCTGTTCAACGCGCTGACCGGTTCCAACCAGTTTGTCGGCAACTGGCCGGGCGTAACGGTAGAGAAAAAAGAGGGCAAACTCAAAAAGCACGACGATGTGGTCATTATGGACCTGCCGGGCATTTATTCGCTTTCTCCCTACACGTTAGAGGAAGTGGTAGCGAGGAACTATCTTGTCAACGAACGGCCTGACGCGATCATAAACATTGTCGACGGCTCCAATCTGGAGCGAAATCTGTATCTGACGACGCAGCTTTTGGAGCTGGGGATCCCGGTCGTGATCGCCATCAACATGATGGATATCGTTCGCAAGAACGGAGATCATATCAACGTTGCGGAGCTGTCCCGCGCGCTGGGCTGCAAGATTATAGAAATTTCCGCGCTGAAGGGCTTTGGCATCATGGAGGCGGCGGAAGCGGCAATCGATGCGGCGCAAAACACGAAAACCGTGCCGATGCACACGTTCTCGGGAACGGTGGAGCATGCGATCGCGCACATCGAAGAAGCGGCCGTACACGACCTGCCGCAAGAGCAGCAGCGCTGGTACGCAATCAAAATATTTGAGCGCGACGAAAAAGTGCTCGAACAGTTGAAGCTGGACGAAAAGGTATATAAACACATCGAAAGCGACATTGTGGCGGCGGAGAGAGAGATGGACGATGATGCGGAGAGCATCATTACGAACGAGCGTTACATTTACATCGCCGACCTCATGAAGAGCAGCTACAAAAAGAAGAACGCGGGGCAGCGTTCTATATCCGACAAGATCGACCGCATCGTGACGAACCGTATTCTGGCGCTGCCGATCTTTGCGGTGATTATGTTCCTCGTCTACTTCATTTCGATTTCTACGGTCGGAGCATGGGCGACCGACTGGGCGAACGACGGCCTGTTCGGTGACGGATGGCATCTGTTCGGAAGCGGCGCCGCGGAATATGAAGAGGCGATGACCGATTACATGTCGGAAAACGTTTGGACGGATGAAGTGGTCAGTATTGTCAGCCGGGCGAACGATGCGGGCGTCGTCGGCGCGGACGAGATACTCGGGGCGATCGAAGACAAAGACTCCGGCGCCTTTGATGAGGCGTACGGCTCCTACGGCGAATTGCTGGCGGAAGACGGTTATG
>JAEEGL011031665.1_pt1 | contig 12729 bp, 6 predicted proteins | sample 9134231 | NCBI WGS metagenome assembly JAEEGL01 (sample SAMN16246548, study PRJNA631951) | gut metagenome | biome: gut microbiome; feature: rumen; material: fiber-attached | host: Bos | place: Iran: Karaj | collected 2018-10 | reverse complement strand
GATTGGGGATTGGGGATTGGGGATTGGGCCCAATCCCCAATCCCCAATCCCCAATCCCCAATCCCCAAATATGTTATTAATATTTATTATATTATTTTCATTTTTTAAATAAATATTAAAAATTTTTTTAATTTAAATATATAAAAAATTAATAATATTTTATTTTTAAATTTTTTAAAATAATAATTTTAAAAAATGAATTCATTAAATTTAAATTTTAATAATGATAATATATTAAATAGAAAAAATAATAATTATAATATAACAATAGATTCATATAAAGAAGAAATTGAACAAAAAAATTTATGTTTAAGAAAACAACACATTAAAAATTATATAATAAAAAAAAGAATAATTAAAAATAATTTTAATAAAGACGATAATTTAATAATAGAATTATCAGATTTAGAAAAAAATCTTCCAGCAGAATTAACAAAAGAATTTGATATATATGAAGGAAAATTAGATGTAATAAATCAATTTTTAAATAATAATTTTTCATTATTAGATAATTTAACATTTAATAAAAATGATATAATAAAATATTCTTTAGTTAAACTAAGAAATTTATCTATCGAAGAAAATTTTAATAATTTAATTTTAGAAAATAAAAATATAATAGATTCAATTTTTAATTCATTATTAACTATATTATTTAATTCATATAATTCTCAAATTTTATATGAAATAACATTTATTTTAATAAATTTGACTGTTGAAAAAAAATATAGTATTAAATTAGAAAGAATTGATGTATGGAAAAAATTATATGAAATATTTTATTTATATAAAAATTATTATTTAAATTCAAATATTTTATGGCTATTTAGAAATATAATTTTTGAAGATTCAATTGCTTTATATATTTTTAAAGAAATTGAATTTAAAAAAATGTTCAATGATTTTTTAAATTTTTGTTGTAATAATTTAAATATTATTAATTATGAAGATTTAACACAAATTATTTTATTAATTAAAGAATGTATTAATTATAATAAAAGTAGATTTGTATATGAAATGAATTTTTGTTATAATAATTTAATAAAATTATTTTTAAATATTAGTGGATTAATAAATCAAGATTATATTAACAAAATTAATTATGATAATAAAATAAATATTATAAATTTTTTAGAAAATACAATAAATATATTTAGTTTAATTTTAAGAAATTCAAATGAAAATTATAATGAAATTCAAGAAAATAATAAAAATAATAATATTGAATATTTAAAATATTTTTATTCTGAAAGTTTTTTAATAAATTTAACAATATTATTAAAACAATTAATTAATAAACCTTTATTATATGATAATGATGATTTATGTATTGGTTTATATATAGAAATATATAATTTTATTGGGATTAGTTTATCAACTGAATTATTTATAAATTATTTAAAAATATATAAAAATAATGGCTATACATCAATAACTGAATTTATAGTTCAAAATTTTGAAAATAATTATAATAATGATGATTTATTGAAAAAAATAATTTTTAGTTTATCTAATTATGTATTTATTTCAGACGAATTTTGTAATGATATAATTAAATCAAATATTATTGAAAATATTTATAAATATATATATAAATATGAAAATAATGAAATTTTAGTTTTGAAAGAATGTTATTATTTATTTAATAATTTATTTGTTAAAGGGAATACATTACTTAAAAACAAAGAAAATTATAAATTATTAGAAATTATAATAAAAACTATTGTTATTATTATAACTGAATATTTAAAAGGTTTTGAAGAAAAAAATTTAACAAATGTATATTTTAAATGTATTAATTTATTAAATGAATTGATAAAATATATTAAAAATTTAAATGAAAATGAAGAAAGTAAATTATTATTAAATGATACTTTAATTTTTATGGAAAATAAAGGAATAAAAGACATATTTGAAAAAATAGAAAATAAATATGATGATTCAAATATAACTAATTTAATTAATTATATAAAGCTACAAATTTAAATTATATTAAGCAAAATTAAATATTATATGTATATTAAAATAATTAAAATATTTTTTTATTTATAATTGTAAAAAGTTATTATACATATAAAAAATTTAAATTATCATTATTATTTTTATAAAAACCAATTAATTCAGTAATTTTTTCATCATAATTAACAAATTTTTTTTTAAACAATTTAATTTGATTTTCTTCACTCATATTTTCCCATTCTTTTTTAATATAAAATAAAACATAAGCATTTTTAGTAATAATTTCATTATTTAAATCTAAAATTTCTTTAACTTTTTTATCATCAAAATTATACCATTTTTTTTTATATAAATTATAAGCATTTACATAATAATGTCCATTATCTTTTGTTCCTGAATGATAAATAACACCATATAAATTATAAACATTATTATTTTCATTATTTAATACATATTTATTTATATTAAAATCATTAATTGGAAAATTTATTTTAGTTTCAATTTTTGTCACATTATTGAATCTCTTTAAATGTATAATTAATATAGGAGGAGGATTATAAATTTGAATTTTAGTTTTTGCTTTTTGTTTAATGTGACATTTTTCACATAAATATTCATTATCTTTATCTAATTTTTCAAATTTTATAAAATATTCAAAACATTTATCTAAAGATATTGAATCATCATTTATTTTATTTTTATTAGTATAAGAAAAATTTAATTCTTGAAAAGTATTTAAAACATTTTGAATTGAATCTCTATATTGTGGTAAAAATGATATTTCTAACATAAAATCTCTATTCCAATTATTATTTAATTTTTTTTGATTTTCATTTAAATAAAAATATGTATTATCTATTGATAAATTATTATTATTTAAAGGATATTTATTTAATATATCATTTATAGTTAATTTTTTATCAAAAGGAATTAAGCAATTATTACAATTAATTTTAGAACATAATACACAAGGTTTATTTAAATGTTTATTTATATTAACTAATCTTAATCTATAAGGATAATTATTATTAATTTGAAATTCTAAATTATCATTTTCATTATCTGTATTAATTTTTGAAAAATAATGTTCGAAAGAATGATTATTAAATATAATTTTTAATAATTTATATATTTTTTTATGTAATTTAGCTAATGTTGTTTTTTTTTCAATTAAAATTATTTTTGGAATACAAAGATTTTTTCTCGAATTTATATCATTTTGTGTGTAACCTTTTATATTTATTATAGTTATTAGAATTTGATTTGTAAATCCATAATTATTATCAGTTTTAATATTTAAATTATTATTTTCTCCTTGATTTATTATATCATAATAAGATTTATTGTTTTGATTTTCATTATCAATTATTAAATCATCAAATAAAAAATTATTATTATCAAAATTATCTTTTTTTTTAATCTCTTCTAAATTAATTTTATTAGTATTATATATTTTAATATTATCTTTATTGATGTAATTATTATAATCTGGATAATAAAATTTATTTGGATTAAATTGAATTAAAAAAAAATTATTTATAATTTCATCTTTTGGATCAATGATTTTTGAAATATTAGAACTAATTAATAAAGTATTATTTAAAAATTTTTTTAGACGATTTTTTTTATCTAATTTTACTATTAAAAAACTCATTGGATGAATATTTAATATTTTTCCAATAATTTTTCTTAATTCCAACACAGTATCATCACTTGATAATTCAACATCTATTTTAATTGGTTTTATACTAATATCATAAAATATAAAAAAGCATTTTATATTAATAAAATTTAATTTTGAAACAATTGGTAAAGAAACCATTTGAAAAGTTTCAAATTTATTTTTACAATATTGACATTCAATATTAGGACAAATTATAATTGTTTTAAATTGACCATAAAATAAATCAACAATAAAACTTTGATTTCTTTTTAAATAATTAAACCATTCAATTTGACTTTTTATTTTATCATTTAAATTTTCATAACTATTATTTTCCCCTATATAAGGTTTATCTATAACTTTATTTAAATCTTCATGTAAAATATCCAAAAGATATGCTAAAAATTCTTGAGCATCTTGTTCAATATATCCTTTATAATTTTCATTCAAAATTTCTATTAAAAACTTAAAAAATTTTGGATTATATGAATTAAATGAATTAAAATGTAAATTTTTTAATATATTATTTAAAGCATTTGCAATATAACCTTTACTTCCTATAGGATTATTTACATTAATATCTTTTAAGAAAAAATCTTTTAAAAAATAATTTATAATAATTGGAGTATTACTAATAATTTGAATTGCACTATTTAAATAACAAGTATTTCCTATGTTTTTTAAACCACATATTCCATGTTTACTTAATATGTCTGGAACAATATCTAATGGATTTAATATACATTTACAGTTATTAAAATGAATAGGAAAATTATTGTTTAAACATGAAAATGAACAAAAATATTTTGATTTACATGGAAAAGAATATTTTAATATTTTAGTTTTTTTACATTGAAAACATAAACCTTCTTTATAAATGTTTTTTGATTTATTAAAATATGTATCATTTTTATTTTCAACAAAAATTATTTTATCAGATATTATTTCTGAAATAGAATTTTCAATAAATTTTTTTTCGAGATTTTTATCTATTAATATGGGATTAAAATTCGATTCATTAAAATTTTTATTTAATAATTTTTTTCTATTTTCTTTTAATAAAGCTTTTTCACCATAAATATTTTTTATTATTAAATTTATATCAGAAATATTATAATAGTTAATATTTATTATCCATAAATTTAATGAATTTGTTGATAAAATAAAATTTTTATCTTTATAATTAATGTGTAATTTATTTTCAATTAAAACAATTTTATTTTTAATATCTTCAACAATTTTTTTTTTATTTAAATATAATTTTTGAATTCTTTTTTCATTAAATGTATAATCAATATATTGATCATCTCCAATTATTTTATTTTTCTCTGGTAAAAAAAATAAATTTATGGATAATTTTTGAAAATCTACTAAATATTGATTATTATATTTATATATATCTAATAATATTTCTGGACTTCCATTATATTTTTTAAAGAAAAATTCCCATATTTTTTCATGAACAATTTTTAAATCTTTATCATAATTAATTTCTTCTTTAAAAACATAATTTTCTTTATTATCATAATCTTTATCATTATAAAAATCTTTTAAATTTTTTATTAAAAAGGAGTTATTAATACTTCCTGGTTTAGGATTTTTTATAAAATGCTTTTGAACAATTGGTGTTTTTGGAATTAAATTTTTTTTAACAAACGTATATTTTAAATATTTCTTATTAATATATTTTTTCCAAGATTCAAACCATAATCTTGGAATAATATGAACTTTTAAATTTTTAATATACCAAAGTTTATCAATTTTATCTTTTATATTATAATATTCATTAAGCTCATCAATATATATTTGAATATCAGGATTAATTTCATTCATATTAATATTATTATTCAAAATATATATAAATTTATATATTTTTATATAAAAAAAAATTTAAATTAATAATAATTATGTTTTTGTTTTTAAAGGAATTTTAAATAAATTATATTTTATTTATTATTTAATATTCAGCATTTTTATCATCTTTATTATTTTTATATTCTTTTAATTTATCTGAAAATAATGAAAAAAGATTTTCAGTAATTTTTCCTTCATACCATAAATCAGGAGTTAAATATTTATAAGATTTATATAATGCATCATAAATAGCTCTTACAAAGTTTTCCATGGTATCAGTATTACCTTTAGATTGTGAAAAAATATCTTCAATACCAGCAAAATCAAGTAATTTAATTGTTGGTGGGGCACCTACAATACCTGTACCTCTGGGAGCAGGAATAAATCTTAATCTAACTGAACCACATTTTCCAGTTATTTTTGTTGCAATAGTATGTGGTTTTCCAATTTTATCTCCCCAATAACCTCTTCTTACTGGGATTACATTTAATTTAGCTGCAATTGTTGCACCTTTCATTGCAATTTGAACTTCTTTTGCAACTTTACTTCCTACACCAATGTGACCATCTCCATCTCCAATTGCAACAACTGCTTTGAATCTTGTTCTTTGTCCTGCTTTTGTTTGTTTTTGAACTGATTTAATTTTCATACATTCTTCCTTTAAAACAATTTTTTTCTTTTTGTCTCCATTACCATGAGCAAATATCCAATCTACAATTTGATATTCTTTTATTGGAATACTATGGTGAAAAATTTCTTCTAATGAGGTGACTTGTCCATGTCTAACTAATCGACCTAAATTTGTTAAGGGTGTCCAAATTTCTTCATTTTGTCTTCCTCCTCTTTTTTGACGATTTCCACCTCTTCCAAATCCACGACCACCTCTTCCACGTGATCTTTTTGGTTGAGTAGATTCTTGAGCTTGTTCAGTTTTTTCTTCTTTTTTTTCTTCAGACATAACTTTGGATATAAATGAAAATAATATTTATTTTTAAATTAAAAATAATAAATAATTTTTTTATATATAAAAATAAAATTATAATTTAAATATATAAATTCTTTAATTTTGATATTCATATTTAATTAATTTTTTCATTTTATTTATTTAATATAATGATTTTATAAATTCGATTAAAAAATATTTATTTATTTATTTAATTGTGATAAAATATTACCTAATTCATTTCTATTATAAGGTATATTTAACATTAAATCAAACATATTTTTTATATTTTTTATTTCATTTGATTCATTTTTAACAAGACATACTAATTTACTTTTATTTTCTTGATCTTTTTCTAAATCTTTAATTAATTTAAATATATTTTTTCCATTTTTTAATGTCATATTATTAGTACTTATAAAAATTAAAGAATATAATTCTCCTTTTTTATGTTTATTTTTAATATTTTTATATGCTAAATTTATATTGTTATAAATTTCAATTAAAATATCTTTATTAAAATAAAAAATATTCCTTTTCAATTCTTTCAATAATTGCATATCATCTTCAATTATATTAATTCGTTTTTTTGGTTTAAATTCTTCTAACATATTTTTATAAAAAAAAACTTTATTTTTTTCTTTATTATTATCAAATGAATCATCTTCATTTTTTTTAGCAAAATATAAAAATGGATTATAAATTTTATCTTCTTCAATAACATCAATTTCTTTATTATTATAAAATGTTTTTATTTGAACTTTCATGTTATAAAATAATAATTTTTCTTCATTTTCTTTTTCATTATAAAACAAATAATTATTATTGAAATTAAAATGAAAACTATCACTTTTTAATTTACTAAAATTTTTATTTATTTTTTTCTTTTCATTATCATTAAATATTTTGTGCTTATTTTCATAATTAAATAAACTTTTTCTAGATTTTATTCTAGAAAAATCAATATCTTTATCATCTAACGATTTTTGAAAAAAAAGAGATTTATTATGTTTTTTTGATTCATTATCTGAAATATTATTTTTTTGTTCATCATCATCATATAAATTTTTATTTTTATTTTCATAAAAACTTTGATGTCTATTTAATTTAAAAATATTTTTATTTTGAGACAAAACAATATTTTCTTTCTTTTCTAATTTTTCTATTTTAAATATATCTTTCATAACTTTTTTAAAATAATGTTCATTAATACAATATTTAAAATTATTTAATTCATTTGAAGAAGGTCTTTCTTTATTTTGTATATTATTATAAGTTAATTCAAAATTAATTTGATAACCTTTTTTTTTGCTAATAATATTAAAATCTTTATAATAATAACTTGATACTAAATAATAAACATTTAAAATTGAAATATTTAAATATTTTTCTTTTTCTAATTCATTTTTTATAGAAAAATATTTTTTAAAATGTTTTTTTAATAATGTGTTTATATCAGAAAAAAGATTATTTTCTACATTATTATTTAATGATTTTTTTTCATTAACATTAAATTCAAAATATAAATTATCATTATTATCACTTATAATTTCATTTGTGTCTTCTATTTCTTCATCACTTTTTTTTTCATTTTTTATTTTTTTTATATTAACTATAATATTTTTTTCACTTGTATTATCATTTGAATTACTAATAATAAATAATATAGTATTAAATATAAAAGTTCTTAAAAAACTTTCTTCAATATATATATCCCCAATATTATCCTTTATTAGAAATTTTAAAGTAAAATTTTTTTCAATTAGTAATTCTGAAAAATAATGATAAAAATAATCACATATATTAGGAATATTCACAATTGATTTTTTTAGAAATCTTTCATCTTCTTCTTCTTTATCCAAAAAAAAATTATTTACATTAGTATTATTATTATTATCACTATATAATCTTTGAAATAATAAACTAAAATAAATTTCTTTAGTTAATGCTAAATCATATAACTTTTCTGCTTGATTTTTAAAGAAAAATAATATTGTAAAATCAAAATCTGGAAAATAATTAATATTTATATTATTTGAAAAATAATTATTATTGTTATTATTTAAAATAATATTTCCGTTTATTAAATTATTTAAATTACTCATGCTATTTCTAGGACTTACAAAATTTTTAATTGAATCTGATTTATTAATTCTTTTAAATAAAAATAAATTTTTATTTTTTAATTTTGGTGTGTTATTTATATTTTTTATATTTACATAATTACCATTTTCAACATGATAAATATTAGAGGATGAATTTCTATTTTGATTAGTATTAGCACTAGTATTACTATTAATATGATTAGCATTATTAAGACAAACATTATCATAATAAAAATTAAAATTTTTTTCATTTTTTAAAATGATATCACATATATTATCAATATTATTAATATACTTGTCATAATATTCAATAATTTGTTTTAATATTTTATTAAATAAATTATTAGTATAATATTCATTACAACTAATTAAATTTAAAAAATAACATTCTTGATTTTTCCAAATACATTCTTTAACAATAACATTATACCATATACAATCTTGATAATCAAAATCAAATAATTCTTCATTAATATTTGATATATTAAACATATTAATATCATTTTCTTTTACATGAAAAAACGGAAAATAAAAACTTTCTATATATTTATTTTCTATAATATCTCTTAATTCTTTAAAGAAATAGTTCTTTAATTTAGGATGCAATAAATTTTCAAAATTTTGTGAACTTTTTTCTGCAGGTTTTTTTTTTAAATTATTATCTGAATTTTTATCATTATTTGATGGTGAATTATTTATTACTAAATTTGCAATTAAATTTTTTGCTGGTTTATTCGTATAAAAAATATTATTATTTTTATTCATTATTATAATAGGGTTTGGATTACTTTTTAAAAATAAATTATCAATAATAATATAAGAATTTTTAAATGAATCAAATAATACCCAATTTTCTTTAATACTTTTTTTTATATTATAAAATATAAAAAAATTAAAAGCAAAACTTACAACAAATTCTCTAAAAATATTGTATGAAAATTTATTTAAAGAAATTGATAAAAATATCATAAAAATAATAGCATCACTAATAACAATATAATAAAAAGGTAAATTTATTATTAATATAAAACTATTATTAAATAAAATTTCTGATAATAAATTCATATTATTATAACTATGTTTACATAATCTATAAAAATGTATTGAATGATTAAAATCAAATAGAGATTTAATAAAAAAATTATATTTATCAATATTATATTTTTTTTTATAATTATAAATATAATATAATGTTACAAGATATGAAATTAAATGAATAATGATAATATATTTTAAATGAAAAAGTTCTTTAAAATTTGTTATTTTTTTATATAAAAAACGTAAATAATATATTGAAACTAAAATATATGAAAAATTATTTATATATAAATTATTATAAAAATCTTTAAAATTTTCTTCACTTTCTTGATTAAATGTTAAAAAACTATTTAGAAAATATTTATTATCATCATTATAAATATTATTATTTGAAAGAATATCATCTTTTTGATTAATTGAATAATTTCTTTCTTTTATTTTAAATTTATTCGTAGAATTTTTTTCAGAAAAATCTTCACCACGAGAATTATTTTTTCTTATTCTGTCTTTCATTTATATTAATTTTTTATTAGAAGTTTATTAATTAAATATTTTTATTTAAATATATATAATTTTTTATTATTTATATTTACTTAAGATTTTATAAATAAATTTTTAATAATTTCTGCGATTTTTGGTTTATCTTGTGGAATCATATGACCTGCCCCTTTTGCAGTAATAAGAGTTAAACCATTTTCATAACTTATTTTCATACCACATACTTGGTTATTTTCATCTCTATATTGTTCCCAATCTGATGAAACTGAACTATTTAAATGTTTTATCCATCTTAATGTTCCTAAAGTTGGTAATACTGCATCAGTATCTCCAGACATAATCCAAACTTTTAAATTATCTTTATGTTGAGGGAGGAATTGTTCATAAAATGAAATAGATTCATGTAATGTATAATTTATATTACTACATTGAGTCCAATTTAATGTTTCATTAACTGCTAATTTTTTTTTAATTGTATTATTATTTAATAAAATATCAATTGCATTATCACTATCACAATATCCTTGAAGAATATCAACTTCTAATTCTTCTTCTTCATTTTTTATTTTTTTATTTGAATTTTTTTTATTTTGTTTTTTAAAATTTTTTAAATTATGAAGAATTGAATATTTATAAGATAATTTATCTTGATTAATATATTTTCCTTGTGGACATGGTCTATAAACTCCATAATTATCTAAACCTTGAAAACAATTTGAAATTGTTTGTCGTATTTCATTACATTTATGTGATACATTTCTTGGTTCAATTTCATTATCGTTTATTGTATTATTATTTTTATTGTTATTATATATTCCCTCTAAAGGTAAATGATAACATTTATTTTCAAAAGCTTCAAAACTTTCTTTACTAACAATTCCATGAGAATATCCAAATTCAACTGTACTTCTTTCAGCATCAGTTGTAAAAAATGTTAAAGGATTTCCTATTAAAATACCTTTTAAATTAATATCACCTGGAGAATTTATAATATCCATAGTTAAATATGGAATATAAACACCAGCATAACTTTCTCCTGAAATGTAAAAATCTCTTCCACTTAAATCACTAAATAATGAGAAAAAATTATCTAATGCATAATGTAAACTTTTAGCAACTTTTTCTTCATCATCATAAACAGGGTCTGGAATTGATTTGGTGAATCCAACTCCAGCAGGACTTTCAATATATAAAACATTTAAATTTTTATTCCAAGAATATTCATTAACTTTCCATTTAAAAGAATATAAAGGAGAAATTACAGGACCAATTTCTGTTAAAAAGCCAATTAATGAAGAACATCCAGGACCTCCATTTAACCATAAAAGTAAAGGATCTGTGTCTGGATTTGATTGAGATGGAGTATATATATAAAACAAGGAATTATCAGGTGTGTCTGTGTCTATATAACCAGAATATATATCATTAGAATATAATCCATCAAATAAATCTTCAACTTTATTTTTTGTATTTTCTGAAACAATATAAATAAATAAAAAATAGAAAAAAATAATTTTTGTATTCATGAACAATAATAAAAATTTAAAAATTTTATTTATTAATAAAATAAAATTATAATAAATTTTAACATATTAATATTATTTAAGTTATAAAATTAAATAACATTACAATATTATTATAATATTATTATTGAAAAATTATTTATTATCAATAAAATCTATTAATTTTTTTAAAAGTTTTTTAGTTCTATCTTTTAACTTTTCACATTTATTTATTATATAATTAGAATTATAATTAGAATAAATTTTTATATCTTCATTACTTTTATAATTATTATTATTACTTTTAATACAATTAATATTAATATTATTTTCACTCATATTCCTAATATTATTATATGATATTATTTTATTATTATTTCTATATATAATTTTATTATTATTTAAAAAAAAGTTTTTTTTCTTATTATTTAATATTGATTTAGCTCCTCTTTTAATATATAAAGAATCAGGACTATTTGAAAATTTTTTATTATTATTTAAATTTTTTTTTTTTGAATTATTTGATAATAAACTATAATTAGTATTATTTTTTATTTTTGAATAATTTTTTGAAGTATTTGTTGTAGAATTATTATTTATATTATTTAAGCTTATATAATTTTTCATAAAATTAGGATTTGATAAAGTATTTTTAAAAATATTTCTATTGTTATTTTGATTTTTTTGATTTTTAATATTATTATTCTGATTATTAATTTTTTTAATATTTTTAATTTTATGATGATGATTTGTTTTTATATGATTAACACTTTTAGATGTTGAAATTACATGATCTAAAGAATTTGTAGAAATTCTATTTAAATTTAAATTTTTATTATTATTTCTTGTTAAATTTTTATTATTTGAATATTTTCCTGTATTATTATTAATATTAACTTCTTTTAATTTTAGCGTTAAAGGATTGATAAATAAGCTTTTTAAATTTTTATTTAATAATTTCTTTTGAAATTTTTGAAAATTAAATTCAAATTTTGTTGTACTTTGAGAAGACATAATAAATTAATTTTAAATTAAATTTTATATAAAAATTTTATAAAATTTTAAAATAATATTATATTTATATAAGATTATTAATTATTAAAAAATAATAAGATTAAAGTTGGGGATGGGGGATTGGGGATTGGGGATTGGGGATTGGGGATTGGG
>JAEEGL010310958.1_pt1 | contig 12729 bp, 10 predicted proteins | sample 9134231 | NCBI WGS metagenome assembly JAEEGL01 (sample SAMN16246548, study PRJNA631951) | gut metagenome | biome: gut microbiome; feature: rumen; material: fiber-attached | host: Bos | place: Iran: Karaj | collected 2018-10 | reverse complement strand
GAACAGGTCCACTTACAACTCCACCAGTTCTCTTAACAGTCTCAACAATTTTAGCAGCAGCAGCATCTACGCTTCTGTGTTCAAATGATTTAAGTCTAATTCTAACTTTGTCTTTTGACATATTAATATCCTCCTTCGCCTATAATATTTTTATAGACTTGCTCCATGCAAATTACCTGATTTATTAATTAGATTTAATTCAACCTAACCTGGTGTATCAGCAACCTTGCACATCCTAGCTAGTCGTTCGTTATTAATTATATGCTAAGAATACCTAAAAATCAAGCATTTTTTTAAGAAATTTTAAGTTTTTTACTATATTTTTTAGGCAAAATAAAAAAGTGTGTAATTATACACACTTTAATTATTCTTCTTCTGTTTCATTGCTAGTTTCGTTAGTTTCTTCTTTTTCAGTTTCTTCAGTTTTATCAGGAGTAACTGTTATTGTAGAAGTAATAGTTTTACCACTTTCACTTTTAGCAGTTATTTTAGTACTACCTTCAGCAACAGCTTTAACATTACCATTTTCATCAACTGTAGCTACTTTCTTATTTCCTGTTGTCCAAGTAATCTTTGTTTTGGTAGCATTTGTTGGTTCATACGCAACATTTAATTTAACACTTTCTCCTGCTTTTAATTCTTTTGTATTAGGTGTAATAGTTAATTTTTCTACATCTACTGAACTCTTCTTAGTTGGAGTAACATTTAATTCTTTTAACTTATTAGCAATTAACTTTTCATAATGATCATAATCTATATCATCAGCATAATCAAATTTATATTCTTTTTCTTCTTCTTTAGAATATTTATCAAATAAGCATGCCCAATCAAATATTTGATTATCTAATACTGGGAACTTATCAAATTGACCTGTAGTTTTAGAAGCACCATTATGTCTATATGCATATGTATCACTAATAGCACATATTCTCTTAACTTCTTCTACTTCTTTCTTGATATCATCTATATCAATAATGTCTTCTCCGTTTTTAACAGCATCTTCTATTTTCTTTTCTACTGCTCTATCATACATTTCATTAGCATATTTTGAATCAGACCATTCACTATATAATAAAGTTCTAAATACATAATTTACATAGTGGGTAAGCCTAATCATACTTTCATTGATTCCATCTTCTATGTCATCAGTCATCGGAACCGCATCTTTTTCTCCTAAAATTTTAATTTCAGGATTAGAATCATCAATATCCAGAGTACATGCTAATCTTGCAATAATATTATCTTTATTATCTTCTTCAGCTTTTGTTTTAACATCTTTGTTGAAGAAATTAATATTTAATATGTTTCCAACTTTCTTTTCATTTTCTTCAACTCTTGTATAGTCAAATTTTGAATAGATATCTGTTTGTCCAGGAATATTAATTGATCCACTTCCTACTAATACACCTTTATTCGCATCGTATTCAAATTGTAATTGAAATTCTGGTTTATCAAAACTTCCTTTTTTACCTTTATATTTTACTAATCCGAAGAAATATCCATTTAAGTTATCAATTTCAACAAAATAATCATCAACAGTAACATCTAGTGAGATTAATTGTGTATTAGCAAGATTCATATATAAGTTAACATCAATCTTTTGAGTTACAACATCTCTTTCATATAAATCTGTTAATATATCTTTAACTTCTTCTTCTGTTAATGAACCAACAGCTGTTACTATTTGTTTAATGAATTTTTCATCATTAACATATTTTTTAAATATTGGTTTATAAATATCAGCTATTCCTTTATTATCAAGTAAACAATTTGCTTTTAATGCAATTGTTGTTTGACCATTAATCTTTTTGATAGTTATTGTTCTTTTTAATTGTTCATCTTGAATAATATCTACTATTTCATTTTTAGTTCTTTCTACAATATCTACTACTGTATCTATTCTATTATAGTCGAAGTAAGCTATGTCTGAATCAGAATATAGAACTGTTTTACCTGGGTATGTTTTTTCTAATTTTTCATTTGAAACATATACTCCATTATCTTTTAAATAAACTCTTGAATTGAAATTATCTTCTTCAGCTATTTGAGTTTTACTAGAATCTGTTATTATTTGTAATCCTAAATCTAAATTTCTTAAATCTATATCAAATCCACCAGAAAATAGTAATCCGTCTAAATATTTATTAGTCTCTCCACCAGTTTCCATATCAACAGATATATTTAATTTTGCTGTATCAGTTTTACTATCTTTAGCTTTATCAACAATTCCAGTAACTGTATCAAATATATTATCTATTGCTTTATCAAAAACTTTTGTAGGTGTCATAACTATGAAGTAATAAACTACAACGACTAATAATAATGCAGAGAAAATAATTAATACTGCAATTGGTAATTTTTTATTTTCTTTTTCTAATTCAAATTCTTCTCCATCTGCAGATGCTTGAGAAGACTCCTTTTTAGAACCATAACTATTTGGATCTTCTGGAACAACTAAATCTGCTATAAGAGAATTATTATCCTTTGCTCTTGCTCCAAATAATGTTTTACTTTCTTCAGTACTTTCACCACTTGGTTTTTGTGTTGGTGTATTTTCTTTAACTGGTTGTTCTGGTGTTGGTGCAGTTTCAGTATTATTTGTTACACTTGAAACAGCCTGTGCTGGTACAGCCACAGGAGCAACAGGTGCTGGACTAGTAACTGGTGTAGTATTTACAGCAGTTTGTGCAGCATTTTCAACACTAGAAGTATTTACTTCATTATTATTAGTATCACTCATACTTATCCCTTACCCTTTATCATATATAGAACTATTTTACCATATATTTTTTTTTATGTAAATATTATTACACCACATAAAAATAGATATTTTTCAATATCTATTTCTCTTTTATTATCAAACTATTTCCAGTCATTTCTTTAGGTTTACTTATCTCAAATACATCTATTAATGTAGGTATAACATCTGCTAATGTACCTTCTTCTTTTAACTTAATTGAATCATCGCATATTACAAAAGGTACTTTATTATCAGTATGTCCTGTTATTACATTATTATCTTCATCTTTCATACATTCTACATTACCATGATCAGATGTAATAGCAAGTTCATAAAAACTTTCATTAGCTTTTTCTAATATTTTTCCTATACATATATCACAAGCTTCAAGTGCTCTTACTATTGCAGGTAAATTACCTGTATGACCTACTATATCTGGATTACAGAAATTAACAAGTATAAAATCATAATCTTCATCCATTGCATTTAATACAGTAGTTGTAACTTCTGCTATATTCATTTCTGGTTTCATATCAAATCTAGGTACATTTGGAGATGGAACTAACATCTTATACATATTTTTATGTGAAAAATCTTCTGCTCCATCAAAGAAATAAGTAACTTGTTGATATCTTGGCATTTCAGCAATTCTTGCTTGTTTAAAATCAAGATCTGCTAAATATTTACCAAATGTATTTAAAAGGATTTCATTTGTATAAGCACCTTCTATTTTATTAGATGTACTATATAATGACATAAATTTAACATTATTAAATTTCTTAGTAGCAAACATATTAAATGATGGATCTACAAATGATGAAATTAATTCATCAATTCTTTCTGGTCTAAAATCTACAAATAATACACCATCACCATCTTCAATATTAGCACCTTTAGTAATAATACTTGGATTAATATATTCATCAGTTATATTATTTTTATAATGTAAATCTAAACATCTTTGATAATCTGTAAAATTATTACCTTTTCCATAAACTAAAGCATCATAATATTTTTTTACTCTATCATAGTTTCCATCACTATTCATAGCATAATATCTACCACTTATTGTTCCAACTACCCCTAAACCTAATTTATTAGATTTTTCCATAAATGAAGTCATATGGTCCATAGCGGCATTACTTGCTTCATCACATCCATCTGTAATAAAATGAAAAACTACATTTTTAATATTACATTTTTTAGCTAATGCTAACGTAGCATAAAAGTGATCAATGCTAGAATGACTACCTGAACTAGATAATAATCCTACTAAATGTAATTTAGATTTATTATCATTAACAAAATCCATCATATCTAATAAATGATCATTTTCAAAAAATGTTTTATCTATAATACTCTCATTAATAATTGTATATGGTTGTTTTACTACTCTACCACTACCTAAAATAATATGTCCAGCTTCACTATTACCAACTATATTCTTAGGTAATCCTACATGTTCAGCATTGCATGCTAATTTACTAACTGAATATTTATTCATTATTTCAGTTATATTAGGTAAACTAGACATTTTAATAGCATTTCCATTATCGTTATCTCTAATGCCAAAACCATCTAAAATTAATAAAATAATTTTTTTCATACTTTTCTCCTGTAATATATTCTAACACAACATATTTGAATATTAAAGAAAAATTAATAGTCAATCATTTCTAACTTAAGTCTATCACTTACTGCAAAAATGTATTCTGAGTTAGTTGGCTTAGACTTATTAATATCTACACTACTTCCAAATATATCATCTATTATATCTAAATCTCCTCTATTCCATGATATGTCAATTGCATGTCTAATACATCTTTCAACATTATCTTTTGTTGTCATATATTTATTAGCAACTTTACTATAAATATTACTAATAGATAAGTTTATATCTTTTTTATAATATACATATGCTATAGCATATCTTATAAAATGAAATCCATATATATTACTTGGCATACCTAGTACACTAAGTAATCTAGTTAGTTTTGATAATAAATTATTATGATACTCCTTTTTACTAATATCTATTATTACACTTCTTAAATCACTATAATTAATAGGTTTTAAAAAGTAATAATCTATTTTTATACTTATTAATTCAATCATATTAATAATATTTGAATCAGATACAAGAATTATTTTTTTATTAATATTATTGTCTTTAATATATTTTAATACACCATAACCATCTTTGCATGGCATCACTAAATCCAAAATAATAATATTTATATCATTATTGAGATATTTAATAGCCTCTTCTCCATTATGTGCTATATACTTAATAGTTATTTCTTCATCATCTTTATAATAGTTTTGGATTTCACTAATAAAACTCTCATCATCATCTACTATTAATATATTTATCATATAATTATTATACAATTTTACAAATAAAAAGAACAATTATTGTTCTTCTATAATACATTTTAATAATTTTCTAAGTCCTTTTATATCAGTACTAACTTTACCCAAAACTATACCATCTGAATTATTATATATATCTTTAATATTGTTTTCATGTACAATTCCACCAAAAAGCACAGAAATATTAACATGATATATATTTTTTATGTATATTTTTATACGCTTTATCATTTTAGATATCTTGTTTACATCTGTAGCATCACTACCAATAACCCAATTTGGATCATATACAATAGTAAGATATTTTAAATCACTTTTATCTAATCCTTTTAAATATAAATTAATTTCTCTTTTAACATGATTAAAAGCATACTTACTCTTAGTAGTCTCACCAATATATAATAAAGTATTAAAATGATTTGTTAATGCTTTAAATAACTTCTCTTTAGTATCAAAAGAAGTCTCATTCATTAATCTCCTTCTTTCATGATGACCAACCATAACATATTTAACATTAGCATCTTTTAATTGTTCAAGATTAATTTCTCCTGTAAAGCTACCTCTCTTAGTACTATAAAAGTTTTGAGCCCCAAGCAAAAAATCAGTATTTCTAAACATTGTTAAATATAATAAAGGTGGAAATAATACTAATTCACAATCATTATATTTGCATTTTTCTAGTTCATGTTTAAATAATACCATCTCATCATAAAGTAAATAACTTTTTTGATTAAGAATTATTTTTTTCATATTACCCTTTTAATCTTTCTAATGTTTTAAATCTTTTTCCTTCTAAATATTCTAGAGTTGATCCACCACCAGTTGAAGCATAATATAAGTCTACTTTAAATTTTTTAGCAGCACTTACTACATCTCCTCCTGCTAGAATTGTTTTATATTTCTTAGTTTTAAGGTATTTCATTATATTTTTAGTACCTTTTTCATATTCTTTTTCTTCATACATACCTAATGGTCCATTCCAAAGAACCATCTTAGCATTATCAAGCATTGATTCAAATAATTTAATAGTTTTAGGTCCAATGTCATATCCAACATCTTTTTTACCTAATTTATCAATGTCTTTAGCACCTTTTTTAGTAATAACATCAACAGGTAAAACAATCTTACTACCATATTTCTCTAATAACTTTTCTGCATAACCAAGTTGATCTTCAGAAACAATAGAAGATCCCACATTGATTCCTTGTGCTTTTAAGAATGTAAAGCACATTGCTCCACCGATTAACACTCTATCAGATTTTTTAATTAAATTATTTATTACACCAATTTTATCATCAACTTTAGCTCCACCTAAAATTAATGTTTTATTTTTATTAATAACTTCATCCATTACTTTAGTTTCTTCTTCTACTAAGAAACCAGCATATGAAGGTATATATTTAGATATACCATAAGTAGATGCATGACATCTATGAGCTGTTCCAAATGCATCTAAAACATATATATCTGCTAGACTAGCCCAATATTTAGATAAATTTTCATCACAAGAACTTTCTCTATCCTTAGGTACATCTTCAAATCTAGTATTTTCTACAAGAACTATTTCACTATTTAACATGTTATCAACAGTTTCTTTTAATAGTTCTCCTCTAGTAACGGGTACAAAATAAACAGGTACATTAACTAATGTAGATAGATGTTGAGCAACAATATTTAAAGAATTCTTTTCTTTATCTTCTTCACTCTTTATTCTACCTAAATGGGATAATAGTATTACCTTAGCTTTATTTTTAATTAAATAATTAATAGTTTTTAAACTTGCTATTATTCTATTATCATCTAATATCTTTCCGTCTTTAATTGGTACATTAAAGTCAACTCTTACTATGACTTTTTTACCTTTTACATTTGCACTAGTTAACCCTTTCATTCTTAATTCCTACCCTTCATACTTATTATATATCTTTTTAGCATCTTCTTTCAAATTATCAAATGTTGTATTAATAATTTCTTCATCAAAATTATTAAAATCATCTAAATCTATCTCAGTTTTATGTCTTTTTTGTTCTTCAGTTAATCCATTATCAAAATTAGGTCTAAACATATGAATACTTATTGCTTCGGGATGAGCAGCTTTAATATCATTTATTTCTCTTTTAAATCTTACATCGCTTATAATAATTGCATCATAGAAGCATGAATATACATCTATATCATCAATCATTCTTTTAATAAATAAATCATCCTTACCAAGTTCTTCTCTTATAACATTAGTACCTAATTGTTGTAATAATTCCCTTGGTTTATCTTCTTCTGTAAGATTCCATCCTGTCATTTCTCTAGCATAGTACTTAATATATTTTGATAATTGCGTTACTATTACTTCTTTTCCATTAGATTCATACACTTCTTTTAAAAAAGAAGAAAATGTATCCTTCCCATGTTTAGCCTTTCCTCCAATAAGATAAATTGTTGGTTTTCTTCTCTTTGTTTCCATTTAACCCTCCGTTTGATTTGTTTCGTTTGATTCAGTTTTATGTTTTTCAAAAGCACTAGGTAATACCATCCATGCATTTGGTAAGTATCTTTCACCAGAATATCCATAACCAACAGGATTATTTATTAGTTGCCCTTTAGATGTAGGTGTTTTTCTTGCATATAATGCACTAGATCCACCACCATCAAGATTAGCAGCATTAACACAACCATATTTAACAAATAAATCTGCTAAATCTGCCATACTAATTCCAACTGATTTTGAACTTCTACCATCTATTACTATAAATAAGACAATACCATCTTGTCTTTGCCCAATTGCACTTCTATTGGCGATTCCCCAACCACCATTACCTTTAAATGTAGATTTAACACCATTAACTACTAAGAATGGACCAAATTCAACAGCTCTATCCATACCATCTGCTATCGCTTGTTTAGCGCTACTCTTAGTAAGCATTAATACATTATCTTTAGTAAATCCGATTAGTCCCCCACCTTTATTAATTTTTCTACCTACATAATATACTTTTCCATCTTTAATAGATGTTCCAGTATTTCTATTACCATATGTGTTATAAACACCGCTAGCATTCATAGCAACATATGCTTTATTATTTTTAGCCATTGTTGATAAATATTCTCCAGATCCACCAAATTTCTTAGAGAAAACTAATTCGATATCAGATGGATCATATATAACAATCATATATCCACTCCATCCATCACCAGAGATTTTTACATATTTATAAACATCATTTCCTTCATCTTTTTCAAGAACATCTCTCTCATAACTAGAACTATATTCACCTTTACCAAAATCTGGATTAAATGTAATAGCACTAGTATCTGTTCCTTCATCAGATTCAATTATTTTATTGTCATCAAGTATTTTATCTACCTGTTCTTCACTATATAAAACATATGCAAAATATTTATGATTCATTGTAGTCATTGCTGTAGTTACAAGTAAATCTCTAAAATATGAGATTGGACCATATGCTAAAAAGAAACATATTACTGCACATACGTCTATAAAAATGATAAACTTAGCAAATAAACTAACTTTCCTTCTCTTCTTTGTCTTCATTTTCAACTCCTAAAACATATGGTTTATCTTTACTACCTTCACCTTCTATAATCTTCATATCAGATTTCAAATAGAATGAACTTCTAATATTATACTCATTATTAATTGAATCACTATATACATTACCTTCTTTTGTAATAACAGATACTACATCAGATGATTCAATACCTCTAGAAATTGTTAATACATTTTTTAAATCTTGAACATACATATCTGCTATACTTAACATACCAATTTTAGCACTAACACTAGAAGCATATTTATTTGCATAATCTAAATTTCCTAATTCTAAATTACCTGTATACCATTTACTTTCAACAATATAACTACTATTTTCAATACCTTTTAAATATTCATCATTAAGATAACGACCTATAGTTTTACTCCTAGTAGAATAAATATTACTACTACCACCAAATGGTTTTAATAAATCTCCCTCATCATCAGCAAGTACAGCTATACCTGCTACTTTAGTAGTATCTTCTGTTCTATTAACAACTTTATAAGTTACATTATTAAAACTAACATAATTTCCAACATATACATCTGCTAATGTCTTAATATCATGTTTTTCAATAACATATGGATCTTTAGAAGTACCTTTTCCTCCTAATAATTCAGTATTATAGTTAATTGTTATAACAGGTCTTACACCACTAATTGTAGATATATCTTTAATTACACTTATATCTCCTTCAGGAGTTATATAATAAACCTCTTTGTTATCATTTAATGTAGATAAATAATAACTTTCTCCATTATTTAAGAAACTAGATTTACCACCTGCTTCTTTATAATCATATAAAGAAAGTAATGTTATTCTATTACTATCATTTATTTCATGACATTCAATTTTTTCAACATCATTAATATTATCACTACACATATTAGTATAATCTAGTAATTCACTATTAAATAATGAGTTTTCAAATATACCACTATGGTCTTTTTCAGACATGTTTAACCATTTATTAATATATGATTCATTATATCCATGTTCTAAACCAGAGTACATTAAAGTTACATTTTTTTCACTAACTGCATATATATTATTTCTTGAATCTATGCCAATAATTCTATATGTATTTCCAGAGTAAGTTAGATAATTATCATTTACTTCTCCTTTATATTTACACATACTAGTATCATCATCACATACAAGACCTTTAGTTAAATCTACGTAACTTCTCTTTTTTCTTAGAGCATCAACTAAAAGAGATGTTTCATTTTCTCCACTATTAGCATGTTCTAATTTATAATATTTGATTAATCTACCAGTATAAATACCAATAATTACAGCAAGCACTAATACATTAATGCATAATAGTACTCTACCAACCCTTAGTTTTCCTCTTTTAGCCATATTGTAATACTCCTAATCTCCAAAATCATTTTGATATGCTATTAAACTAGCATTAATAACTCCATCTAAACCACTAAATTGATCTACTATATTAGTATCAACTTTTCCATTATCTTTAATATCTAATTCAATAGACAATTCAACTTCTTTACCAAAAATTGATTTACTTCTAACTTTGAATTTTTTAAGTTTTTTAAGTCTAGCCAATACATCAGCATGAGCTCTTTCATTATATTTGATAACTAATAAATATCTATTCGATACTCTAAATCCCATTAAATATGCACCAAAGTATAATACACCTATACATAAAGATGCTACTATTGAAGGAACATATAATCCTGCTCCTGCCATAATACCAGCAGAAATCCCCCAAAACATAAAACTTGTATCAACAGGTTCTTTAATAGCAGTCCTAAATCTTACAATAGATAAAGCACCAACCATACCTAATGATAAAGAAATATTTGAACTAATAGTTCTAATAATCATAGCTGTTACCATAGATAGCATTACAATACATAATGCATATGCTTTTGAATAAACAACTCCTGTATATGTTTTTCTATATACATATACAATAAATAAACCAATAGCGAATGCAATTACTAATGATAATAACATTGCACCTACTGATACTGTACCAGTAAAATTCTCAAGTACAGATTTTTTAATTGTGTCAACTACACTCATCTTTATTCACTCCTTACTTTATACTTCTGCATAATGCAAATTTACTAACTGCTTCCCTACAAGAAGGAATATCATTTAATATATTTGCTATATGTAATGGTAATACTTCATTAAATTTAACTTCTAAAACTTGTTTACCTTTTTCATCAACATTATATGTTGGCATACTTTTATCAAATAAATCATAGTTATATAAACCACTTTCTATGTTGGAATCAAATGTAATTCTAACATCACTAACTGGATATGTATAAGCTATTCTATGATATCCAACTATTATAGAAGGAATTAGTCCTTTCGTTTTAGAATCATAAATAAATTCTTCAAGCAATCCTTTTGGATTTTCAATTTCATCTAGTTTACCTTCTAATATTTTACAATATATATCCTCTGAAATCAACATTTGCTCTTTAGCAGTATAGTTATTATGTTTCATTTTTTTCTCTAATCTAATGAAACTTTTATCATCGTTATAGATTCTAATTCTATATTTTTTTCTATATAGAACACCATCCATCTTCTCATAATATGACCTAGATTCTCTATCATCAAAATATAAACTTTTAATAACATAAGAACCATCAGTATAATATGCATTCTTATCTGCTTGAAGAATCAATGATAATTTTTGTTGTAATACCTTAGCAGCACTATTAGATATCTTAAATTTTAATTCATGTCTATATTTATAAGTCTTATTCATATTACTCACCAAAATATTTCTTATAATCAGCATTTGATAAATTGAAGAATGATTTTGCTTGACTCTTCATATAAGAATTCCTTTTCTTAGCAAAGTTTTTAACATAATTCATATTAGTTTTATATTGTGACCATGAAATATTATCCCATCTATCTAGATTTCTTTTTATTTCATCTTCACCTATTTCTTTAACTATTTCATCTAATCTCTTACTTATAGTATTATAATTCCATGTATTTTTTAAATTATATGATAATCTTTCAAGGAAAGTCTTTTTAAATTCACTACTCTTCATCATATTTCTAAGTAATGTTGTTGGGAAATTCCATCCACCCATTCCTCCTGGATCTGTATAGAATTGATAATAGTTAACATTTACATTGTAATATGCTGAATCCATATCATAGAATACAAATTTCCATTTACCATTATCTACATCAGGATTAGAAAAATACCTAACATTTAATATATCGTAATTAGATGCATATATTTCTCCTATCCAAAAATCACACATATTTTCAATATCAATTTGTTCTTTAATTTTTGCATAATTATTTTTATTAGAAAGTGAATTATTAGTTATCCAATTAATCATACTATTATATTTTTTATTAGTACCAGTTTTAACTTCACCATCTACTCTTAATAAATCAGTATTTGTTTTAGTAGCAGCTACATTATAATGATTAGCAACAAATGTTTCATCAATCTTTTCACGTAAGAAATATAATCCCCAATATTTACCATTAACATAAACAACTACGGGTTTATATGCTTGAACATCTACATCAGTATATTCACCCATTAATGATGTTGCCATTATATCTCTTATTAATATTCTTTTAGACCATTGAAATTCATCTTGAGAACCTGTTCTTAATATCAATGAGTTATAAACAGAACTATCTACATCATCAAATACTCTATAATTTAATTCAGCAGGTCCATATTGTTTCTTAAACTTTAATTCATAACTCTTTTTTCTATAACTTCTTGTAGAACCACCAAATAACTTAAGCCCGGCATCTACTTGAAAACCACCACCATCTTGTTCTAACAATTCAGCATTTACTTTTCTTGTTATTGTAGATTCTGTAGAAGTATGAGCATTAATTGTATTAAAGTCTCCAGGATTAATTGCTAAACTAATTACATCTAATTTATGATTTTCATTTACTATATAAGAATAAGTTTGAGTGGCACTTTTTAATCTACCACTCTCTTTACTCATTATTCTTAAAACAGTAGTCTTCTTAATAGTAAGAGGACTACTGTATACATTTGACTCCGTTGTTGGATTTGATCCATCT
>JAEEGL017344351.1_pt1 | contig 12730 bp, 13 predicted proteins | sample 9134231 | NCBI WGS metagenome assembly JAEEGL01 (sample SAMN16246548, study PRJNA631951) | gut metagenome | biome: gut microbiome; feature: rumen; material: fiber-attached | host: Bos | place: Iran: Karaj | collected 2018-10 | reverse complement strand
CGAACGCGGGTAAGGCCGTGCATCTCGCCGCTGTCCTCTTTGCGGAAGAGGGTCGAGGTCTCGCCGTAACGGCAAGGCAGGTCGCGATAAGACTTCTGGCTGTTCTTGTAGACGAAGTACTGGAAGGGGCAGGTCATGGGACGCATGGCCAGGACTTCCTTCTCGTCGTCTGGGTCACCCATGATGAACATCTTGTCACGATAGTGGTCCCAGTGTCCGGACAGCTTGTAGAGGTCGCTCTTGGACATCAACGGGGTCTTGGTGCGCATGTAGCCGCGACGGGTCTCCTCGTCCTCAATCCAACGCTGCATCGTTTGCACAATCTTTGTGCCTTTGGGCATGAGCAACGGAAGGCCTTGGCCAATGACATCGACGGTTGTGAAGATTTCAAGTTCGCGACCAATCTTGTTATGGTCGTGATTCTTGATGTCCTCGAGGTACTGCAAGTAGTTATCCAACTCCTCCTTGGTGAAGAATGCAGTGCCATGGATACGGCTGAGGGACTTATTCTTCTTGTCACCACGCCAATAGGTGCTGGAGGATGAAATCAGTTTAAAGCCCTTGATGGGACGGGTGTTCAACAGGTGCGGACCACGGCAGAGGTCGACGAAGTTGTTCTGTTGATAGATGGTGATAGTCTCTCCTTCGGGGATGGCCTCGAGCAATTCAACCTTATAGGGCTCGTTGCGCTGGGTCATGATTTCCAAAGCCTCGTTGCGGGTAACCTCCTTGCGCTCCAAACGGGTGGCACGTTTGATGATGGACTTCATCTCCTTCTCCACTGCGTCCAGGTCCTCACGGCTAAATGGGCGGAAGTCGAAATCGTAGAAAAAGCCATTGTCCGTAGCAGGACCGATGGTTATCTTGGCTTCGGGGAAAAGGTTCTGCACGGCCTCAGCCATGATGTGTGCTGTTGTGTGACGCAACACAGAGAGGCACTCCTTGTTTGTGGTATCTAAGAGTTCAATGTCGCAATCGGAAGTGATGGTAGTTCGGAGATCAACAAGGTCTGAATTGTTGTTGATTCGGGCAGCACAATAATTGTTGAGACCCTCCGGATTTACCATCTTGATGATGTCGATAATGGAGCAAGGCTCCTGCGGCGACACCTCACCAAAGTTTTTTACGATTACTTTCATTGTTTGTTTCTCCTTTATATATAAAAAGTTAAGTAGTTGGCTACATAAAATTGCAATATGCAAAGATACGAATAATTGTTGATATGGCAAAAAATAATAATACATGCCCTTCGCTTTGCGGTAAACTTGCCCCCTGACGGAGGGGTGAAGAACGAATGGGAACACATGCAGAGCCATAAAAAAGAGAGTGCCCGACATTTGGACACTCTCATTATACCAAGTATATCGTGGCGAGCAGAGATTAGAATCTCTTCTCTTTAATACGGGCTTTCTTACCGGTAAGATTGCGGAGGTAGAAAATTCTTGCTCTGCGGACGGCACCGCGTTTGTTGACGTCAATCTGCTCAATGAACGGACTGGCAATGGGGAACACGCGCTCCACGCCAACGCCGTTGGTAATCTTACGGACAGTAAAGGTCTCGGTGGAACCACTTCCTCTGCGCTGCAAGACAACGCCCTGGAAGTTCTGGATACGTTCTTTGTTACCTTCTTTGATTTTGTAATGGACAGTGATGGTATCGCCAGCCTTGAATTCGGGGAACTCTTTACGCTCGACCAGATCCTCTACATATTGCATCAGTTCAGTTTTTCCCATGACATAAAGTTTTAAAGGTTAATCACTAAGTTCGTTTGGTTATTTCTTTACCATCTTGACAACAGCGGTGAAAGCCTCAGGGTTGTTCATGGCCAGGTCGGCGAGAACTTTGCGGTTCAGCTCAATGTTGTTTTTGTGCAATTCGCCCATAAATACAGAATAGGAGATACCGTTGATACGGCAACCGGCATTGATACGGTTAATCCAGAGTGCACGGAACTCTCTCTTCTTGTTCTTTCTGTCGCGGTATGCGTAGGTTTGACCTTTTTCCCATTTGTTCTTGGCAACGGTCCATACGTTTTTACCTCTACCCCAGTAACCCTTGGTACGGTTGAGGATTTTCTTTCTGCGAGCTCTTGAAGCTACAGCATTTACTGATCTTGGCATTTTTGTTTAATTGTTTTTCATTTCAGCGGCAGCACTTGGCTGCTCTTTTGTGCTCGAAATAATGGTTAATAACTCCGTTTAGCGACGGTTTGGCTCGGATTCGACGCGGGATGTGTCACCACAGCCACACCCAAACCCGGCAACCTGTCATTTTAAGCTAAAAGCATTCTCTTGACACGCTTCTCGTCATCGCGGCTCACCAAAGCGGTGTGGTCAAGATTGCGTTTCTGCGTGGTTTCTTTCTTAGTCAGGATGTGACTATGATAAGCATGCTTTCTCTTGATTTTGCCGGTACCGGTGAAAGTGAAACGCTTTCTGGCAGCGGCTTTTGTTTTCATTTTAGGCATTACTTTACTGTTTTAATAAGTTAGACTATATTGTTACGATACAACTTGGTTCACTGTTTCTTGGGAGCGATGATTATCAGCATGCGCTTGCCTTCGAGCCTCGGCATGGCTTCGGGCTTTCCATAGTCCATCAACGCCTCGGCGAATTTGAGCAGCTGGGTCTCACCTTGCTCTTTATAGACTATCGAGCGTCCACGGAAAAACACGTCCACCTTTACTTTGTTGCCTTCTTTAAGGAAACGTTTTGCGTGGTTCAACTTGAACTCAAAGTCGTGGTCATCGGTCTGCGGACTCAGTCGAATCTCCTTAATGACCACTTTGGTCGAGTTGGCTTTACGCTCTTTGTCTTTTTTCTTTTGCTCATAGAGGTATTTCTGATACTCTATGATTTTGCACACAGGAGGATTGGCAGAAGGGGATATCATCACCAAGTCCAAGCCTTCGTTGTATGCCATGATCAACGCATCCTTGGTGCTCATAATGGTTGGCTCCATGCCATCGCCCACTACACGGACCATGGGGTCTGTGATGCGCTCGTTGATCAAATGTTCTGCCTCTTTTTTCTGAGGCCCTTTTCCGCGCCCTTTATTCGAATTATTGGGGGCACCAGGGGTAATCGGTACTGCTATAACTTGGTTCTCCTATGTTTATTAATACTCTACAATCTTGTGATTGACAATTAATTATACTGCTCCAAAAAGCATCCTGCGATACTTTTCGGAATTGCAAAGATACAACTTTTTTTTGACATACAGGTTTTTCGCTCAAAAAAAGAAACAATCTGCCAGAGTCATGAATGGAAACAAGCAAAGGTCGTTGTATCTTATTCCTAAGCGACAGCCCCTTTCACCTGGATATTGAACCCCTCTTCTATCAATGGCATGACCAGTTTTGTCATCTCTTCGGGTGAGAACAGCTCCAACCCGTGCGCCGGAGTGGGACGGTCGATTGTGTACACCATTATCTGACGGGGTTTCAACTCCCTGACGATATTCATCCAACCCTCAAGCACTTCTGGACTCGATGAGTCGAAATGGTATTCTTTGCTCCGCAGCATACATGTCTGCAAGACGAAATTGCCTTCAAACTGCTTCAGCGCATCCACCACGCGGCGCACATCATATCCCGGTGCAGGTTGATTGATTCGGGCAGCCAGCTCATTGGTGGGTGCATCTATCTTCATGATAGGGTTATCCACCTTGACAAGGGCATTGAACACTGCAGGAATATGCACTCTCGTGGCGTTGGAAAGCACCGACACCTTGGCCGTAGGTGCATATTGCGCACGCAATGCCAAGGTATCATCTATTATGGTTGGGAACGCAGGATTGAGTGTCGGTTCACCATCGCCAGAGAAGGTAATGGAATCCACCTTTGTACCCTGATGGCTCAGTTTCTGAAGCATGGCTTCAAGATCGGCTCGTACCTTGTCGGCAGTGGGTAGCAGGGTGTCTTCTCGGCCGTCCTTATTCCATCCACACTCGCAATAGATACAGTCGAAATTACATATTTTCCCCTTTTGGGGCAAGAGATTGATGCCTAACGATGTGCCTAAACGGCGGCTGAAAATAGGTCCGAATACGGTTTCTTCTCTTATCATTTTCCTATCCAGTGTATACGGTTTTCCTTCCTGGGTTTTGGCTGGGGCTCGGAGGTGGCGGCATAACCGACAACACAATTTCCAATCCCAAGATAATTGCCTTCAATGCCTAACTCTTTCAAGATTGCCTTCCCCTCTTCGCCCGCAAAGACCTCACGGGCTCTGTTAATCCAGCAGGAGGCCAGCCCCAAAGCATGGGCGGCATTGAGCAGATTGCCCATCATCAGACTGCCGTCCTCGACAGGGGTAAGTGCCACATCGGTATCGACAAGCACCACCAAAACAACCGGTGCGCCATAAAAAGGGTCGGAGTCGACACCCATCACCTCGGCGTTCAAGCGGCTCAACCTGTCGCGCAATGCCTTGTCGGTGACAGCAAGAATAATCGGGCTTTGGGTGCCCATCCCTGTGGCTGCATACAGCCCCGCATTACAAATGGTCTCGATATCCTCTCTCGAGGGCATCTGCGCAGTGTAAGTTCTGACACTGCGGCGCGTCATTAAATCGTGTATCGTCTGATTCATGCTACTCTATTGTTTACTCATCACGGTTGGGATGATTCTCATTGTCATTATGGTGCTTGGTCACATGCCACAAAATACTGCTGTCCGACTTCTGGAGGTTATGAATCTTCTTTATCATCTGCGTCGACTGGGGCGTATTCTGTTGCTCATGTTCCCTTACTTTGGGACTGATTTGATACAAAGCCATAGAAATAACCATATACGCTGCGAAGGCAAACATGATCACTGCACAGGCCTTGTTGGTTATGTTCAGCACTTTGGCGGTAATAATCTCCTGGAGAAGCGAGGCCAGCTTACACTTCAGAATATCCAGCCCCAAAGTAGTGCCCAGCACACCCAGGAAGAAGATATAGCGTTCTGTCACCGTCAAATTCAATTCGCCAGTCAGAAGGGCAATCACCGAAACCCAGTATATCCAGATAAGTGGATTGACAATATTGATGACAAAACCTTGCATAAAGATTGTTCTCCTGCGCGGGTCGCCATCTTTACTTTTAAACTTTATCCGCGAACCTTGTTTCTCGAATCCTGTGACCTCCTTACGCAAATAATAAAAGCCCATCGCCACAAGCACTGCTCCTCCGATAGAGGCCACCCACACATTATGGAGCAGCTCATACAAATTAACATTCTTCAGAACTGTCAGCATCAGGAAAACGATGATTACATCCCCGGCGCTGACGCCAAAAGCAAAAGGATATGACTTCCTGTAACCATACTGAATACTGGTACGGATCTGCGAAAAGAAGGCAGGTCCGAAACTGAAAAACAGCGACAAAGCAATGCCGCACACTATTCCTAAAAACAGTTCTCCCATAGTATTTGAACGTGCAAAATTAGTAATAATATTTGATATATCGAAAAAAAAGTACCATAATAGGATTATTTTTTGTATTTTTGCAAACTCTAAACAACATGTTCAATCAACAATACAACACTAATATGAAGATTCACTCTATTGCAGCAGCAACCCTTTGCACTATTCTCTTAGCGGCCTGCAACAACAATCCCGAAGAGGCAGTCAACCATTTCTATGCAGCCACACAGGCAAACGACTTCGAGAAAGCCCTTACCTATACCAACATCGCCGAAGAGGAACGGGAGGGTGTTATTGACGTTCTGAGCGAAATGGGGATGGTCATCCACTCGTTTAAGGTCAACGGCTCCACCATCGACGAGGGCGACACAACAGCCACTGTCGACCTGCACATTGTCACCTCCAATGCATTCCACCCCGACAGCATGTCCGACGACATTAAAGTGCCTTGCATCAAGTCCGGCAACCGTTGGCAAGTCAAAATGATTTAATGCCCTCACGAAAAGCTCTTTTCATGAATCCGACTTTCGACCACATGCTCTCTCTGCTGAGGGCGTCGCTCAACGACTCCCCTCCTGACATTACGTTGCTCAGCACCAACGAATGGGAACAGCTCTTTTGGTTAGCCCGCAAACATGGGGTGGTAACCATGATAAATGATGCCATCGAGCGTCTCCCCGACGACAAGCAGCCTCAAGGCGACATCGCGTTAAGCTGGACCCTTTCGGCCGAACGGACGCGCTACCACTATGCACATCAAGCACAGGTTCTGGAATCCATCGACCAGAAAGCGCAGGCCGAGGGAATCCCATACATATTACTGAAAGGGATGAGTCTCTCCAGGTACTATCCTAGACCCGACTCCCGCCCTTGTGGCGACATCGACATCTGCTTCCCCCATCACTACCAACAGGGCAACGCACTCCTTGGCAGCCCCAACGCCCCTACCGAGGGCAAGCATTCCGAGATTGTTGTCGATGGTGTGACTGTCGAGAATCACCGTCAGCTGCTCGACCTCAACTATCGAAGCCAGAAGAAAGCCGAGGAGTATATCTGGAAGTCAATCGACAATGCTTCTTCCGACCATTTCCTCCCACCAATGGCCGACATGGTATACCTGCTTATGCACACCATCTGCCACCTCACTGCCAAGTTTAAACTGCCACTTCGCAATATTATCGACTGGGGTATGTTCCTCCGCGCTAACCGCGACAACCTAAAGCCTGACGAATGTAACAAGCTATTACGGCAACTCGGCATGACCGATGCCTTCAATATGCTAACACAGCTATCATCCGAATTAATTGGAGCAGACCTCAGCATGTTCATCAGCCATCCGCTCCCTAAGAAAGACATCACTCGGATGAGAGAACTCATCCTGACAAAGAAATACCTTGAGCCCGTGCCCAAGAACCTGCCTGTTCTTAAATACTTCCTTGCTAAAATCAAAAGGCACTGGCAACGCCGCTGGCTCTATCGTTACCTCCCCTCAACCCGCATGGAACGCATTCTCACTGTCGCCCGCCACATCCTGTAAACACAACTTCCTATCCTAACAAATAAATAACAGAGGTTGACTCAATGAGCCAACCTCTGTTATTATAGAGTTCAACTAACTCTTACTGCATAACAACGCTGGTGATTCTGCTAACACCAACATTCTGGTAAAGGTTGCAGGTAAAAATGGTACGATCGGAACGACGAACATCGCTATTGGTGAGTTCTACATCGTTCTCATAAACACACTCATAAGTGTGGTTGGTACCAGGATAGGTCAGAGTAAAGTAAACGGCCAAATGTACATTGGCAGTTCCATCAATAATAGGAGCAATCGGAGCATGACCTAACGGTTCACCATAAGTACCTGTAGGCAGAAACTCGTATCCTTCAGGATAGACATCGGGGTCAAGAATCCAGCAGGTCAGAACGTCGGGATTAGCCTCAGTGGGAGCAGCACCATCCATGACAACATAAGGCACTTCGGTGTTCAAGCCAGCAATGTGACCATTACCAGTCAGTCTGGTATCAGGAGAGGAGAAAACATACTTTTGAACTTTCAAGGTAGGAAATTCCACACCATCGAAGGTCTCACCACTCACCTTGGTACGAGTAAATTCATCAACAAATGGTTGACCATATCTCATAGCAAGAGTCATCAGAGCAACAGCGTTCCTAAGGGAAATATTATTATTGAGGGTAACATCAGGAACATAAGCGGTCAAAGGCCAAGTCTGATGGATTGAGCTTATCGGAGTCTGGGTACCATACTCATAAGTTGCAGGAATCAGAACAACATTGCTCTTCATGTTCACAGTCCAATCGCTGTAGTCAGCGGCAGTACCAGGAGTGAAAGCATCGGCAGGATAAAGGGCATACAGAGGGTTGTAAATCTGTTCGGCGGGGATGGCCACGCTACCAAGATTACTCTCGGTCGTGCTAGTGCCAAGGCCGTTGGGGATGCAGGTGATGGGGCACGCGAGACCGTTCACATACATGTTATCCGTGCTGTTGAAAAATATCTGGTCATTTGCACCGCTGAAAGCCTGCTTATCCTGAGAAACATACTTCTCACCGGAGAGCATGATGGTAACGTTACCGTTAGCATCGGGAACAAGATTATTGTCTTTTTTATTGCAGCCTACAAAGGCGAGGGTTGCAAGAGCAACAGCAAAAAATGTGTACTTTTTCATTTCGTTCTTCAATTTTTAAAGGTTAGAATTCAATGGTATGGGTTTCATGAATTTCTTCAATATTACCCAAACTTAACTGGAAGCCATTCTCCACGGCTACAACTTTCACCTGCACTGCAGGAGTGGAATACTGTTTTTTGTCTTTCATTGTTACAATTTATTATTTGATATTAATTAATTATTTTGTTTGTTCTTTTAATCATGTTGGTTCCGTTTTAAAGGAGACCAACAAACACAGTCATTACTTTTTTTTGCTTCATTAAACGTTTTTTGTTCAACATTATTTTGTTCATATCTCCACGCAACCAGCTAACATTTAATTATATACACAGATATCAAATGTCAGTAATCACGTTTCAATACATTGCAAAGATACAACTTTTTTTGAACATACAAACAATTTCTCACATTTTTTTTCAAATAATTATTTTTACATGCTTTCAGCCAATACTCTTTCCTACTTCTTCAACGCAATTTGCAGTTCATCCAGTTGCTCGGGTGCAATCGGAGCCGGGCTTCCGCTCATCACGTCGCGACCACTGTTATTCTTGGGGAAGGCGATGAAGTCGCGTATGCTGTCGGCACCTCCGAACAAGGAGCAGAGTCGGTCGAAGCCGAAGGCCAGTCCGGCATGGGGAGGTGCTCCGTAGGTGAAGGCATCCATCAAGAAACCGAACTGCGCAGCTGCCTTCTCGTCGGTGAATCCGAGTGTATGGAACATCTTGTTCTGCAAGGTGCGGTCATGGATACGGATTGACCCACCACCTACTTCCACACCGTTTATTACAATATCGTAAGCATTGGCGCGGATGTCTCCCCAGCGGCTCTCGTCATCGAGCAATGCCTCGTCCTCGGGTTTGGGAGCAGTGAACGGATGATGCATGGCATAGTAGCGCTGTGTCTCGTCGTCCCATTCCAACAGAGGGAAGTCTATCACCCACAGCGGAGCATACTGGTCGGGGTTGCGCAACCCCAGTTGACCGGCCACCTCCAGACGCAAGGCACACAGTTGCACACGGGTCTTCATGGCAGGGCCGCAGAGCACCAGCATCAAGTCGCCCGGTTTGGCCCTGAATTTGTCAGCCACCACCTTCAAATCATCCTGCGTATAGAACTTGTCCACGCTCGATTTGAAACTGCCGTCGGCATTATACTTGATGTAGACCATGCCACCGGCACCCACCTGGGGCCGTTTTACAAAGTCGGTGAGGGCGTCCAACTGCTTGCGGGTATATTCGGCACAACCTTCGGCATTGATACCCACAACCAACTCGGCGGAATCGAAAAGACCGAAACCATGCCCCTTCACCACATCGTTCAGCTCCACAAACTGCATCCCGAAACGGATATCCGGCTTGTCGCTGCCATACAGGCGCATGGCATCATTCCATGTCATGCGGGGGAAGTCGCCAAACTCCAGACCCTTTACCTCTTTGAAAAGGTGCTTGGCCAACCCCTCGAACATATTGAGAACATCCTCCTGCTCCACAAACGACATCTCGCAGTCGATCTGTGTAAACTCGGGCTGGCGGTCAGCGCGCAAATCTTCATCGCGGAAGCAACGCACAATCTGGAAATAGCGGTCCATCCCTGCCACCATCAACAGCTGTTTATACTGCTGAGGGCTCTGGGGCAACGCGTAAAACTCGCCGGGGTTCATACGCGACGGAACCACAAAGTCTCTTGCCCCTTCGGGAGTGGACTTAATCAGCATCGGGGTTTCAATCTCGAGGAAATCCTTACTGCTGAGGTAATTCCTCACCAACATCGCCATGTTATGGCGCAACACGAGATTGTTTCTGACAGGGTTGCGGCGAATATCCAGATACCGATACTTCATACGCAGGTCGTCACCGCCATCGCTGTTGTCCTCGATGGTAAAGGGAGGAGTCTTGGCTTCATTGAGCACATTCAACTCCTTCACCTCTATTTCAATCTCACCGGTAGGAATCTTGGTATTCTTGCTGGCACGTTCAATCACGATACCTTTGGCCTGGATAACATATTCACGGCCCAATTTGCGGGCTTTCTCACACAACTCGGCATTGGTTTCCATATTGAACGCCAGCTGCGTGATACCATAGCGGTCGCGCAAGTCGATGAACGTCATACCGCCAAGGTCGCGGCTGCGCTGCAGCCAACCGCAGAGCGTAACCTCTTGGCCGACATTCTTAATGGTGAGTTCACCACATGTGTTAGTTCTATACATTATATTCTGATAGTTTTAATAGTTACATTGGTTTTATTGTGCAGGAGCAGGGGCGGGAGCGGGAGTTGCCGCATTCTCCACAGCGTCTTGCACAGCAGTATTCAGTTCCTCGCCTGCTGCAGACATTTCGTCACTCACCGCGCCGAAAATCTTGCCAATCCACGAATTTTCTTTGTCGTAGTGCAACGCCTCGATACCAAAGCGGTCAAAGTAATTGTTGAAATAGAGCACCAGGAAGACGATGACCAGCACAATGAGAATGAAGATAAGCCAGATAAGCCATTTGGGCATGGGTGCGTAGGGGTCTTTGGACATGACCACCGCAGGATACTTGGCACGCTGGGTAAGCGTACGGCCAAAGCGGGAATTGACAATAATCTTCGAGTTGATGGCCCACCCATTGGCATTAAGCACAGGACCGAGGTTGCGTCCACGCAGCTTAATCCATGCCAACACCATGGAGGGACCCGAGATGCAGAGCATAATAATGAGAATAAAGATAATAGCCGAAAGCCACGAGTGGAAAACAGCACCGAGGATTCCAGTAAGAGCTTGTATTACCATACCCAAGCCGATGCCGATGGCAGCAAAGATACCAGCGAACTTGGCGATGTCGAAGGGTTTCTTGGCGGCAGCAGGAGCGGCACCGGGGGCTGCCACTGCGGTGGTAGTGGCGTCAGCCTTGGCAGTGAGGTTCTCGAAAGCCGCTGCCTCTTTCTCCTCGGCCGACTTGGTGAACTTCTCCTTGCACCAGCGTCCAAACTTACGGTAGGGCGACCAGAAGGCCTCGCGTACACTGATGGGGTTCTCCTTGACATGGGTGACGACAGCATCCCAATCTTGGCCGCTGTTGTCATAGAAAACAGCATTCTTGCCCACACGGATATTGTTGATGTCGCCCGAAGTGAGGACGGCCACAATGTTCATGGTCTCGTTCTTTACCCGAGAAGTGCATTTGCAGTAGATGAGGAACATGTCACTGAGTTCGGAGTTGTCCATGTGCTTTGCCACTTCTGGACCCACCTTCAAACAAAGATCAAGGCGACGTGAGTCGATATAGAGCTGACCGGCTTGGAAAACAGCGGGAATGTCCTTGTTGTAGAAATCAATCATCGCAACATAGTTGCGCAACAGGGTATAGAAGTCACGATACAGATGCAAAAGACGTTCCAGCGGTTTGATGACATCGTGCTCGTTGGTAAGCCTTTCTTCATGGCCATCATGGATATTTTTGGTCTCTTCGTTCTTTGCCTCGACGTAAGCGTCGATTTTTGCCACTGCGGCATTCCACTCCTCCTCGGTGAGGGCATCCTTGCCAGGATAGTCTACATCAAGAACAAGTTCTTTCACCTTGGCAAACTGACTCTGCCATGCGGGGTTGATTCCGCCTTTGAGGGGAAGTAACGCATCTGCACGGGGCTTGCTGAGGGGATATTTGGAAATCTCTTCGATATTCGTGGCGAAATTCTTCTCGCTGATCTCAGCGACCTTCTCGACCGACACGTCCAGGGCTGCAGCACAGTCATCATGGAACTGGATAAACTTGCAACGGAGAAAATAGTCTGTCACCTTGTCGCGGATAGCATCGACAGCAGCAACGGCATCGTCGCTGTTATCTTTATATGGGGCAACGGCGACGGACATGTTTTCCAGTGTATCCTCAAGTGCCTTGACGGCATTCTCGTCATAGTCTTTAAGAAACTCATCCAACTCGGGCAGGGTGATGGTTGTCTTATCCAGACCCATTATCTTCAGCACCTCAGCCGCACAGTCGTGCATCTGGGCACCCTCCTCATTGTCGGTATTGAAATCTGACAAGTCAATATAGTCATGACCTTCAAGAATCCTATCCTTGTCCTTCACTACCGAGCAAAGCCAGTTGGCAGCGGTGATAACCTCATCGGCGCGAATCTTACCGTCACGGTCATAGTCAATCAAATCAAGAGTACGCTCATCCAACTCGAGACCTTTGACAGGACAACTCAACACAGTCCATAACTTCTGGTCCAGCTCACCCAGATGGGCAATGTCTTCACCACGGGTGATACATACACGCTTCGTGCCACCAAGTGAGCAGTACTGCCACTTATAATTTCTCTTGTCTTTCGACAACTCAGTCTGTTTCTTTTCCATAGCGATGATATTACATTATTACTTAAAATGCAAAGATACAAAAAAAATAAAAAATAAAAGAAAATAGTTGTCCCCAATCTCTATCAAATCTATCCAATCTATCGCATCTATCAAATCTATAAAAACAAAAAAGGGAGTCCCTTTTCAAGAACTCCCTCTGTAAAAGATTGGCAGCGACCTACTTTTCCACGAACATGCGCAGTATCATCGGCGATGACGGGCTTAACTTCTCTGTTCGGAATGGGAAGAGGTGGACACCGTCTCCATAGCCACCAAAATATTCTTTTTG
>JAEEGL016908239.1_pt1 | contig 12730 bp, 11 predicted proteins | sample 9134231 | NCBI WGS metagenome assembly JAEEGL01 (sample SAMN16246548, study PRJNA631951) | gut metagenome | biome: gut microbiome; feature: rumen; material: fiber-attached | host: Bos | place: Iran: Karaj | collected 2018-10 | reverse complement strand
TCATCCGGTCCTTGTGGCCCACGGTGTAGAGATCCAGGGCGCCGGTGAAGTCGCACTGCTGGCCGTCCCAGGTCTTATAGTAGTGGCCTAACATCTGATAGCCGCCGCAGATGCAGAGGAAGGTCCTGCCGTCCTCGATGGCGGCCTTGATCTCCGCGGTCTTCTCCCCCTTCAGATCCGCGAGCAGGACCTCCTGCTCGAAGTCCTGGCCTCCGCCGATGAAGAAGAGGTCATAGTCTGCGGCGCGGAGCTTCTGGCCGATGGAGATCCCCTCCACCGAGACGTCGATGCCCCGCCAGTTCAGGCGTCTGCGCATGCAGGTGACGTTGCCGCGGTCGCCGTAGAGATTCAGAATATCCGGAAACAGATGACAGATCTTGAGTTCCATATCCCGTCCTCCTTATTCCCAGAAATTCTTGAAGCCGTAGTTCTTGCTGACGGCCGCCCGGAGATCCAGCATGGCGGTGTAGGTCGGCATGACGAAGACCGGCTTCGGCTGGTCCAGGCAGGCCTTGAGCAGCTCGTCGTAGCTGCGGAAGACCTTGAGCTTCTCCGCGGGAACGCCGGCGTACTTGAAGCGGGTGGCCATATCGTCCGCCCGGACGCCGGAGACGTAGACGCCGGTGAGGAGGTCGCCCATATCGGTGAGCTTCTCAAAGTCGACGTCCCAGATCCAGCTGATGTCCTTGCCGTCAAAGGAGCGGTCGTTGAGGCAGGCGGCAAAGAGGAAGGGCTCGGTGGAGTCCGTGAGGAAGTTCAGGACCTGGTTGCAGCCCGCGGGGTTCTTGATGAGGATCATGCGCAGGCTGTGGCCGTTGATCTCGAACTTCTCCATCCGGCCGAAGCCGCAGGCGAACTGGGACAGGGCCTTGCAGACCACCTGGGGATCCAGGCCCAGGGCCTTGCCCGCCGCCATGGCGGAGACGGCGTTGTAGATATTGTAGCCGCCGGGGAGGTTGACGACGGTGTCATACCGATTCCCGTCCATGGCCACGGTGATCTCGGAGTGCTCGGTGTCGGAGGCCAGGACCTCCTCCACCGCCACCTGCGGCAGGGGCCGGGAATAGCCGCAGTTGGGGCAGCGGTAGCCGCCCAGATGGCCGTAGGTGACGAAGTCGTACCGGTACTCGCTCTTGCAGCGGATGCAGTAGGGCGCGTCGGAGACCTCCTCGACACGGGTCTTGTAGATCGGGGTGTTGACGCCGTAGAAGAGGATCTTGTTGGGGATGTCGGCGGCCAGGGAGGCGGACAGAGAATCGTCCGCGTTGAGGCAGACCACCGCCTTGGGGCAGCCCTCCAGACCGATGCGGATATTGCCGAGGGTGTGGGTCACCTCGCCGTAGCGATCCAGCTGGTCGCGGAAGACGTTGGTGACCACCACGGCCTTGGGATCCAGAGCCCGGCCCACCTGCTTGAAGGCGGCCTCGTCGGACTCGATGACGGCGTAGGGATACTTGCACTTGCCGGAGAGCTTGGAATGGACGGCAAATTCCGCGGTGATGCCGCTGATGAGGTTTGCGCCGGTCTTGTTGGCAAAATAGGAGATTCCGGAGTCGATGAAGGCCTGCTCGATCATTCGGGAGGTCGTCGTCTTTCCGTTGGTACCCGTCACGATCACCGTCGTGACGGTCTTTGCCAGCTCACGGAGCAGATCAGGGCAGATTTTCAGGGCGATCCGGCCGGGGAGGTCGGTTCCGCCGCGGCCGAAGAGCCGGATGGCCGTACGGGCCAGCTTGCAGGCCAGCACGGCGAAGAACACTCTAATCTTTTTCATACCAAATGAGTATAGCACATTTTCTTCGGTTTTACAACAGGAAGTATTGCGAAACCGCGGTTTTCTTGGTATAATTCAGCCGTCAGCCAATCGTTTTCAGGCATCAGAAGATAGGAGAATCGACGATGAAGTTTATCTCATGGAACGTCAACGGCCTTCGCGCCTGCATGGGCAAGGGCTTTCTCGACGCCTTTTCACAGCTGGACGCGGACTTCTTCTCCCTGCAGGAGACAAAGATGCAGCCGGGTCAGCTGGAGCTGGAGCTGCCCGGCTACCGTCAGTACTGGTATTCCGCGGAGAAAAAGGGCTATTCCGGCACCGCGGTCTTCACAAAGCACGAGCCCCTGTCCGTCGTTTACGGCATCGGTGAGGAGGAACTGGACCACGAGGGACGGCTCATCACTCTGGAGTACCCCGGCTTCTATCTCGTCACCTGCTATACGCCCAACGCCCAGGACGGGCTCAAGCGCATCGACTTCCGGATGCGGTGGGAGGACACCCTGCGAGCTTATCTGCAGGGGCTGGACGCTAAGAAGCCCGTGATCTACTGCGGAGATCTCAACGTGGCGCACCAGGAGATCGACCTGAAAAACCCGAAGACCAACCGGGGCAACGCCGGCTTCTCCGACGAGGAGCGCGGCAAGTTCACGGAGCTGCTGGCCGCAGGCTTCACCGACAGCTGGCGCTTCCAGCACCCCGACGCCGTCGACCAGTATTCCTGGTGGAGCTACCGCTTCTCCGCCCGGGAGAAGAACGTGGGCTGGCGGATCGACTATTTCGTCGTCTCGGACCGGCTGCGGGAAAAGATCCTCGGTACATCCATCCACCAGGAAATCTTCGGCTCGGACCACTGCCCGGTGGAGCTGGAGCTGGAGATCTGAGCCTCTACGCCCGGTCGGGAAGCGGATCCTCCACGGGAGCCGGTGCTTCCGCAGGCAGGTCTCCCGCCGGGGCGAGGCCCTGCGGGTCCTCAGTCACGGAGACCTCCGGGAGATCGGGGGCCGGTGTAAGAATGGGGGCAGACACCTCCCCTTCCGCCGGATCCGTCTCCGGCGCCTCCGGGACGCCGTCCTTCAACGGCAGGCAGAAAAACTCCCGGCCGTCCAACGTGACGCGCTCCATCTGCGGGGCGTACTCCGCCAGGGGGACCGGGTCCCGGTCCGCAGGGATCGCCAGCAGGGCGCCGTCGGTCTGCTTCCGCAGCATGGCGTCCGGGATCTGCTGGCCCTCCACCGTTCCGCGCCAGGGCAGGAAGCCCTCGGCTGCCCGTCCGGCCGCCCACTGCTCCGGCAGGTCCGGAACGGCGTGGCGGGAGACCCGCCGGTGCAGACTGAGCCCCTTCCCTGCCGGCGCAAAGACGCCGAAACAGACCGAGCCCTCGGGATAACAGGCGTACAGGCGCTGGACCCCTTCGGCGAAGCACTCCGTCCAGCCGCTCAGCTGCCGGTACAGGCCGTCCTCGTTGACGGTGAGAGTGCCGGTCTTCGTGCCTCGGTAATAAATCGGATATTCCATAAAGAACACTCCCTTCCGCACAGTATACGCGGAGGGGAGTGTCGTTTATTCCTGCGGGGCGGTATTTTCCGGGCGGTTCCATCGTCCGGTCAGCGAAGACCGAAGCTGACCTCCAGGGCCTGGTCCACGCGGCTCATCTGCTCTTCGCTGAGGCGGCCCATGTGCTCCCGCAGGCGGCGCTTGTCGAGGGTGCGGATCTGTTCAAGCAGGATGACGGAATCCTTGCTGAGGCCCGCCTCAATGCCCGGCACCGTGATATGGGTGGGCAGCCGGGCCTTGCCGACCTGGCTGGTGATGGCGGCGGCGATCACCGTGGGGGAATGGCGGTTGCCGGTATCGTTCTGTACGATGAGCACGGGGCGAGTGCCGCCCTGCTCGCTGCCCACCACGGGGCTGAGATCCGCGTAGAAAACGTCTCCCCGTCTGACGCTCGTATCCATCTGACTTCACACTCCGCGTTAATCTGGACTTATACAAAAATTCAATTAAAGCACTAAAGTGTTTTAATTCGTCAGACGCAAAAGCATCTGACGCCCCGCATGAAATGCGGGGGAATTTTTACGTACAATATCTGATCCATTCAAGCCGTTCCGGCTTGTATGCTGCTGCATACGCCGCAGTCCATAAAACGATTGTTCTATCGTTTTATGGAAGATCAGTATTATTGTTCCACGATCCGTCGGGATCTATACCTGTTCCAGCTTATGCGGAGAAGTCGAAAAAGGTCAAACGATGTACTGCAGGATGTCCATGCGCTGGCTGCCGTCGAGATAGATGCGGGGGATGCGCTTGTTGATGTCGCAGAGGATCTCGTAGGGGATGGTGTTGAGCTTCCGGGCCAGGTCGTCCACCGACAGAAAGTCGCCGCCGTCGCTGCCGAAGACCGTGACCACGTCGCCCTCCCGGGCGTCGGGGACCTCGGTGACGTCCAGCATGCACATATCCATGCAGATGCGGCCCACCACCGGGACCCGCTTGCCCCGGAGCAGGAAGCAGACGTCGTTGGACAGGCTGCGGGACAGGCCGTCGGCGTAGCCGATGGCCGCCACGGCGATGACCCGCTCGGAGGAGGAGGTCCAGCTCCTGCCGTAGCTGACGGAGACGCCCTTGGGCAGGGTGCGGATCTGGGAAAGGGTGGTCTTGAGACTCATGAGCGGCCGCAGGTCGAACTTGCCCTCCATCTCCTCACTGGGGCTGATGCCGTAGGTGGCGATGCCGGGCCGGACCATATCCAGGGCGAACTCCGGATGCAGAAGGGTGGCGGCGGAGTTGCAGCAGTGGCGCAGACGGAACCGGATCCCCATGGCCTCCAGTGCCTTCACGGTGTCAGTGAAGCGCTGGAACTGCAGCTCGGTGAAGTCCTCGTCCGCCGGGGCGTAGGAGTCCGCCGCCGGGAAGTGGGTGAAGATGCCGTCGAGCTCCAGGTGCTCCATCCGGGAGATGAAGCGGATCTGGTCCAGGGACTCGTTCTCCCCGTAGCAGAGGAAGCCCAGGCGGGACATGCCGGTGTCCAGCTTGATATGGCCCTGCAGACGTTTCCCGGTGCCGTTCATGGCGAAGTTCAGCTGGGTGGCGTATTCGATGGAGTGGATCTCCTGGGTGATGCCCATGTCCGCCATATCCTCCGCGTAAAACGGCGGGGTGTAGCCCAGCAGCAGGATCGGCAGACGGATGCCGCCGCGGCGCAGCTGGACCGCCTCTTCGAGATTGGACACGGCCAGGTAGTCTGCCCCGAGGTCGGAGAGCCGGCGGCTCACCGGCAGGGCGCCGTGGCCGTAGGCGTCGGCCTTGACCACGCCGAGAAAGCGGCAGTCGGAGGGGATCCGGCTGCGCAGGAGCTGATAGTTGTGGCTGAGATTGTCTAAGGAGACGTCAGCCCAGGTCCTCTTGAGTAGTTTCATCGTTTCCTCCGTTTGTAAATTCAAATTCGGAGACCGTCAGCCTGCTGACCGTGCGGCCGTCATAGACCAGCTCGGCGGAGGCAGGCTTTCCTTCGTCGTCAAAACGGGTGTACACAAAGATCGCGTCGTCGTCATAGCCCAGCCTGTAACAGACCAGGAGCTGCCCTTCCTCCCTGCCGGCATCGGTGATATAGGCATCGGTCCAGGCGGACAGGAGAGTCGACGGAGCGGCGGCGGGGGCCAGGCGGGGATCGTCCGCCTCTCCGAAGGTGAGCTCGACTCCGTCATAGAGGAGCTTTGCCTCCCCCGGGGCGGTGCGGATGCGGATCCCGGCGATGGACTCCGGGGCCGTCACCTCCACCTCGGAGGCGCCGTCCGTGGTACAGGCGCAGCGGAGGGAATACGCGAAGATTCTGCCCTCCACCTCGGTCTGTCCGTCCAGACGGAAGCTGCAGCCTCCCGCGGTCAGCAGAGCGGCGCGGAAATCCACCGGCGCCTGGAGCTCGTCCTTTTCCTTGCCGCCGCAGGCGCACAGCAGGCAAAGCAGCATCGTCAGTACGGCCAGCATTGCGACACGCCGCACTGAAACACATCCTTACTTCAAGAATTCCGGCAGACAGGCGATCATATCCGTGGGCGTCATCCCGTACTCTCCGTAGCGCTCGGCACAGAGATCTCCGGCCGCGCCGTGGAGCCAGGCGGCCGCGGCGGCGGCCTTCGTCGGGGGCAGGCCCTGTCCGAGGAGGGACAAAAGCATGCCGGAGAGCACGTCTCCGCTGCCGCCGGTGGCCATACCGGGGTTGCCGGTGGTGTTCAGGTAGACCTCCTCCGGGCTGACGACGATGGTGCGGTGGCCCTTGAGAAGGACCGTGACGTCCTCCTTCACCGCCATCGCCCTGGCGCTCTGGTAGCGGTTCTCCGGGGAGGGATCCCCGCCCAGGCGGCTGAACTCGCCATCGTGGGGAGTGAGGATGACGGGGGCGCCTGCCTGCCTGAGAATATCTATATTCCCCTCCAGACAGTTTATGCCGTCGGCGTCCAGGATCACGGGGCAGTCGGCGTGGGTCAGGATCCCTGCGACCACGTCCAGGATCGCGGGACTGCGGCCGAGGCCGGGTCCGGCCAGCACCGCGTCACAGCCGGCCATTCGGCGCAGAATCTCCGGTACGGCGCGGGTGTTGAGCATGCCCCGCTCGTCGCAGGGCAGAGGGAAGACCATGGGCTCGTCGAGCTTCTGGGCGACGATGGGATAGACCGCCTCCGGCACGCCGACGAAGATGAGGCCCGCACCGGTGCGCAGGGCGGCGTTGGCCGCCAGAACCGGGGCACCGGTATAGCCCACGGAGCCGGCGATGATCAGCACGCGGCCGAAATCGCCCTTGTGGGCGGTGCGCTCCCGGACCGGGAGCCAGGAATCAACAAGATCGCCGTTCAACAGCACACAGCCGTCGGCGGCCATGCAGTGCATGCGGCGGATCGCCGCGGACAGTCTGGACATCGGCATATTCCTTCCTCCTGTTCGATTTATTTGGCGGAAAAGCGGTTGGCGTAACCGCAGCGTTCGCAAAGAGGTTCCACCGCCCTGCCCTGCCGGAAGCCCTCGATCATCGCCCGGGTGCGGGACCTGGAGAGGATCTCCTCCATATATTCCCGCAGAAGATTGCCCAGGGGGACGTCGCCCTCATGGTCCAGGCAGCAGGGCACCACCGTGCCGTCCGAGAGCACGCCGATCTGGTCCCGGAGGCCGTAGCAGCCGTGGTCGGCGTTGATTTCCGTCCCGGCGAGGTCCGGCCATCGGAAGGTCTCCGCGGGGATGAGGTAAATCCGCTCCGAGAGGCGCTCGCCGCCGCGGGAGGGCTGCCAGGGGCCGGGGAACTCCCCGTGCAGCAGGGACAGGAGCCGGTCGTTCAGCTGATTTTTGCCGGCGGTCCCATCCCCGTCCAGGTTCCAGAGGCGGAGGTTGATGAGGATCCCCTTTCGGGCCGCGGCCTTCGCAAAGGCGGCGCAGCGGAGCAGACAGGCCTCGGGATCCAGCTCCTCGTTGGCCTCGAAGGCCTGCAGGGACAGGTTGACCTTGTGCAGGACGGGAGCGGAGAACAGGGCCTCTTCCGTCCGGTCGAGGAGGGTGGAGTTGGTGGTGAGGATGACGCGGAAGCCCATCCGGCCGGCAAGCTCCAGGAAGCGGGGCAGGTCCGGATGGAGCAGGGGCTCGCCCATCAGATGGAAATAGACGTACTCCGTCCAGCCCTGCAGGCGGATCAGGATCGTCCGGAACTCCTCCTCTGAGAGGAAGCGCGGGGCTCGGCGGGTCTTGGGGCAGAAGGAGCAGCGGAGAGTGCAGACGTTGGTGATCTCTACATAGACCTTGGCAAAGCGCATCTGTCCTCCCCCCCTTCGATAATTTCAATATATTATACCACAGCCTTTTCCCGCTTGCAAGGTTTTTCAGCCGGGGCCTCGCTTCGGATCGGAAGGAAAAATTATTTTGAATTATTCTCCGAAGGTGACGATTCTGTCACTTAATCCTCCGAAGGCCGTGCTATGATGGGGACAGAAAACGGAAAAGGAGTGTTTGCAATGGAAATTCTGAAAATCGAACATCTGTCCAAGATCTACGGGGCGGGAGAGAACGAGGTGCGTGCTCTGGACGACGTGTCCTTCTCCGTGGAGGAGGGGCAGTTCGTCTCCATCGTCGGCCCCTCGGGCTCCGGTAAATCCACCCTTCTGCACATCCTCGGCGCGGTGGACCGCCCCACCTCCGGCAAGGTCTTCCTCTCCGGGCAGGACGTCTTCGCCCAGGATGAGGAGCATCTGGCCATCTTCCGCCGCCGCCAGGTGGGCCTTATCTATCAGTTCTACAATCTGATCCCCGTGCTCAACGTGACGGAAAACCTCACCCTTCCCCTGCTGCTGGACGGCAGGACAGTGGATGAAAAGCATCTGAAGGATCTCATCGACACCCTGGGTCTGACCGGCCGGGAAAAGCATCTGCCCAACGAGCTCTCCGGCGGCCAGCAGCAGCGGGTCTCCATCGGCAGGGCCGTCATCAACTCCCCCTCCGTGGTGCTGGCCGACGAGCCCACCGGCAATCTGGACTCCAAGAACACCCGGGAGATCGTGGAGCTGCTGAAGCTCTCCAACCGCAAGTACGGACAGACCCTCATCGTCATCACTCACGATGAGAACATCGCCCTGCAGGCCGACCGCATCCTGACCATGGAGGACGGCAGGATCGTCCGCGACGAGGTGCTGAGAAAATGAACATTCTGACGAAATACACCCTGCGCTGTCTGTTGAAAAACAAGGTGCGGACCCTGGTGACGATCATCGGCATCGTCCTGTCCGCGGCCCTGTTCACGGCGGTGGCAGAGGGCGCATACTCCGGGCAGCAGTATCTGCTGAACGTGGTCAAGGCCGGCGTCGGCAGCTACCACGGCTTGTACTCGGGCATGTCGGACGACGAGGTCCGGTCCCTGTCGGAGGAGAAGGACGTCCGGGAGATCCGGACTCTGGACGCCGTCGGCTGGGCTGTGGCCGCGCCGGACAATGAGATGTTCCCCTATCTGCGGATCTACTCCATGTCCGAGGATCTGACAGACCTTCTGGCCGTCAATCTGGTCAAGGGCAGAATGCCGCAGAACGAAAACGAGATCCTGGTCTCCAACCGGGCCGCTGCCTGCACCGGAGTCGAGCTCGAGGTTGGGAAGACCCTGACGCTTTCGGTCGGCCGGCGGGTCAGCGGCGGCGCACAGCTGGCGGACGATTCTCCCTACCTGGGCGAGGATGAGGAGCTGACCGACGTCACGGAGCGGACCTACACCATCGTAGGCGAGTACGTGCGTCTGAACCCGGCGGTGGAGAGCTATTCCCTGCCCGGGACCCTGGTCCTCACCGTCGGCGGTGGGAAGGAGGGCGAACACATCGCCTTCTTCACCCTCTCCAGCACCGCCAAGGTCAACGACTTCATCGGCAGTCACCGCTACGGGAGCACGGGCGATGTGAACCGGGACTATCTGCTCTATACCGGTGCCTCCGGCAACCGCTCCATCGTCATGGTGCTCAACGGGATGGTGGCGATCCTCTTCGGCCTCATCCTCTTCGGCTCGGTGGCCCTGATCTACAACTCCTTCTCAATCTCCGTGTCGGAGCGGACCCGGCAGTTCGGCCTTCTCAAATCCATCGGCGCGACGAAAAAGCAAATCCGGCACGCAGTCATCACCGAGGCCCTGCTGCTGTGCGTGATCGGCATCCCTCTGGGTCTTGCCGTCGGCTGTCTCGGCATCGGGTTGACCCTGCATCTGCTGAAGGACCAGTTCAACCTCATTGTCAACGTCGAGGGCGTCGAGCGGGTGGACATCCGGCTGGTCCCCTATCTGCCGGCCCTGCTGGCGGCGGCGGGCATCGGTCTGGTGACGGCCCTGATCTCCGCCTGGATCCCCGCAAGACGGGCGGTGAAGGTCTCCCCCATCAGCGCTATCCGCCAGTCCGCGGATATCAAGGTGCAAAAGCGGGAGGTCAAGACCTCGAAGCTCACCTACAGGCTCTTCGGCTTCCCGGGGATGCTGGCCTCCAAGAACTTCAAGCGCAACCGCAGGCGCTACCGCGCCACGGTGGTATCCCTGTTCATGAGCATCGTGCTCTTCGTCTCCGCCTCCTCCATCGCGGATTATCTGCGCCGGGACGCGTCCGACGCCACCAACGAGTATACCTCGGATCTCATCGTCATGTTCCCCTCGATGGATTCCGTCAAGGATCCGGAGGAGGTGCTGCGGCAGTTGTCCAACGTCGAGGGGATCACCGACAGCGCCTGGGCGAACGTCTGCTCCCGGCAGATCCGGGTGGTCCGGCAGCTGCTGTCCGAGGAGGCAAAGAGGGAGTTTGACGGCCAGGCCAACGCCGAGATCTACGCCAGCTTCTTCTTCCTGCCGGATGCGGAATTTGACGCTCTGTGCCAAAAGAACAGCGCGGACAACCGGGGCGCCCTCGTCTTCGCAAAGACCCACGGCTACCGGCAGCAGGACAAGGGGATGGTATATTACACCTATGAGGTCCTGGAAAAACGGGCGATGCCGGCGGAGATCACCGTCGTGAGCGTAAAGCAGATCGACGGTTACTATCTCGACCGGATGACTTATGACGATCAGGGCAGCCCCATCGGCTACGTGTTCCTGCCGGAGGATACTTCGGAGGGGGCAGAGCCCGTCGAGCTGACGGTGGAGGAGGCGGAAAGCTGCACCTCCCTGTCCGTCCGGGCCGTGATCGACGAGCTGCCCCTGGCCTCTGCCCAGGAGGATCTGAGCATCTATCTGCCCATCTCCCGGCAGGAGGAGATCGTCGGAAAGGACGTCAACGACGCGCCGACCTTTTTCTTCAACGCCGTAAACCATTCCGCCGCAAAGGACGCCATGTTCGCCAAGCTCCAGGAGCTCGGGTATGAAAACGCAGCCTCCGTCATGGACACCCGGGCGGGACGGGAGAGCATCCAGGCGCTGCTGCTGATCCTGAGCGTCTTCACCTTCGGCTTCATCACCCTGATCTCTCTGATCGCGGCGGCCAACGTGTTCAACACCATCTCCACCAACATCTCCCTGCGCAGGCGGGAGTTCGCCACTCTGCGGTCCGTGGGCATGGACCGGAAGGGCTTCGGCAGGATGATGCGCTTTGAGTGCCTGCTCTACGGCGTCAAGGCCCTGCTCTGGGGTCTGCCGGTGTCTGCCTTCGTCACATGGCTTGTCTATAAGGCCATGAACAACGCCTTCGTAACGCAGTTCCGCCTGCCCTGGCTCAGCATGGGCATCGCTGCCGCCAGCGTGTTCCTGGTGGTGGGCGTGACGATGATCTACGCCATGCACAAGATCAATCGCGAAAACATCGTGGAGACCCTGCGAAACGAAAATATCTGATTCATCGCCTTTCAAACGCGCCATCGGCCCCGGGATCGTTTTTCGATCCCGGGGCCGATCATTCAATCAATCAACTTCAGTCTGTGCAGAGCGGCTGCGACGCCGCTTTCGTCGCAGGATAGGGTGATCTCGTCGGCGGAGGCCCTGGCCTCCTCGGAGGCGTTGCCCATGGCGACGCCGATGCCGGCGGCCTTCAACATAGAGACGTCGTTGACGTCGTCGCCGAAGGCCATGGTCTGAGACATATCCAGGCCCAGGTGCTTCGCCAGCACTTCGATGCCCCGGCCCTTGGTGGCGCCGGCGGCGTTGAACTCGAGATTGTTTGAGACGGAGGAGGTCACGGCCAGGTCCGGGAAGCGACCGGTCAGCTCATCCCGCAGCCTTGTCCGGAGCTCCGGTTCCAGGAAGAAGCCCATGACCTTCTGCACGGAATGCCCGGTCTCGGCCAGGTGGGCCTTGAGGTCCGGCACCGGGACGCGCTCCTTCTGAAACATCTGCAGCATCGCCCAGTTCAGGGCGTAGGGCTCGCAGATCTCCTGCATGGGCTGGGAGATCCAGCCCCTGTCATACTGATAGCAGTCGTAGAGGACGGGATAGCGGTCGAAGACGGTCATGATCTCCACGGCCCGCTGCCAGGGCATTTCGGTCCGGGCGACGGCCTCGCCGCGGCGGACGTCGTAGACCAGGGCGCCGTTGGCGTTGATCGTATAATGAATGAAGGGCAGGTCGCGGATGCAGGCGGGCATGGCTCCGTAGAACCGCCCGGTGGCGGGGACGATCTCGATCCCGGCCTCCGCCGCGGCGCGGAGGGCCGCCTCGTTCTCCGGGGTAAGCTCCTTCTCCGTGTTCAGCAGGGTGCCGTCCAGATCCAGGGCGATAAGTTTGATTTCCGGCATTGTTTCCTTCCTTTATCGGCTGTCAGCAAGACACCCCTCCGCGGCGCGGAGGGGTGTTCTCTCGCTTCGATCTTCAGATAATCAGTCCTGGTCCCAGTTGTGCCAGACGTTCTGGACGTCGTCGTCGTCCTCGAAGGCGTCGATGAGCTTTTCCATCATCTTGATGTCTTCCTCGTTTTCGAGCTTCTTGTACTCGTTGGGGACCTGCTCGATCTGGGCGGAGACAAAGGTGTACTTCTTGCCCAGCTCGTCGGCCACGGCGTTGAAGTCGTCGGGCTCGGTGTAGATGGTGAAGACGGTCTCGTCCGCCTCAAAGTCGGCCGCGCCGGCCTCGAGAGCGTCCATCATGACCTCGTCCTCTTCGTAGTCCTCGTCCTCGTTGTCGATGACCAGAACGCCCTTCTTGGTGAAGTTCCAGGCCACGCAGCCGGAGGCGCCCATGTTGCCGCCGAACTTGTCGAAGTGGTGGCGGACGTTGCCCGCGGTGCGGTTGCGGGAGTCGGTCATGGTCTCCACGATGCCGGCTACGCCGCTGGGGCCGTAGCCTTCGTAGGTGATGGATTCGTAGTTGTCGCCCTGGCCCGCGCCGGCAGCCCGCTCCAGAACGCGCTTGATGTTGTCGTTGGGCATGTTGGCGGCCTTGGCCTTGGTGATGACGGTGGCAAGGCGGGAGTTGTTGTTGGGATCGGTGGAGCCGCCGCCTTCCTTGACGGCGACGATCATTTCCTTGGCGATCTTGGT
>JAEEGL016027451.1_pt1 | contig 12730 bp, 6 predicted proteins | sample 9134231 | NCBI WGS metagenome assembly JAEEGL01 (sample SAMN16246548, study PRJNA631951) | gut metagenome | biome: gut microbiome; feature: rumen; material: fiber-attached | host: Bos | place: Iran: Karaj | collected 2018-10 | reverse complement strand
GGATTCGTACTGCAGACGCTCCTCGGACTGCTCCGTGACCGGATTGCCTTCGGCGTCCTTCATGCGGTAGATGGTGCCCCAGGCGCTGGACTGGTTGGACGCGTCGTCCAGCTGGGTCTCGCCCCAGGAGCTGCCGTTCCAGCCGTTGCGGACCATGCCGTTGTAGTCGTCCAGGGCCTCGTTGACGATATCCCAGGAGAGGATGATATCGTCCCAGGGCTGGTAGCGCTTGAACATGGCCTCGATGTAGCTGTCCAGACGGGCGTTCATGACTTCCTTCGAGGCCAGCGGCTTGCTGGTATCGAAGCCTTCATGGTAGAAGGCGGGGGCCTGCTCGGAGCCGTGCCATGCGATGACGTGCTGGCGGTAGTACTTCTTCGGGCCCTCGGGATGCTGCTCGTTCCACTGCTGGATGCGGTTCAGGTCGCTCTGCAGGGGGTTGTTGGCGCCCAGCAGGACCTTGCCGTCGGCTTCCTTGATCTTCGCCGCCTTCTCCTCGTCGGAGAGGGTGGTATCGGCGTTGATCTCGGCGATCGCGGCGTCATAGGCGTTCTTGGATTCGTTGGCGCCGAAGTTGTAGGTCATCTTGCCGGAGTTGCCGGAATAGGTGTTGTACTCATAGGTGACCTGGTCGCCGTTGGGGCTCTGGGTGCCGAAGTTGCCGAAGGGGAAGAAGTCGGCATATTCTTCAGCCAGGGAGTACGTGCGGCTCCAGTCCTTGCTCCAGCTGGCCTTCAGAGTCAGGTCTGCGGTGACGGGAGTGCTGAAATCATAGGGGGAAATGAAGGTCATGCCCCAGAAGCTTCTCTCGGTGCCCCAGCTGCTGAACACATAGCCTTCGCGGGCAGGCGCTTCGATGGCTTCCACAGTCTTGCCTTCTTCCACTTCCACCACAACGGGATCGGGCGCGCCGGGGAAGTTGAAGTCGAAGGTGACCTTGTACTTGGTGACCGGTACGTCGCCCTTTTCTACCAGAGCGGCGATGGCGGCGTTCAGAGCCGCGGCGGCGGCGTCGACGGCGTCCTGATCGGCGTCCGCGGGCACAGCCTTGGCGTCAGCCAGAGCGGCCTCGAGGGCGGCGACGGTCTCGTCGGTGTACTTGGTCTTGTCGATGGCTTCGGCGTCGGTGATCGCCTTGTCAAGGGCGGTTCTGTCGACCTCGGGCTCGCTCTTCTCAACCAGGCCGGCGATGGCGGCGTTCAGAGCCGCGGCGGCGGCGTCGACAGCGTCCTGATCGGCGTCCGCGGGCACAGCCTTGGCGTCAGCCAGAGCGGCCTCGAGGGCGGCGACGGTCTCGTCGGTGTACTTGGTCTTGTCGATGGCTTCGGCGTCGGTGATCGCCTTGTCAAGGGCAGTTCTGTCGACCTCGGGCTCTCCGCTCTCGGTGCCGGGCACCTTGACGGTGGCCTTGGCGGTGGCGGTTGCTTCGCCCTCGGTGACGGTGACGGTCAGCTCCACATCCTGGGTTTCCTTGGCGGGCGTGACCTTGCCGTCGGCGGCGATCACAGCGGGATTGCTGGATTCCAGCGTGACGGCATAGCCGTGGGGCGCCGGGCTCAGCTCGATGTCATTGGAGGTCCGGGCGGGCAGGTCGGCGGCGATGTAGTCGGCGACATTCTGGCGGGCCCAGGTGAGGAAGTCGGAGTTGGCGTCCACGCCGTCCTTGGAGGTGATGGCAATGTACTCGAAGTTCAGCCAGACCGGTTCGTTGTCGGTGTTCTGGCCGGCGATCAGTACCAGCTTCGGATCAGCGTAGTTGGCGGTGACGCTGCCCATAGAGGTAAAGTTCGCGCCGTCCTGGCTGTAGCTGAGGGTGTAGGTATTGCCGAGCTTGTTGATCTGGAAGTAGATCGTCAAAGTGCCGTCGTCCGAGGCAGTCGCGGTGGCGGACTGGAAGACGTTGGTATTCATGGAGGCGTTGGTTTCCTGACCGGGCTCCATAAACAAACGGCTCTCCTGGCAGTTGATGCGGACGTAGTTGTCCTCATCCTGCCACAGGACAAAGGCGAGCTGCTGATAGGTCTGGAGCTCTGCCGTGACGGGATAGAAGGCCTTGGCCACCGCCTGCCAGTTGCCCATGGCGGGCATGGTGAAGGCGTTGTGCCAGGCTCTGCCGGTCTGATAGATGTCCTCAACCTGGGTGATGAGCTTCAGGCCCTCGCCCTTGACGATCTGATATTCGCTCTCCAGCGGGTTCTCGATGGTCCAGGCGTCGGACATATCGCCGTCGGCGAAGTAATCGTCCTCCGGGGCGTAGTTGAAGCAAAGGGTGTAGGTCTTGCTCTTCGTGCCTGCGGTGGCGGTAACGGTGGCCTTGCCGGTGGCGCTTTCGAGCGGGGTGATCTCAATGGTCGTGTCCTTGTTGCCGGCCACAGCGGTGACCACGGGCGCGGCGGTGCTGTCCTTGGCAACCTCAAAGTTGTAGGAGGCGACCTTCGCGTCGAACTCGATCTCGTTGCCGTCGACGGAGATGGAAGCGACCTCAGGCGTCACGGGCTTCTTGGCGCCCAGCCTGTAGAGACGGATGGGGCTGCCGGCGGTCCGGATATTGCCGCTGCTGTTGGAAACGCGGGCAACGGAGACGCTGTTCTCCGCAATGGTCATGGCATAGCGGGTGGAGCCGTTCTGATAGAACGTGAAGGAGCCGTCCTCCGCCTCGCGTTCGATCAGAGACCAGGGGAAGTAGCGCGCGTTGGCGGAATCAAACTCGGAGAGCGCAGGCGTGCTGCCGCCGGAAACGCGGCGCAGGTAGGCTTCCGAAGCAGTGGTGATGAAATACTGATCACTGCCGTCCGCTGCGGCGTCAATGCCTTCGGCCTCGTTGAAGGTCCAGATCATGCCGTCGGTGACTTCGCTGGTGACCTTGCCGCCCTCGACGGTGACCTCGGCCGCGCCGACGGCGTTGGTGTCCTCGTCTGCATTCAGCGCATACGTTTCATCGGCGACGATGAGGTACTGTTCGCCGGCAATGATTTCATCGGTTTCGACCCAGTCGGCGCCGGCCGATTCGATGGCCAGGTTCTTCAGGGTGAACTTGTAGCCGGCGGTCATGCCGGTGTAAGCGTCGATGATCAGATACTGGGCTTCAACGCCGGTATCCGCAAGGACGAACATCTCGGTGAAGTCCTCGCCGTCATCGCTGCGGGAGCAGGTGTAGGTGGTGCCTTCCTTCTGGATGCGCAGGAAGTAGGTCTTTCCGTCGGTATCGAAGCCGGGGGCGGACTTCACGCCGTCCGTATCCGCGGTGATGTTACCGTTTTCGCGGACGAAGTCCTGCATCGCGCCGTCGCCGCCGCGGATGCCCGCCAGATCCGTGGCGCCCAGATCGTCGTCGGCTGCTGCGAAGAAGCCGAAGAACTGATACCAGCCGTTGCGGGCGCTGTTGGTATTGAAGACGGTCTCCAGAGTCGCGGTCCAGTCGCCGGACACGGGAACCTGCACCAGATCCTCCGGTGTGGTCGCCTGGGCGCCGGAATTCTGGCCGCCGGCGGTTTCGATGGAGTTGCGGGTGGTGACCAGGGCCAGGCCTGTGCCTTCGGCAACCGCGGCCTGGGTCTGGCCGAGGATCTCATACTTGCCGGCGTCGGCCTCCGTGGTGAAGTCGATGGTCTCGCTGGTGGAGCTCGACGGCTTGACCTTGAAGGTGATCGTGTAGACCGAGCTGACGCCGGAGGCGGGATCCTTGCACTCGACGATGGCTTCGCCGGGAAGCGCGGTCGCCTGGGTCACGGTGATCTCCAGGTCCTCGTTGTTGGCGGCAGCGGCGACCACGGGGATGTCCTTGCCGTTCTCCAGGGTCATGGAGTACTTGTACTTGTCGGGGCTGAACTTGGGCAGGGGCTCGCCGTCGACGGTGATCTCGCTGACGTCGGTGCTCACTTCGACGTAGGCGACAAAGTCGGCGGTGACGGTCTTGCCGTCCAGGGTGCCGGTGACGGTCACGGTGGCGACGCCGGGGCCGGCGGCCTTGATCTGGTCGCCTTCCACCTTGACGACGGAGGGACGGTTGGACTCATAGGTGAAGGTCATGCCCTCGGGCAGGGCGGTGGACTTCATCTGCTTGATGGGGCTGAGCTGCTCTTTGATGATGTAGCCGTAGAGCTTCTCATTGTTCATGCAGACGGTCAGCTGCGGGTTGATGATATCGCCCTTGTTGTAGATCAGGCGCTCTTCGATGCCCGCCTCGGTGTCGCCCACGGCGTTGGCCTTGACGGTCAGCAGCTCGGGATAGACGTCCATGGCGCCGGAGACGGTGAAGTCCGCGGTCAGGTTCGCAGAAGCGCTGTCCTTGCCCACCTGCACCTGATAGGCGCCGGTGTCGACGCTGTAGCAGTCGTCGGCCTCATTGTAGTAAGCCAGATCGGGGATCTTGACTTCCATGGAGACGGTCTTCTTCTCACCGGGCTGGAGCTCGATCTTGTCGAAGCCTTCCAGACGGCGGATGGGACGGTTCGCGGCAGTCGCGTTGGGCTGGGCGATGTAAAGCTGGGTGATTTCCTTACCTGCGACGGAGCCGGTGTTCTTGACGTCGAAGGAAACCTTCACGGTGTCGTTGGCGTCATAGGCGGTCTTGTCGATCTTCAGGTTGGAGTATTCATAGGTGGTGAAGCTCAGACCGTAGCCGAAGGGATAATCCACGGCGTCGCCCTTGTAGAACATATAGGTGCGGCCGGCGGTGTTTCCGCTGGGATACAGGTCATAGTTGAGCTTGTCGGGCAGGGAGGAGGTCGAATGGAACCAGGTGGCAGTCAGCTTGCCGGAGGGGTTCACGTTGCCGACCAGGATGTTGCCGAAGCCAACGCCCTTGCGCAGGCCGCCGAAGCTGGACCACAGGATGGCCTTGACGTTGTCGGCGAAGGTGTAGGTCTCCACGGGGCCGCAGTACTCCATCACCGCCACGGTGTTGGGGTTCCACTGGCCGACCTGATTGAACATGGTCGCCTGGTTGTTGTTCATGGCGATGGAATTGCGGTCACGGTCTTCAGCGGAGTACTGGTTGTTGGCGCCGCCGACCACAACGCACAGGTCCGCCGCCTCGATGGCAGCACGGTTGCTCTCGGAGACGGAGTCGGAGGTGATGTAGGTGAAGCTGGCGTTGGGGTTCTTCGCCTTGATGGCGTCGGAGATGCCCTTCTGGATGTTCACCTGCTTGGTGGTGTTGCTGGCGTTTGCCGAGTACAGGCCGAGGTACATGTTGGTCTGCCAGGCGCCGACGATGACGACCTTGTACTCGCCGTCGGGGATGCCCAGGGGCAGGAAGTTGTCCTTGTTCTGGAGCATGACCACGCCCTCGTTGTTCACCTGGTCAAGGATGGCCAGACGCTCGGGGGTCTGATTGTAGACCGCGGAGGAGTCCGCAGCCTTCTGGGCGTCGATGCGGGCCTGGGCGGCCTGGGTCAGAGCCAGGTTGTCGTCGAATTCGCCGGTGGAGATACGGCCGGTCATCAGACGGTGCAGGGAGATGTCCATGGAGTTTTCCGTGAACAGACCCTTGTCGGTCTGCACATTGCCGTTCACCATCTGGGAAGAATAGGAGTTGTAGTTGCCGGTGCCGGTATAGCCGCCGTTGCACTCCAGGTCTTCGCCGTGGGCCAGGGCGCCGGCCAGACGCTCGACGTTCGTCAGCGTGGCGCCGGTGCGCGGGTTGCGATAGTTGAGACGGCTCATGGTGCCGACGGCGTCGCAGTCGGAGGTCACGTAGCCGCTCAGACCGTAGGTCTGACGGAGCATGGTGTCCATCAGGTAGGAGCTGTAGGAGCAGGGCTCGGTGTTGAGGGAGCTGTAGGCTGTCATGACCGAGGTGACGTCCGTGGCCTTGATGATGCCGCGATAGGGCGCAAGATAGTAGTTGCGCAGGGCATCCAGGCTGGTGGTCGCGCCGCCGTTGAGACGGTTGGACTCGGAGTTGTTGGCCACGTAGTGCTTGATGGTCGAGTGCAGGCGATAGTAGCCGTCGGGATCGATCATGCTGCCGTCCTGATTCTTGCCCTCGAGGCCGAGGACGTACTGGCTGCCCATCTTGATGGTCAGATAGGGGTCCTCGGAGTAGGATTCCTCGTTGCGGCCCCAGCGCGGGTCACGCTGCAGGTTGACCGTCGGGGAATAGAAGTTCAGGTCGATGGCGTTGCCGGTCTGCGTGCTGCGGCTGGTGCGCTCGCGGATCTCGTCGGAGACCTGCAGGGCTTCCTGATAGTAGAGCTCCGGATTCCAGGTGGAGCCCACGGTCAGGCTCTGGGGATAGGACGTGGAATTCGCCGGGCCCGCGCCGCCGCCGCGGACGGAAGCGCCGTTGTCGATGCGGTTGTAGCCGTGCAGACCTTCGTTCCACCAGTAGTACTGGGAAAGATCCTTGGTTGCAGGCACGTTCAGCGCACCGCCGCCCAGGTTCTTGGCAGAGATCGCCGGCGCGGGGCTGGAGATCATCTGCGAACCCTTCTGGCTCAGGGTCATGCGGGCGACCAGGTCGGCCGCGCGCTCTGCAAAGCTGTATGAGGTGTCCTCGTAGATGGGGATCGCGGCGCCCTCATCAGCACGCACATTCTCGCCGTCGGCAGCGGATACAAACGTCATTCCCGCAAAGAGCTGCAGAACGATCGCAAGCGCGCAGCACAGCGCAAATGTTTTCTTCATTCTTTTCATTTAAGTCCTCCATTATGTTTGTAGCGTGGTTTGCCAGATATCTGGCCCGTTTGTTGCTTTTTTTGTGGCGCATCATCTCCTGTTTTTTGTATGAGCCGAAAGAAAACGAAAACTGACGCTCCGGATTGACACCGCATGTGACAAAGTCTGAACGTCAGTGAATCCATGGCCCGAATATAATCATCGCAGCGGGCGGCAAAACTGACGCCGCCGCTGCGTGATGATACATGATTTTGCATCGTTTTTGTCGGAAATTCGTTGCTTTTTTTGTTTTATTCTTCAAAAATCGACAAAAGGTATTTACTTTTTATTATTTACATGCGATAATATTTGCCTGAGGCAAAGCATAACGCCGCCCCTGCCGCTGCCGGAAATGGCACGAAGGTTCATATGCATATAATGTTTAAATATGTACACTTTCTCTATGTTAGAGCATACAGGAAATGCGGCGCAAAATCAACGCTTTGTCCTTCGGGATAGACAAAAGAGAGGAAAATGTCCTGTGGATTCCCATGAGAGAAAAACAAGAACGCTGCGCAGGTCCAATGCGGAAAGCCGCAGAGTGACGCGGGAGGCGGTGCGGGGTGCGCTGTTCCGCATGCTTCAGAGCACGCGCCTGCGTGAAATAAAAATCGTGGATCTGGTGCGGATCGCAGGGATTTCCCGTTCCGCGTTTTATCGCAATTACGCCTCCGTCGAGGATGTGCTGATGGATGCGATCGACGCGCCGATCCAACAGATCCAGGATGCTGTCAGCAAGAATTCCGCCGAAAACTGGCGGATGATCATCTGTGCGGTCCGGGACAATGAAGCGCAGCTGAAGGTGCTCGCCGAATCGGGGCTGTTCCATGTCCTTTTGGATCGGATGAACGCCGGATGCGATCCGGACGACTATCGGATGGCCATGTGGAACGGGCTGATTTTCAGCGTGATTCATCGCTGGGTCCAAAACGGTATGCACGAAAGCGATGAAGCGATCCTTGGGGTCATTGACGGGGAAAGCCGCCGGTTGGCGCACGCGATCCAGAACGCCTGACGGCGTGCCGCCGTCCGGCACGGACAGAAAAAAGAATCCGGCCTGCTGCGATTGCAGCAGGCCGGTTTTTTATGAAATGAAGAGCAACTGTTGCGGCTTAGAATACGCCCTGCTCCATCATGGCCTCGGCGACCTTCTTGAAGCCAGCGATGTTGGCGCCGGCCACCAGGTTGTAGCCCAGGCCGTACTCCTCGGCGGCCTCGGCGGAGACCTTGTGGATGTTGACCATCATGCGATGCAGCTGGTTGTCCACCTCTTCGGCGGTCCAGACCAGACGCTCGGAGTTCTGGGCCATTTCCAGAGCGGAGACGCCCACGCCGCCGGCGTTGACGGCCTTGGAGGGAGCCACGATCATGCCGGGCTGCGCCATCAGGAAGGTCAGCGCGTCGTTGGTGGTGGGCATGTTGGCGACCTCGATGTAGTACTTCACGCCGTTGGCGGCGATCTTCTCAGCGGAGTCCATGCGCACGTCGTTCTGCATGGCGGCGGGCATGATGACGTCAGCCTTGACGCCCCAGGGCTTTTCGCCGGGGAAGAAGGGAACGCCGAACTTATCGGCATAGTCCTGCACCTTGTTGCGGCCGGAGGCGCGCATCTCGAGCATGTAGTCGACCTTCTCTTCGCTGGAGGAGACGCCCTCTTCGTCGTAGATGTAGCCGTCGGGACCGGACAGGGTCACGACCTTGGCGCCCAGATGCAGGGCCTTCTTGCAGATGCCCCAGGCCACGTTGCCGAAGCCGGAGACCGCGATGGTCTTGCCCTTGATGTCCTCGCCCTCATGCTTGAGGACTTCCTGCAGATAGTACATGGCGCCGTAGCCGGTGGCCTCGGGGCGGGTCAGGGAGCCGCCGTAGCTGAAGCCCTTGCCGGTGAGCACGCCGTTTTCCCAAACGCCCTTCAGGCGGCGGTACTGGCCGAAGAGGAAGCCGATCTCGCGGCCGCCCACGCCCATGTCGCCGGCGGGAACGTCAACGTCGGGCCCGATGTAGCGGTACAGGGCAGTCATGAAGCTCTGGCAGAAGCGCATGATCTCCGCGTCGGACTTGCCGGCGGGATCGAAGTCGGAGCCGCCCTTGCCGCCGCCGATGGGAAGACCCGTCAGGCTGTTCTTGAAGGTCTGCTCAAAGCCGAGGAACTTGATGATGCCGGGGTAGACGTTGGGCTGGAAGCGCAGGCCGCCCTTGTAGGGGCCGATGGCGCCGTTGAACTGGCAGCGGTAGCCGGTGTTGGTGTGGTAGTTGCCCTGGTCGTCCATCCAGCAGACACGGAAGGTGAACATCCGCTCGGGCTCGACGATGCGGCTGAGCAGATCGGCCTTCTCATACTCGGGATGCTTGTCGATCACAGGGGACAGGGAGGAGAGGACCTCTTCCACCGTCTGAACGAACTCCGGTTCGCCGGCGTGCTTTTTCTTGACGTCGTTAATGACACGTTCCACATATGCGTTCATTACTCATTCTCCATTCTATTCAATTTGCCCCGGGTCCCCGGGTATCATGCGAACATTATATCATAAAGTTTCAAAAAAAGGTTTCCAAAAATACAGAAAAGAAAAGGCGAAAATATGGTAAATACAACATAATATCCGGCACATTTCGAATTGAACCGCGGGTTTTTGGCACTTTTTCAGCTTCGGCGTCCGCGCAAGAGTCCAGTCATCTTCAGACGAAAAAGGATTGAAAATGCAGGATTTCTGTCGGACCCTTTCATTTTAGGGGCGAATCGGCGAAAAAAAGCCGCCGCAGCCTGTCAGGCTGCGGCGGGGAAGATAAAATCAGAAGTTTTTAATGATGGAGACGATCTCGGTGCCGATGCGCTTCTGGGCCTCGCGGGTGGCGGCGCCGATGTGGGGCGTGCAGCTGACGCGGGGATGGGAATACAGCGCGTGGTTGGCGGAGGGCTCTTCGGCGTACACGTCCAGGCCGGCGGCGTAGAGCTTGCCGCTCTCCAGGGCAGCCAGCAGGGCGTCCTCGTCCACGTTGTTGCCGCGGGAAGTGTTGACGAACACGGCGCCGTCCTTCATCTTGGCGATGTTCTCGGCGTCGATGAGCTTCTTGCCGTTGATGGCGGGGGTGTGCAGGCTGATGAAATCGGACTGGGCGAAGAGCTCGTCGAGCTCCACATATTTCATGCCCAGCTTCTCCTCGATGCCGTCCACGTGGTAGATGTCATAGGCGATCACGTCCATGCCGATGCCCTTGGCCAGGGCGGCCAGCTTCTGGCCGATGCGGCCGAAGCCGATGATGCCCAGGGTCTTGCCCACGAGCTCGATGCCCTTGCCGTAGGCCTTCTTTTCCCACTTGTCCTCGCGCATGGTGCAGCCGGCGATGGAGATGTAGCGGGCGCAGGCGAACATATGACCCATGGCCAGCTCCGCGACGGATTCGCTGGAGGCGGCGGGGGTGTTGCGGACGGCGATGCCCTTTTCCTCGGCATAGGCCACGTCGATGTTGTCCACGCCGACGCCGCCGCGGATGATGAGCTTCAGGCGTCCGCCCAGGGCTTCGTCGATGTGGTTGGCGCGGACCTTGGTCTTGGAGCGGACGACGCAGGCGTCGAAGTCCCGCAGGGCCTTGCCCAGTTCCTCGGGAGCATAGAACTGCTCCACAACCTCGTGGCCCAGATCGCGCAGGGCCTGGATCGCGCCGGCGTCCATTCCGTCAGTGACTAATATTTTCATGGTATTCTCTCCTGTTGATTTGATTCATTGGGAGACGTCCGGGGACGCCTCTTCGGATTTCGGATTCGGAGGCATCCGGGGATGTCTCCCAGCGGCGTCTTTCTCAGGCGCGCTCTGCCTCAAACTTTTTCAGGCAGTCCACCAGGGCCTGGACGCCCTCGGCGGGCATGGCGTTGTAGATGGAGGCGCGCAGGCCGCCCACGGAGCGGTGGCCCTTGAGGTTCTCAAAGCCGGCGGCCTTGGTGTAGGCCACGACCTCGGCGTCGAGCTCCGCGGAGTCGGTGACGAAGGGGACGTTCATGAGGCTGCGGTCGGCCTTTTCCACGGTGCCGCGGAACAGCTTCGAGGAATCCAGGAAATCATAGAGGATCTTCGCCTTGGCCACGTTGCGCTCGTTCATGGCCTCGAGGCCGCCGATGGACTTGAGGTACTTGAACACCTTGCCGCAGATGTAGATGCACCAGCAGTTGGGGGTGTTGTACATGGAGTCGGCGCCGGCGTGGGTGGCGTACTGCATGTAGACGGGCAGATCCTTGAGATCGTCGCGGATCAGGTCCTCGCGGATGATCACGATGGACATGCCGGCGGGGCCGATGTTCTTCTGCACGCCGCCGTAGATCATGCCGTAGTCGGACACGTTGCAGGGGCGGGAGAGGAACATGGAGCTCTGGTCGGAGACGAGGACATGGCCCTTGGTGTTGGGCAGCTTCTGCCAGGTCAGGCCGTGGATGGTCTCGTTCTCACAGATATAGACATAATCGGTATCCTCGGGAATGTCCAGATCGGAGCAGTCGGGGATATAGGTGTAGTTCTTGTCGGCGGACGAAGCGGCGACGATGACCTCGCCGACCTTTTTCGCCTCGGCAATGGCCTTCTTGGACCAGGTGCCGGTCTCGATGTAGACGGCCTTGCCGTTCTTCATCAGATTCATGGGAATCATGGAGAACTGGAGCGTGGCGCCGCCCTGGATGAACAGGACCTTGTAGTTGTCGGGGATGCCCATGAGCTCACGCAGGTCAGCCTCCGCCTCGTCGGCGATCTGCTGGAACATCTTGGAGCGGTGGGACATCTCCATCACGCTCATGCCGCAGCCGCGGTAGTTCATCATTTCGTCGCGGGCTTCCTCCAGAACGGATTCGGGCATGGTGGCGGGGCCGGCGGCAAAGTTGTAGATTCGTCCGTAATTCATTGAATACACCTCCAGAAATATGCATGCATTGTTTAGAAACGTGGTCATTATATATCAGTTGTGAATATTTATCAATACCAAATTCAGTATATTTATATCGAATAGGGGAAATTCTCTGAATTAAACAACGAACGCCCCGCAAAAACGGGACGTTCGGTATAATTTGCGTATGGGAAGATCACCAGAACCGCTTCGCGGCGCGGTGATAGAGACAGAATCCCCAGACCAGCACGGCAACGGTGAGGACAATGTGGGCATATGACGCGATTTTGGGGATGTCGACATATCTTTTCAGCAGGTAAATCAGGGCGATGAAAATGAATGCGCCGCCGAGGATGCCGATGCGCGGACCCATGAACGACTTGAAGCCCTCCGGGTCGAGGCAGTCCTCCTTTTTGACGCCGCCGGGATAGAGGACCGAGCTGGTGAACAGCTTCTTGGCATTGCGCAGGCGGAAGGCGTTGTAAACGCACAGCACGCCGAAAACGAAAAATGCAATCATCAGGATCAGATCTAATTCTTCCATGGGAGCGCCTCCTTTTCCCGATCATTATAGCGAAAAATGCATCCATTGGCAAGTAAAACAAATAGAAACATAAAAACAGAGGAAGGCGGTTGCCTTCCTCCGTGGTATTTATAAGAAAAGGATCTCAGCGGCCGCAGCCGCAGGGATCGTCGTCGCAGCGATTGCAGCCGCAGCGGAAGCAGGCGGGAAGCCTGCCGACGCCGATGCCGAAGAAACCGCGGCAGGGGTTGATGCACATAGGACGGCCTCCATTCCGAAAGGATCGGGGAGCGAGCTCCCGCAGCATTCTATGCCGCCGTGGGTGCGGAAGTGAAAAACCGGCCCCCCGCGAGGGGAGGCCGGAGGAAGTTATGCGTAAAAATCGCGGATCTTCTTGGCGCGGGAGGGGTGACGCAGCTTGCGGATGGCCTTGTTCTCGATCTGGCGGATGCGTTCACGGGTGACGCCGAAGATCTGGCCCACCTCCTCGAGGGTGTGGGTGCGGCCGTCGTACATGCCGAAGCGCATGCGCAGCACGTCCGCCTCGCGCTCGGTCAGGGTGCCCAGGATCTCGTGCAGGGCCTCGGCCAGCAGGGTGTTGGAGGTGGCGTCCACGGGGCTGGGGGTGTTGTCGTCCTCCACGAAGGAGCCGATGGTGGTGTCCTCCTCGTCGCCCACGGG
>JAEEGL013723238.1_pt1 | contig 12730 bp, 10 predicted proteins | sample 9134231 | NCBI WGS metagenome assembly JAEEGL01 (sample SAMN16246548, study PRJNA631951) | gut metagenome | biome: gut microbiome; feature: rumen; material: fiber-attached | host: Bos | place: Iran: Karaj | collected 2018-10 | reverse complement strand
TCCGGATGATCCGATGTGCGTCAATAACCTTTCTGATTCGGATAAAGCCCGAATAGAGGCCATGAATGCCCTATTGGTGTCGAAGTTGAAGGAGCAGGGAGATCCCAGGATGGAAGGTAAGGGCGATATTTTTGACTCTTATCCCTTCTACCAGCCGAAATTCCAGGATTTCTATGAGAGATATTTGAGAGGTGAAGTCGAACCTTCCGATAATAAGACATTCCTTATGTCTGATTATGAATCGGAGGCCATAGCTTATTAGCGCACAACGCTGAGATCGACCTTCCCTTTGATTCCGTGTACTACAGCTTTGTCTGTAAACTGCCACATCTTCCAATCTTTATAATTTGGGGCAGCGACCCCATAGTGGGCAACCCAGATGGTGTAGCCCTCCTTTATCTCTTTCGAGAGAATATCCCTCGCGTAGCTGTCGGGAGTATAGACGACGGGCTTTCTGCCATAGTGCTTCTCAACTTTTTTAAGCCATATTAAAGCCTTGTCGTTTAATTCTTTACGTGTGCATCCTTTATGCATTACTTCAAGGTCAAGAACGGGCGGAAAATCGCTGTGGCGAAGCTTACCGACTGTGCCTATGTAATTGTCTGCCTGCTCAGAAGGATCTGTTGATGTCCTAAAAAAATGGTAGGCTCCTCTGCGAATAGGGGCGTCAGCCGCTTTCCCCCAGAACTCATCGAATTTCTTGTCTTTCATCCTTGTCCCCTCTGTCGCCTTGATAATCACGGTTGATATCTTTTTAATCTCTTTTCCGTCTTCGATATTTCTTCTTGTTCTCCTGTCCTGGTCGATGACGACAGCAAGAGAATCCCAGACTATATCGGACGAGTTATGGTGCGATATGTCGAGGCAGAACTGGTAAGCCCCCTCGGGCACAATGTCCCCCGTCTCGGAATTGTTTTCATTGAAGAGATAGGGGAAGACGAAGAAGATTCCAAAAAGAGCGACAATCCCTGCAACTATCCATGGACTTATTTTCTTCCCCTTGGCCTTTCGTCCGGTAATTTTTTTTCGAGAACTGCTCTTTGTGTCCGAAATAGGTCTCCTATTCGTCCGTTTAGGCGACTGTGAGGCTGTTAACTTTTTTGTTACTCCTTTTAACTTATATGTTTTATCGCTTTTCAATCAATGAATTATAAATAATAATACCAAAAGTTATTTCTTATATGCAAAATTAGTTAAAAATTCATATCTTTGTGAACACATACAGAGATTATTTTATAACAATTCAAATTAAAGGATCATATGGAACTTAAAGGATCAAAGACAGAGGCCAATCTTAAGACCGCATTTGCGGGAGAATCTCAGGCTCATACCAAGTATCTCTATTATGCTTCGAAGGCAAAGAAGGACGGGTTTGTCCAGATCGGCGAGATGTTCGAAGCTACTGCCAAGAATGAAAAAGAGCACGCCAAGATTTGGTTCAAACTTCTTCACGGCGGAGAGATTCCCGACACTACCGTCAATCTTGCAGATGCAGCTGACGGAGAGAACTTTGAGTGGACTGATATGTATGCAGAGTTTGCAGCAGTTGCAAAAGAAGAGGGTTTCAATGACATCGCCTTCCTCTTCGAGAAGGTAGGAGCTATCGAGAAGACCCATGAGGAGCGCTACAGAAAACTCCTTGCCAATATCGAAGGCGGACTCGTATTCTCAAGGGATGAGGATATGATGTGGGAGTGCTCCAACTGCGGCCACATTGTGATCGGCAAGAAAGCACCCGAAATCTGCCCTGTCTGCAAGCACGCGAAGAGCTACTTTATGCTTCGTCCGGACAACTATTAGGGACCAGGGCGAAAACGCAGTTTTCGACTATGTAAAACAGGAAGATCAGAAGTAAAGCAAAGCTCCAATTAGCTTGTAGTACTAGAGTGATTACCAAGCAGATAACTGCGACGCTAAAGAAGACGGTACGTTTCGTGTCAAGAAACTTGCCGCCTTTTTTTATCTTCATTGAGAACATTGGAATCTCGCTTACCAGAAGGGCCGCAAGGATGATGGATAGAAGGGGAAGTATCCATGCAGATCCTGCTATTGTCGAGGTCCATGACTTTTCTGTCGCCTGAATGAAATAGGCGAGGGAACCGCAGATTATGGCGGAAGAAGGAGTGGCGAGTCCGAGGAAAGAAGAGGTCTGGCGCTCATCTATATTGAATTTTGCCAGCCTGAGTCCCGAGAATACGGCGAGGATGAGAACAATATACTTTGTCCATCCGGCACCGGCAATATCCATCGTCTTATAGAGCATGATTGACGGAAGGACTCCGAAACTCACCATATCGGCAAGAGAATCCAGTTCCTTACCGATATCTGAATATGAATGGAGTAGCCTTGCGGCAAAGCCGTCGAAAAAGTCGAAAACGGCTGCTGCCAGCATTAGAAGGAAGGCAATATCGATACGGCCTTCCAATGTGAAGATCACTCCCAGGACCCCGGAGAGGAGGTTCATGGAAGTGATCGTATTGGGAATATGCTTTTTGATACTCATCTATTTGATACCGAGTTTCTTACGGATATCCTTAGGAACGGCGTTCTTGTTGACCACAAAGTTGAGGGTCTTAGCTTTGACGAAATTCTCGGACATGTACCATACGCCCTTGAAGGCTCCGGTCTCGCCCCATGAATTCTTGATCAGATAATACTTGGTGCCGTTCTGGTCAACCGCTGTACCGTAGAGGTGCATGCCGTGGTCGTCGGTAGTGGTCTTGTTGTCGTAGCCCTGCTGACGAGTCTCCTGAGTGACCTCAAGCTCCTTGGGGAGTTCCTTCGGCTTCTCCTCCTCTGCTTTCTTCTCTTCGGACTTTCCTACCCAGCGCTCCTGATCCGAGCCGGATGTCGGCTTCGCATTGGTGTCAAGAAGGACAGCGAGTCCGTCGCGTGTAAAGCCGGCTTCGCTTACATCTCCGCCCCATAGAACAGTGTAGCCTTTGTCGATTGCGTTGTCAATAACGGCCATGAATTCATCGAGAGGAAGGTTGTAGCAAGGAGACCATCTCCAGTTGTCCTCGACCTCGATAACGAACTGGGAATAGAAAGGATGGTGGGTAAAAGAAGAAATATTGACATACTCGTCTGGATTGATTCCCATGGCCTCTCTATAAGTCTCGGGGGTATACTCCTTCCCACCCGCAGTAAATGTCTCGGGAACCTCTCCGAGATAAGCGTTCAGGATGCCGTCGAAACCTTTCTTCCAAACGGGAGTAAGCTGGCGGTTGGGATTCTTGACGACAGCTTCTACATAGCCTTTGAGGACAGCATCGAGCTCACCCTGGACAGGAAGGTCATAGCCATAGTTCATCCCGGAGTAAGCCTCCTGCGGAACAAGGCCGTAGTCTCTTACAACCTGGAGCACATCGCCAAAGCCTGAACCGGCTGCCATGTTGAGGAAACCATTGAGTCTTACGTACTTCTCCGCCCTGTCACGATATGCATTGCGGACTATGAACATCTCGGAGAAATCCGGGTACTGGGCTTCGTCCTTTATGCCCTTTGCCTTGATAACTTCTGATTCGAGGAAAGAAAGAGCTGAGAAGCACCAGCAGGTACCGCTGCGATACTGGTTCTTCATAGAAGTCACAGGAATCTCTTTGACAGTTTTGAATTCGTAGTCGGATGGTTTTGCTGCGGTCGGTTTGACCTGTGCAAAAGAGGAGGAGCAAAGCGCCAATGAAGCGGCAATTGCAATGAAAGATTTGATATTCATATTGTGTTTGAGTTAGATACACCACTTATTTCACAAATTTAAATGAATTATTGTAAATTTGCAAAGATGGATAAGGGGAATAAGACTATTTTGTACGTTCATGGGATGGGCGGAGGCGGCGACAGTCGCATCCCAAGGCTTCTGGAAGGCTATTTCTCTTCGAGAGATGAACCACTTAGAGTAGTTGTGCGAACGTATGACTTTGACCCGGAAAAGGGGCGGGAAGAGATTCTCTCTTGGGTAAGAGAACTACGTCCGTCAGTCGTTGTCGGAGAATCTCTCGGCTCTGTCCAAGCTCTTCGAATCAGGAATATCCCCCATATTTTCGTTTCTCCTTCGCTTGATGCTCCAAGGTATCTGTACAAGCTTGCTTTTCTTTCGAAGATTCCATTTGTGAAAGCTCTTTGCGGGAGAATCTGGCATCCTAAAGATGGAGATCGGCAGAAACTGGATTTCTCCTACGATGTGCTGAGAAAATATAAGGCACATCTGGAGGATGCACTAGCTGCGGCAAAAGAAGGAGGATTTTTTTTCGCTTTTTTTGGTACCAGGGACCATTATCGCCGCAGCGGAATTGTAAGGATCCGGACATGGAAAAAGCTTTTTGGAGATACTTACAAGCTCTATGAGGGAACTCATTTTATGGAAGAGGAGTATGTGTATTCGATGCTTGCGCCGATGATCAGGAAGATTGCATTGGAGGACAATAATGATTATATTTGCCAATCAAAACTTATTTGATATGAAAAAGTTGATAATTCCTCTGCTTGCGATTCTCTCCTTCGCAGCCATGTCTTGCAAGAGGGGCAATACCGATGATAAAGACCTTCTGGAGTTTATCAGGCAGACGGTCAAGGACTCTACGGGTACATTCTCCCTGATAAAAGGCTATCATGAGATTGGTTCGCTTGGGACAATAGCCATCATCGGAGAGCCTGAAAAGTCTATTCTGCTGGCAGAGCGCTTTGTCTCATCGGATAAGTTTGACAATATCGACGGAAAAGTGGCCAAGGACGGGCTTCCGGACTTCTCGGGAGAGTCTTTTGACGTTATTTTGGATGCTTACAATGATCCTTACGAGCATTTTATCGCCAGCGATACCGACAGTCTTCGTGAGGCCATACTTCGGAATGTCATTGCTGCCGTGGATACAGCTTGCTATATAACTCCTTTCAACAAGGATGCGAAACTTCGTAAGTCATCTTCCAAGATATTCGTTCTTTCTTCATCTCTCAATTCCCTCTACGGACAGCAGGATGTGGACACTCTCTTCAAGATGGCCGGGAAGAAGGCCAAAGTCATTTCTCCGGTATTTGCTGCAAGCGAGGCTATCGGGAACAAAGAGCCGGCAAATGTTGTCGTATGGACGGATAATGATGTAGCGCAATCCTTTGTTTATCAAAAGGTGCTCGGGTCCAGACTCGCAAAGGGTTCTAAAGTCTCTGTCATTGTCCCTGAGCCCCTTGGAGACGTGTCGTCGAGGCTCAGAAGTCTTCTTGCCAAATATATAACCGAAGGAAAAGATCCTCTTTCTGTACTTATTCTCGACGACTATGGAGTGGATATCGATGCCCTTTATCTTTCTGTCGAATCGATAAGGAAAGAGCTTACTGAGGAAGACTATAACATCAATAAGCTCCTTTCCAAGAATTTCCGTATAATTGATCCTATCGATGCTCTAACGGAGTCATGCTACCGCATGATGAGGAGGGAGAATCGTTTTACCCATAACATTGCTTATCCCAAGGCTCGTTTCTTCCAGACGGAGGAGTCCGAATCAGGGGATCCCGTCTTGATAGGTCTTTCAGATCGTTACATGTCCGCAGAGATTGGGCAGTTCATAGATGTCAACACGGTAGCAATCAAGCCTTTCTATGTTTCAGAGCACAATTAGCAACGAAGAAATAGCGGCCCTTCCGCTGACTTCTTTTCCCGGAGAGATAACGGTCATCGATTCTCTCGGATTCGAGTTCGGAGAGGCTATAAAGTATCTTAAGAAACAAAAAGTTCTCGGATTCGATACGGAGACTCGGCCTACATTCTCCGCAGATTCTCCTCGATACGATGTTTCCCTTCTTCAGCTTTCCGGTCCTACCAAGGCATTTCTTTTCAGGCTCAATAAAATCGGGATGCCGCACCGCCTTTGTGCTCTCCTTGCAAATCCAGCAATTACTAAGGTAGGGGCTGCAATAAATGACGATATACGCGGTCTTCAGCATGTCCATGGTTTTGTGGCCGGTTCTTTTGTGGATCTCCAGAAGGAGGTCGGCAACTATGGAATAGAGGATAAGTCGGTCAAGAAGATGTCTGCAATCATTCTAGGAATCAAGATTTCAAAGACCCAGCAGCTGTCAAATTGGGAGGCAGATACGCTATCCGAGGCTCAGCAGAGGTATGCGGCGACGGATGCCTGGGTGTGTCTTGAGATGTATAAAAAATTGACAAATGGACAAGATAATCCTAAAGCGCGGTAGGGAAGAGTCCCTTCGCCGTTTCCACCCTTGGGTGTTCTCCGGGGCTATAGCCGAGATTTCCGGTCATCCCGCAGAGGGCGATATTGTCGGAGTATTCGCCTCCGACGGGTCTTTTCTTGCATACGGCCATTATCAGATAGGTTCAATAGCAGTCAGGGTTCTCAGTTTCGATGCAGACGTGCTGAAGGACGATTTCTATGAGAAGATGATCTCCAGGGCTCTCGAAGAGAGAAAGGCGGTATGTCTTGACGGCAGTGAATCGACCACCTGCTATCGTCTTGTGCATGGGGAAGGCGACAATCTTCCCGGCCTTATCATTGATTATTATGACGGAGTCTGTGTCATGCAGGCCCACTCTGTCGGCATGTTCAGGGCTAAAAAACAGATTGCAGAGGCTCTCAGAAAGGTCTATGGCGACCGCCTCAAGGCTGTCTATGACAAGAGTTCGGGGACTGCTCCATTCAAAGCAGGCCTCGATCTCGTGGACGGCTATCTCTATAAGGCTGAAGGGTTTTCTTCCGACGAGATGACAGTGCTTGAGAACGGGTGCAAATTCCTTGTCAACTGGACGGAAGGCCAGAAAACCGGTTTCTTCCTCGACCAGAGAGAGAATAGGGCGGCGGTAAGAAAATATGCCTCCTCCCGTAATGTGCTCAACCTTTTCTGCTATACCGGAGGTTTCTCCATCTACGCCCTTTCGGGCGGTGCGGTCCATGTCGATTCGGTTGACAGTTCCAGGAAAGCGATGGACATGGTGGACAGGAATGTCGTCTTAAATGGTTTCGATCCCTCGATGCATACTTCATATTGCGAGGATGCCATTGACTTCCTTCGGAATGTTCCCGACGGGAAATATGATCTCATCATTGTTGATCCGCCGGCATTTGCCAAGCATCGCGGTGCCCTTAATAATGCCCTCAGAGCCTATCAGAGGCTCAATGCCTCAGCGATTTCAAAGGTTGCCCCGGGAGGCCTTGTCTTCACCTTCAGCTGCTCCCAGGTCGTTGATAAAGAGGCCTTTGCTCTTGCTGTCTTCTCGGCAGCCGCCCAGACAGGACGCAGTGTGCGTATTCTGGATAGGATGAATCAACCGGCAGACCATGCCGTGAATATATACCATCCAGAAGGAGAGTACCTGAAAGGTTTGCTCCTTTATGTCGAGTAAATTTTGGAGATTCACAAAAAAGATTGTATATTTGTAATCCCTTATGGTGCGTTGGCCGAGTGGTTAGGCACAGGTCTGCAAAACCTGGGACAGCGGTTCGATTCCGCTATGCACCTCTCAAAATCGCCCTTACAGCTATCTGCAGGGGCGATTGCTTATAAATCTGTTTCCCTGCCCCCTCCTGTCCCCGCTCTCCCTCAACACCTTGGCTGTTATCCCAATCCAGTGTGCCTTGTACCAGTCACCACGGACCTTGTGCACTGCCACCACAGGCCTTCGGGCTGACGTCGGGAAAGGGCGGGCTTGTCCGACTCGATTGCTGGACGGCGAACTCCTCCTTTTGGTCAGGGCATTCTGCCCTGTCCAACGTCGTCGGACAGACGCCGTCCTTCTGCTTCGCAGCACCGCCGCCCTCGTCGGGCCCGCTGGTCCTTTCCCTCCTATTCGCCCGAAAGCCTGTCGCTGCACAGCACTATCGGTTCGGGCGACCGCAGCCAAATATCTTTCTCCGTGCTACAGGAGGTGGCTTTCGTAGCACTGCAGGCAGGAATTTATGTCGCCGTACCACCAGAAGGGGCTCTTGTAGCACGGCAGGGCGATAACATGTCCGTGATATCCAAGAGATAATGATTTCGGGCGGAAACACGCCTCTACGCCCCGAAGTTGCTCACCGGAAGGCAGATGGGGGCGAGAGCATGCCTTTTCGCCCCGGAGTTGTGCCGCGTGGTTCTGCTAGAAGCGATCGCCACCACACAACAAAGTCACACTCGCCACCCAACAAAGCCCAACAATGGTTAATTTAACCAGAAGATGGCGCGAATCAGGAGGTAGGAAGCGCTGCCGCCGTAGACATTCAAACTGCGGCTCTCTGTAAAAGCAGTGTAGACCTCGTTCTTGTAGCGGTTGAGGATATCTCTTGCGTCCAGCTGAAGAGTCAGCCTCTCGCCAAGAAGAGTTTTACTTATCTTGGCGTTGGCAATCAACTGACTTTCATTTAGTTCTTCTATGGGGAATCCGCGGAAATATTTGTTTTTTACGTCCATCGAGAGGATCCAACCTTTCCCCGCTTTGAAAGTGGAAGAAAGACCGGCGGACAATGACCTTGGCATTTGGTCCATATCTGGTCTCAAGCTGACGGAACTGGAGAATACTTCTCCTTCAAACAGCATATTCATCTCGAAATTCGATTTCCTATAGCTGAATAGCATAGCTTCTTTTGCACTAGCCCTGTCGATATTGCAAAGTTCTTCTGTCTTGCTGACGTTATTGAAAAGGTATGCAGGTTTGTGGGAAATCGAGGCGGAACTGGTACTGCAGAAGAGAAAATCCTTGAAGGAATGGTATAGAACGAGGCCGCCGTTTCCATTCCAACTACCGTCTATGTTGGTCGGTGAAACCAGTCTGCCTCCTGTCTTGTCGTTGTATGAGACAAAAGATGTGATATCATCTTCGATAAGTTTCCCTCTGAGAGACAGCTGGACGCCGTTTTTTGACTTTTTGTCGCTTAGCGCCCATGAGAGTGAGATGTCCCGGGTAAAAGAAGGCTTGAGGTTGGTATTCGGAACTTGTATATAGAGGGGATTGGTATTTGGACTAATCGGCATCATCTGTTTTAATGTAGGACTGGTCATATATGCCTTTACATTCAAGGACAGGTGGTTTGTTCTGCTGAAATTATAGTCCAGGGTAACTGTCGGAGTGATATGAAAAAGAACGGAGCTGGTGTCCCTGAATTGGGGAGAGGAGTCAAATCTGAATGAGGTTACACCGGGAATGAATGAAAGACCGCCGGTCAGTTTCAGTTTCTTACCGGAATACTGGTAATTCATAGCGAAGGTGCCGGAATAATAATAGTAGATCCCCGAGGCTGTATTATCAACGTCAGTGATGTCGTTCCCGTCCTCGAGAATATGGTTTTCCCGGTCCGTGAAACTCCGTTTCAGATCCTGTTTGTAACTAAGAGTGATCCCTTGGTTTTTTGAAAGAGGTTCTCTCCAAAGCAGCTGGGTATTTAAGCCTACGATATCAAAAGCGCAGTCGGAGCTTCTTTTTCTAGTAGTGATACTCTCCTTTCTAATCCTGAAGGTCATCAGCATATCGGAAAGGATATCATCTTCTTCTCTGCTAAAGGATGCGTCCGCGGAAAAGGAAAGGCTGCGTCCCGGCTTTTGAAAACGTTTCGAAGCAATGAAAATAAGCCCCCCTTTATAGGAATTACCGGCTGCCTGATTTTTCCGGTCGCTATCGTAATATGGAGATTCAGATTCCTCTTTGAAGGATTGGCTGAAAAGAGATTCATTTTTCCGGGATTTCGACAAGGCGAAAGTTGGCTTTATCTGAAAGTAAACCTTATTCTTAGTCTTCCACTCAATAGTGTACTGCCCGTTGATATTAAAAGTATTTCCTTCCTCCAGGCCGTTACCTTTTGAAAAGTGGTAGCCGTTGGCTTTGAAGTACTCGGTATACTGAGTCGAAGGAGTCGAATGGACATTTCCATCTATCAACAGGCTGGCGTTCATTTCGGCCTTTCCGGCTTTTCCGGCCCAAGTTAATCCGGCGTCCATCATTCTTTTCTCACCAGAATCTCCAATGCCTTGCCGCATACTTGAAAGTGAGGATTCCTGAATAGGGGAGATGTTGGCTGCTCCGCCCATTATTGAAAGGCTGGCGGAATCGTTTATTCTGCTTCCGCTATATCTCCCTGAATATTTGTTTTTAATCCCCCCTGCAAGATTGGTATAATTCGACCATTTCTCTTGGTAGTCCTTTTTAATCCTAATGTCCAAGACAGTCTCCCGTTCATTCTGGGCTACACCGCTGAGTCTCCCGAAATCTGAATTCCTTTCGAAGGATCGGACAGAACCGACCATTCTGGATGGAATATTTTTAAGTGCAGCCTTTACATCTCCTCCATAATACCTCTGACCCATTACCAGCAGCTGTTCGACCTTTTTGCCATTGAGAAATACATTTCCGCTTGGATCGATTTCAATGCCGGGAATCTCGATCAGGAGCCTGTCCAAGGCTTCTCCGTCATGAATCAGAGCAGATGAAACATTATATGTAAGAGTATCGTTTTTTATATCGACAAGGTCAGTCTTACCCGAAACCATGGCGGGAGAGAGCCAGTTGTAGGATCTGAATGTGGAATCTGGGACCTGTGCGTAAGAGATGCTGCTGAACCACATTGGGCAGCATACAGTAAGGGCAAAGTATAGTCTTCTCATTTCAATGATAAGACACCTCTTAATCAGAAATCTTAATCGAAAATAAATAAAAAAAGTGATTAAGATTTGACCGGCCCGAGTGTCTTAACAGTAAACAACAACGAGAAGATGAAAAAGAGAATAATTGTGATCTTTGCTGCGCTGTTTGTCGCGCAGATGACTTGGGGGCAAATCGCCCGGATGGTATGCAATGAAACTTGCCGTGATGAATATCAGAAGACAGAAGCTCAGGCCCCCAAAAAGAAAGAGGTTACCAAGAAGGAAAAAGCGAAACCTGCTCAGGATAAGCCGGTAGAGCAGACTTATGCCGTCGTTTCTCCTGTTGGCGGCGGCACTGTTGAGGCAATCAAACAGGCACCCAGGCTTTCCACTCTGGAAGGTAAAACCATCGCTGTCGTCGGTGTCAGTTTTATGACTAATGTGACTCATCCTGAGATTAAAAGGCTGATTCTTGAGAACTATCCTGGAGCAAAGGTCCTATTGTTGGATGAGATAGGTTTTGCCGGTCCTTACCCGGCTCCGGGGATTGAGCGAAAGCAGAAGACGGATTTCGAGAAAAAGCTTCGGGATTACTCTGTTGATGCCGTCATCTCAGGAAACGGAGGATGTGGCCTGTGTACGCCCAAAGAGACAGGTTCATGCATTACTGCCGAGTACATGGGAATTCCTTCGGTGGTGATCGCCGGCCCTGGTTTTGCCGATCAGGCGCGCTATACTGCCAGAAACAATGGCGTCCCGGTCATGAGAGTCGCGGAATATCCCGGAGCCTTTGCTGCCCATTCGGAAGAAGAACTGATCCGAAACACACGCGAGGTGCTCTGGCCCCAGATTGTGAAAGCTCTAACCAGTCCCATTAGCGACGCAGAGCGTGCCGAGGCTGAAAAAGTCAAAGGCGGTATGAGGGATGATGTCTTTTTCGGAACACTGGATGAGATAAACGACTATTTTGCAAAGCAAAACTGGACAGATGGACTTCCCTTCATCCCGCCTACTTATCAGAAAGTTGAAGAGTACCTAAAATATACTCCATATAAATGGGATGAAACAATCGCAGTCCTTCCGATAGCACACAGGAATACCACCGCATGGCATGTCGCAGTGAATGCAGTTATGGCAGGATGCCGTCCGGAATATATGCCTATTTTGATAGCTATGACAAAGGGCCTTGGGGATGGCAATTTCAGGCGCACTCTTGCCAGTACTCATGCCTGGGCCCCTTATTGCTGGCTTAACGGCCCTCTCTCCCGTCAACTTGGCATAGACTGCGGTCAAGGGCAGATCAACGAGGCTGCCAACGTGGTAATCGGACGCTTCATGAATCTGGCCCTTATGAATCTTTGCGGCTACTATGTCAAGCAGGACAGGATGGGGACTTTCGGCTATCCCATGCCTTGGTGCATGGTCGAAGATGACGCAGCATGCAAACGGGTTGGCTGGGACCCCTATCATGTGAGAAAAGGCTTCAATATCAATGATAATACTATTACACTCGGTTCCACTCTTGTCTGGGGCAACAATATGGCTCCATCGACAACCGATCCTGTGAAGATAATGGAACTTCTCGCCTGGGACATTTCGGAAAGATGCCAGTTTGCCCTTGGCAGCGGCAAGCAGTTTACTTTCCGCACTATCCTAATGACAGAGCCTGTAGCTGCAATACTCGCTGGTAAATATAAATCACCGCAGGCTCTTGAGAAAGTGCTGATTGATGCTTCCCGCCGTCCGCTTAAAGAGCGCGCTTTTGCAAATTACTATGCCAACCCCGGGAGTCGAAAGGATGGGGGAGAGCATAGTCTGAGGCAGTACACAGCCCACCTTGGAAAGACCGAGGAAGCGAAGATGACAAAGACTCCTGCTTGGTATGACAGCTCGGAGTCCCAGATGAACACCATACCGACAATGAATCGTGGTATGACCGCGTTTATTATTACCGGTGACAGTGCTCGAAACAAGGTGCAGACCATGCCTGGAGGCGGATATGCCACCATTAAAATAGAATTACCGGCCAATTGGGACAGTTTGATGACGGATTTGGGCTACTCTCCGTTGAGTGAATCGCGATTATGCTTATATTTGCTCTGAATGAGAAGTGCCGAAGCGACATTCCTAGCAATTGTAAAAAAGTACCAGCAGCCTCTCTACGGGT
>JAEEGL013621263.1_pt1 | contig 12730 bp, 18 predicted proteins | sample 9134231 | NCBI WGS metagenome assembly JAEEGL01 (sample SAMN16246548, study PRJNA631951) | gut metagenome | biome: gut microbiome; feature: rumen; material: fiber-attached | host: Bos | place: Iran: Karaj | collected 2018-10 | reverse complement strand
ATGCACAAAATGAACAAATTTTAAAAAATGTACGTAATCTATTTACATTTGACTTATAATATGGTATAATTAAGTGTAAGGAAATATAGTTTTTTATCAGTAAAGGAGGAATATTATATGACTGACGAAGAATTAAAAAAATTAAAGGAAGAAGAAGCCAAAAAGAAGGCTGAAGAAAAAGGTTCTACTTTGAGTTATGAAATCCTTAAAAAAGAGCACGAAGAACTAAAGAAAGAATTCGATGCATACAAGGAAAAAACTGAGACTCAAATCAAGGATATAAAAAATGTTGTGTTAGCAAATATGAAAACAAACGGGCAACCTAACACAAATCCTGACGAAGAGAAACAGAAACAAAAAGAAGAACGTTTAGCACAATTTCTAAAGAGTTTAAAATAAAAGGAGGAAAATAAACTATGGAAAATGTAACTTTAAGTAATAGTCAAATTATTGATTTAATTGACTTACCAGAGTCTTTATTAGAGGACTTAAAATCAGTACAATCTTCAACTTATGTACCTGCACAAAACCAAGTATTAACTAACATTGTTAATAAAATCGTTTATCAAAAAGTTGAAGGTTTCGGTTGGGAAAACCCATTCAAAAAATTAGATGGTAGACCAATTCCATTTGGTGATACTATCGAAAACATTTATGTAGAATGCCCTGCAGGCTACACTTTTGATAAGGATAATACAGACCCATTTGTAAAATATGTACCATCTGTAAAATCTTTATATGCATCAATTAATTATGAAAGACAATATTGTGTAACTATTCAAGATTCATTGATTAGAAGAGCAGTTATGAGTGAATATGGATTAAATGATTTAATCCTTGAAATCTTAAGACAATTAACTACTGCAAAGAATATTGAAGAATATGAAGCAACAATTGCTATGTTAAATAACCCTGAATTATATGGTAATTCAACTGGTGTAACAGGTTCTAAACAATTTGAAGTCTTAAATGTTGGTGATATGACTGACGTAGAAGGTGCAAAAGCAATTACTCAAAAGATTGTTGATATTTTCACTTCATTCCAATTACCATCTAAATCTCACAATGTTGCAGGAGTATTAAATGCTTCTAACAAAGATGATTTATTATTAATTATCAAGCGTAATATTTACAATTCTATCAACTTAGATTTCTTAACAGGTGTATTTAATTTAGAAAAAGTTGATTTACTATCAAAAATTATCGTTGTTGAGAGTTTCCAAGTTCAAGGTGTTGATGGTGAAGGAACTACATCAACTGATGGTGCTGATATTGGCTTTATCATATTAGATAAGAAATGTTTTGATAACCACGTTGCTTTACAAGATAGTGGTATGATTTACAATCCTAAGGGTAAGTACACAAATCACTTTATGAACTTATGGAAGATTATCTCATTTAAGTACTTCCACAATGCTTCAGCAGTTGTAGTTAACAACACACCTTCAAATTCAAATGAAGGTACAAATGAAAATGCTGGTGAATAATTAAAAATATAGGAGGATTACAATATGAACAATTATAAATTATTAGAAGTACCACATATTTCAAGGTTTGATACTTGGAGATTTAATACATTAGAATTACAAACTAATTATTTTAATGGTTTGGAAGGTTTAATAATTGACGATTGTTTTCCTCCTTTTTATTCTAATTATTTAAAATTAGATAAAAGTGATTTATTAACACATACATTATCATATAATTACTGTATATTAAAATTTGATGGTAAGAATTATTATTATTTTATAACTGATATGAAATATATTAGTGAAGATTTAATAGGAATTAATTTAATAATGGATACTATACAAACATTTATGTTTGATATAAATTTCGATTATTCAGTATTAGATAGAATGAGTATTAAACGTAGACCTGAAAAGAATTCTTATGATATTAATAGAGATTATATAAGAGAGAATTTATCACAAGGTGAATTTATTAACGTATCAGAGTCTGAATATTCTCATTATAAATATATATTAGTTACATCTAGGAAAGAATTACATGAAACAGGTAATACTCCAAAAGGTTTAGTTCAAAATTATGTAGATATGACAAATGGTATTTATAGATATTTAATATTTTTGCCTGATACATCAATATCTCCAAATTATACTGGAAGATATTATATTGAATATGATTACAACGGTACATTAACTAATGTAGATTATTCTTATAGCGAATTAAGGTCTTTATTATTAGATATTTCACAAAATGCTGATATATTAGATTGTATCTTTATAGATAATTCAGAATTCTTAGACGATGCTTTAGGTAGAGAAGATGTTATGATAAGTGATAAATATACTATCTTGCTAACATATAATGCTAATACTGCTTCTGTAAATTTTACATATTATGGTTTAGAAGAATTTATGCCATCATTCATTGTATCAAAGAATGATTATTTAAATGGTGAAGGTAATTTAAATTTAATAATTAATAATACTAATTTATCAAATAATGATACAAATAATAATACAGGTACATTATTTAATATTAAATATGTTCCTGCTTTAATTGATGAAAATTATATAAATGTTAAATTTGGTGAAAAAATGAATTATACATCCTATCCATTATATAAATCTAAGGACACTAGATTTAGAACACATCAATATTATGATTTTGCATCATATGCAAGAATATATGATATAGTTAGTTATGAACATAGAAATATAAATCTATATAATACTAGAATTATTTGTAATACTATGGAAAACTTAGAAAGATTTACTGATGCTTGGTTACAATATAAATCTCTTAACTATGCTACATTAAAGAGTGGTATAAAGAATAATTTATTAATGGATACTGCTGGTACATTTTTAGGTGGTATTCAAAGAGGTACAATGATTAGTTCAGGAAATCAATTTAATGAAGGTTCAGCACTTGCACAAAAAGGAGTATCATATGGTGCTTCTTCTTCAAGTGGTATGTCAGTAGGTTCTAGAACAATGTTTAATGACCCTTTAATTACAGGTTCTAAAGCATATTTAAATATTGGAAAGACACTTAATGATTTCTTAACTCTTAAAGGAAATCTAGAACATACACCTGATACACGTAATCAAGGTAATCAATATTCAAGTGATTATTTGGGACAATTTACTAAAGTATTTTATAGTGTAGATATGGTTAGTGATATTTATGATGTTGCTAAAAAGATAGAATATTTTGGTTATAGAGTTCATAAAAATTTAGTTGGAGTAAATTTATTAAATGATTCTTCAGTATTGCCAAGATATTATTATAATATTATTAAGTGTTCTCAATTAGATATACATCTTAATTTCCTCATTCAAGACCAAGATATTATTAATGATATTGAACAAAGATTTAAAGATGGTTTACGTTTATGGAATAATTCTAATAACGTTCATATGGTAGAAGATTTAATTTATGATAATGTAGAAAATGACTTTTTAGTATAAAGGAGGAAAATTATGAAGCCAACAAATAATATGGAATATTACGATTTCTTTAATCTTAATAGTTATCTTGACCAATGTAAGATTAAAGGTTTCGGAACAAGTTTTAGATATTTAAAGGATTACATAAATACAAAAATATCTATGTTTAAATATAAAAATTTACCTAAAGGCTTAACAAGTAGAATTGTTGAAACTATATTATGTTTTAATAACTTTGTGTGCTATTATCAAAATACTTTATATCCTGATGGTATAATTTGTAGATTTCTACCCTGTGGTGAATTTGACGAATATTGGAGACCTACAAAAATTGATTTGATTACAATAACTGGAAAGCCCGTTGCCAGTGGTGTACCTTATGAAGATGTTGTAGTGCTTCACGATAACTCAATGGATATAATACCATTTATAACTATTAGTGAATATATCGAAAAAATCAATTTGGTAGAAACAACATTAGCCAAGAATATAAAGCAAGCAAGAATTCCTGCTTTCTTCACAGGTTCAAAAGAACAAAAGAAACAATTTATGGATTTAATCTCTAAGGCTGATACAAATGACCCATTCGCAATAGCAGACCCAAAAACTGCTGATGCTATGAAGCAATATGACTTCAAATTTGCGATACCTGTAAAAGATACTTTAGAAATCTTAAAGAATTATCAAAACTGGACAGTTCAAAGTTTCGGTGTGTATGCAGGTTCAACTCAAAAGGCTGAAAGAATGATTGTTTCCGAAGTTCAATCACAGACTGATTATAGTGATACTATCTATCAGGACGAAAAAGATTGTAGAGCCGAATTTATTAAAGATATTAATGAAAAGTTCGGAAGAAACATTGAACTAGTTGAAAGTTATAAGGAATATACAATGGAAAGTATTAAGTTATCACAAGCCTATGCAGTTGCAACTATTCAAAACCAAGGTAAATTTGAAGATAAAGATAAGGAGGAAAACAAGAATGAGTGAGATATTTAGAGATACGCTTGAAGAAGCACTTGTAAAAGACCCTACATTGCTAGATAATTTACAAATGTCTACAACTGCTCAAACTACAATGTTCAAAGATATTTTTAAAGCCCGTTGGAATATTTATGAATGTGCAGGTTTTAGTATTGCAGAATTTAAAAAGTTTATTGAAAATAAATTTAAATCTTGGCTTCCTTATTATCAAGAACTTATTGACGATTATGAAAATAGGATAACTTATCAAGATGGTATTGTTAATAGTGAGATACACAGTGAAACATATACTGCTGATGGTTCAGTAGATAAAACTGATACAGCAAGTAGAAATAATGTTTATACTGAGTTACCTAATAAAGTTACTAATAAAGAATATCCATCTAATAAGGACGATACAAATGAAAATTTAGTATCTCAACAATCTTATGAAGATAGTCATAGTAAAGGTTTAACAATTACTCGTACGGGTGATGTAAACATTTTGGAGCAAAAGATAAAATATCAAAAATACCTACGCAATATTTATTTAGAATTTGCTAATAAGTTTGATGTTTGTTTTGTGCTTCTATATTAGGAGGTAAATATGAATAAATGGTATCAAAATATTTCAGTTCCTGCATTATCAATTTTAGGAATTTCATTAAATCTTAGTGATATTCTTACAATAGTATCAATTGCTAATATAGTAATAGTTATTATTTTAAACATCTATGATAGAGTTAAAGATAAGAAATTTACTAAAGAAGAAAAAGAAGATACTATTCAAGATATCAAAGATGGCTATGAGGCTATTGATAAAATAGTTAAGAAACGAAATAAAGAAAAAAGTGGTGATAAAGATGAGAACGTATAATCAGATAGATAATGATTTAGCAAAACTTGAGAAAAAAGTAAATACATTAACTCCGCAAGGTGGAAATAAATTGTATAGACACCAAATAACTATTCAATTAGGTGGACAATATGTAGGTTCAGCAATAACATTCTCAATTATTACGCCTGTATCAACTTATGCAGAACACATTAGTGATATACATAATTTATTACCACAAGGGCAACCAATATCTTATTTCACTGAGAAAGCACATGGATTATTAGTTCACAATACTTATGATATAAATGTTGTAGATAGTATAGGATTTCTAGCATCTTCAATAAATGCAATAGATATATCCTATCATAATTGGTCTAATGGTACTTATACAGGAGATTCATATAGAATTACTGACCAAAGTGGTATAGAACATTTCAGTGATGAAAGAATAGATTTATAAATTTAAGGAGGAAAAAAATTATGCCTAGAACATATAACGAGGTAGACGCTCGTGTAACACGTCTAATGAAAGAATTAGAAAATCTTAAAAAAGAACTTGCTTGTAAACAAGGTTTATTAGAAGCAGGAGATGGAATTGAATTAACACCTGATGCTCAAACTAATAAAACAACTGTATCAGTAGATGATAATGTAGTTGCATTAAAAGCAGATTTTGGAGCAAATCCTGTATTATCAGGAAGTGAGCCTACATTAGAAGGATTAAAGTTACTTGGTACTGATTATAAAGTCGGTGGTGGAGGAGATTTATATCAACATTTAATAGAAATTAAATCAGTATCAACAGGTGGTTTTCCTTATGCTGATATTGGATTTTCAATTGCAATTGTTAGTAAAAATAATTTATCATTTACTCCATCAGAAATATTGACTATATTAGGTCAAAGTATATTTAAAAGTATTCTAAAAAATAGGTTAATAGGTGCTGTATCACCAAATACTATTTTGTATCTTACAGTAAATACAACTGCTATTCATACAGATGGAAGATTATATAGTACTGTTAGTATTAATAATTGGGATGGTACATTATCATCTCCACAATGCTTTTATTCAGTAACTGATACAGTAACTTTAATATAAAATAATATAGGAGGTTCAATAATATGTATTATACTTATAATGAAGAAACAAATTCTTTTGGTGTTTATACAAACTTTAAACCTGAACCTTTGCCAGAAGGTTATAAGGAAATAACTGAAGAAGAGTATAAAGAATTAACTAAAGAAGAAGAATAATTTCTAATTCTCAAACCACATCCTTTAGGGGTATCCTTAGAGGGTGTTCTTGAGGACTAGATTAGTTCTCATTACGACTACTTGGATATATAAAGATTTAGATAGTCTTATCAGGCAGGAATGCTGACTACGGAGTGATACCCACTTTATAGCCTTGTATGTTGTTGTATTACTGCTCTTTATGAGCAAAATAAAAGAGGAAGTCTACAAAAATAGATTATTCCTCTTTTTCTATTTATTTAATTATTCTCGCCAATCATCGTATATTTCTATTATTGGCATACCAAATTTTTTAAAGGCATCTCCTTCATTAAGTATAATTACTTCTTTATCCAAAATTGTAATTAAGGCTTGAACATCTAACATATCTCTTATAGTTATTATACAGTTATAATATAGTTGTTTTACACGCTTAATTGGTAAAATACCTTTAATTTTATTATAATATCTTGGGTCTAAATAAAAATTATCAAATTTTTGATTATATCTAAAATCTTTATCTCTTGTATTACATAATATACACTTCATAATATCCTCCTAATATACATTTATCAATGCCTGAAATAAAGGTTCGCTATCTCTATCTGCAAATTCTAATTCACGCATAGCATACAAATATTTTATTAATCTTAAATACTTAACTTTAAAGTAATCAAAACCATAGTAATTTATTTCATTATTCTCTAATAATATTATATTTTCCTCAGGTCTTAATTTTCTAGTTGATGCACAAACATATTTTTTATTATCTCTAATATATAGATTTAATTGATATGTATTAAGTATAACTCCGAGTATTTTCTTATCAGTTTTTCTAAGTGGAACTAATGGGGTAGTTTTTTCCGTTAATACAGCGTTGTTATAATGATAGTCGTGATACGCAGTTCCTTTTGTAAGACTAAACAATGCAGTTTTTTCTTCAATTTTTCGCAATTTAGGACTATCTTCTACATACATAATCAATAATTTTCTATCATTGTCAAAGTAAATTTTATTAAACAATGTAACATTAAAATATTCACTATATGGATTAAAGAAATCTAGGTTATTACCAAGTACAAATATTTTACACCCTTCCTTAAATCTAAATACAGTTGATGCAAGTTCTAATAAATTTGTTACCTCATTGTCTAAATATTGGTTTGTCCTATCGACTTTTAAAATACCTTCGTCAAACATCATATAAAATACGTTCTCAAACATATAGTTATTTGAACGATACTGCTGTTGTTTTGATAGTGGTATTACATAGCCTATAATGTTTCCATACCAAATCCAAGTAAATCCACCGTAACCATCACCAATAACTTTTATTTCACTATTGAATTCTAATACAACGTCTTTCTTAACTTTTGTTTGGTTTTTATACCTAACTATATATACAAATCGTTTGCCAGCATTTATTACTTGCATAAGCAACCATATAAATATATTAGTTGTCTTACCAATTCCTCTACCACCCATAATAACATTTAAAAATGCATTAAAGGAGTTCATAAAATTTACATTAAAGAAGGTATCACAATCCAACTTCTTTGTTAATGTCATTTCGCACAATTCACGCTTCTTTTGTTTTACTCTTTTATTTGGAACGTTGTTTTGCACAATAATACACCTCCTTTTACTTGCTTTGGTACAAGTTTAAAACCACTAACACTATAGCCAACACCAAATACATCAAATATACTATCTCCATATTTATCTATTGTGTATTGCTTAGATAAGTCGTCCATACCAGCACAAGTTATACAGTATTCTATATCTCCATTATTAAATTGTGAATAAACATATGTTTTTTGTCTTACATACTTGCTTCTTAATTCAATACCCTCAAGTTTAAATTTTCCTAATATAATACTATCAATTAAATCAGGTGATAATGAGCCTAATGTATGAACGCTATCAGTATCACAATAAACAAAGTTGTCATAGCCTGTTGAACAAATTGCATCATCAATGATTTTATGTGCGTGGCTTACGATAGCAATAGCAATAGGCAAGTAATACTTCTTTCTAGTTGTTTCTTCACCAGTCTTAAATGCTAGTGCTTCCTCCTCGTCTAAATATGGGTACTTTGACTTACCTTTAATATTTGAGCCAAACTTACCATATAAAGAATTAAGCATTAGTTTTGCTATCGCTTTTTTAGCACCTTTAGTTGTGCATTTTATTTGATACCAATGATTAATATAAGTTTTGAATAAACAATCAGTAGTTTTAAATCCCCACATTTCCTCAAATTGTATGTACTTAATATCATAGTGTTTTACAAGCAGTTCATAGTCAATATTACTAATGTATATCAACTCAGGTTCTAATGGGTCTGTTTCCGTATAGTAACTTTGGTCTGCGTATAACACATTCTTTTTTAATAATGTAGGAAGATGTCCTTCTTTTAATTTAAAGATAACATATATTTTATATAGTTCAAACTTGTATTCTCCGATTTTAGTAAGTTTAATAGGAAGCCCATAGGGTAGGGGCAATTCACTCATAATGTATGGATACATAGAATTTACATCGTATCTCTTAACATTTGCTAACACCATATTAGCGAATATAGGATTAACCTGTGAACGACCCCCTCTATAAGCGTTTCTATAATTGATTAAAAAATCTTCTTCTAAATCAGGAAAATAACTACTAAAGAATGGATTAGTTAAAATATAGTTGTTATAGGCAGATGATGCCGTAGTCATTGACAACATACCATTTTGTTTTATTTCCTTAAGTGCTAATGCTACAATTTTAACATCATTGAAAACATACTCTAGTGTTTCCTCGTTAATAACAAAATTATCATAGTCTATTGAACCTTTAGCCATTGGTAAATCAAAATCTTTAGCAATTTTACGAACTGGAAATGGTAACAATTTAAGACTATCTTGAATTTTAACTGTTGTATTTTGCTTAAAATGAATAGTTATTTGATAGAATTGTCCTGTATCGTCTATAAGGGTATTATATGACTTATTTGACTTAGCGTAAATATTTTCAACGTATTCCCACTTATCATTTAGCAATTTATTAAGGATAAAACTACCATCAAATCTCAAATTATGAAAATAGATAATATAACCAGCATAATATTTTTCCATAACCTCAAAGAACTCTTCTAGGGTCTGTCCCCAATGCTCAATATTACCTTCTTCATTAGATATAGCAAATAGCCACACCTTAACATAACCATTTTTCTCATAGAATGCCTCGGTAGTTGTCTCAAAATCAGCAACCACCCATTTTTCTTTTTTAGTATATCCCATTTTTATCACCTATATAAACATTATCTTTTTATTAGTTATTACATTATACATTATTTTATCTTCAATATTGAATTTTTTACTTGATATAATAACAGGATTTTTTAACATCTCTGATAATTCATAAATATCATTTGGTGTATTAATCTTAATTAATAAGCCCTTTTCAACCTTGCAAACATTTAATGATAGAATATAAAATTCAACTCTTTTACATTCAAAGTATTTACATATTTTCTCAATTGTATTTTCTTCAGGCTCATAAGACCTAAACCATACCAATTCATTATCTTTATAATTTAACATATTATTAACTCCTTATTTTCTTACTTTATTAACACCTAAAATATCCATCGCTTCATTTAAATCATTATTAAGATTTGTAGATGCAACATCAATATCAACTTCACCCTTGTAGAAAAATTTAGTTCTACCTCGCTTAATTCCTTTATTTGATGGATACCAGTCATTCATTGGTGGTAGAATATCTCCTAGAAAATCTCCACTATGCATAATATTTTTATTTTTCTTAATATCTTTTAATCGCTCTATGGTATCTTTCCAAAATTCTTTATCAGGATATTTCTCTAAAGCCTTAACATAGTTATCAATATATTTGTTATTCTTCTCCTCTAAATATCTACCACTTGTTAAACCTGCTCTTTGGAAGAATTGATAAGACCTACGTTTTACTTCTTCACCAGTGGGGTCAAATAGGATATCGGGGGAGGGGGGTAGGATGGGCTGTAATCCGTGCTTTTTTGATAGATTTGCCTGTTTAATAAATAAATCCTTAACCTCAGTGCTTGCATTATAATTATCTATAATTGATTTTTTTGCCATATTATCACTCCTTTAAAAATAAAAGAGGGTAAGTGTAATTTTCTTACCCCCTATTAAACTATCAATTATTCTTTTGTATGTTCAACATAGAAATCTTCTAGGCTAGAGCCTGTAATATTGTAATGTTCAACACTACGATAATCAGTAATTACACAAACATCTTTTAATTGGTCTTCACCTGCTTCATTTTTAAATGTTTCATTAGTCATAAAATAATCTCTAATTCCTGAAGCATTTTCCTTATCATATTCTAACTCGATAATATAAGGGAAATCTAAACCTGATTTTAATAACTTTTCCTTAACTGCATTTGTTAAGTTTGTAGAAATGCTTACATTTGCATCTGGAAACTTCATAAAATAATTGTCAATCTTAACGCCTTTATGTTCACCCTCCTTTACTGTGAATGTTTTCTTAAATAAATACATCTTAATTTTACCCATATTATTAAACCTTCTTTCTAATATATTTGAGATAGGGTAAGTATCTCATATCTACCAACCACTATATTTCAAGTGATTAGCAGTTATCAAATAATTACTCTCCCATAAGGTCTTTAATATATCTCATATAAAATGGTTCATTTTTATTAATTATAGAACAACCTAATTCGTCATACAATGTATATATAAAACCATACATATCTAAAACGTGTGAAAATTCGCATAACTGAGTTGATATTTTTGCAGTTGTCATTGATATGAAATTTTCTTTAATATAATGAGGTGTGTAAATTTCTTCTCCTATAATATATGCAATAGGTGTTTCATAGTGTATCAATAACTTACAATTCTCAACAGGGTTATAAGGGGGGTGGGGGGTGTGTTTAATAATTTTAAGGTTTGGATTATATTTTACATACTCCACCAAAGTTTTATAATTATTTACTTGTGATAATTTCATTTTTCCAAATTCCTCCATAATATAGAAATTACATTTTATACAATTAAATTTTTGGCTATTTTATAGTATACAATTTATCACTCTTTACTAACGAGTGCAAATTTTGTTTCTAGCACTCTTAATTATTAAGTGCCAATGAATAACTTAAATTTAAGCCCTAGAGCCTAAGCCCTAGAGCCGTTTTATTAAATTTGATTTATTACTTGTTTAATGCTTGGTTTGTTTCAGTATAGTATGCAAGTTGTTTGCTTTCTAGGTTAGAAACTGCTTTTATGCTTCCGTCCTCGTTTACTGATAAGTCCCATTTAACGTTTTGAATTTCAACGAATGAAACGCCCTTTAATACCTTTTTATTATTAATTTCTTGTGTTTGTTTCTTGTTTAATTGAATGTTTTGTAAAGTGTTAGAAATTGCCTTAAAATCGCTATTTCTAATAACATTGATTTCAGGTGTTGTAACAAGTACGCAATTATTAACTTTATCAAGTACACCAATTAAGCCTCCATCAATTTGAAATGCATTTGTTTCTCCTTCCTTTAAGATTTTTGCTGTGTCGGTGTCAATTTTAACGACCTCCATAACTTTTTCATTTCTAAAGATTTTTACAAGTTTATTCATTTTATTTTCCTCCATATATTTTAATATTTGACTATAACTTGTTAAAATAGTCATTTATAGAAACGATATTTTTATCGCTTCCATAGTATCACTATTTTAATTATTTATAACTATTTCATTAAACCAAATACTAATACTAAAGCAATTATCAGTAAATGACAATAACGCTTCTTTTTCGTATAATCCTATGTGATAACTAGATAGTTTATGAAATGTTATTGTTGCTTGGCTATTATCATTTAATTTTAGAGTTATTACACAATAGCCATTTTTTGTGATTTCCTCTTTTAATGCTTTTTGAAATTTGCTAATTTCATTTAATTTGTAAGTTGTCATTTTTTCCACCTCATTAATATAATTTTCCTACACCCTAATTATACCACCATTAAAGCAAGTAAACAACTATTTTGTGCTATTTTTCCATTAACAAAATTTTATAATTATAATACTTATTATAAATTTTATTTATGTAATATTAAATATTATTATTATTATTTATAATATTATTAATTATAATCTTTTTTATTAGTATTTAAGTTATTCAAAATTATCTTATCTAATATTCAAAACTAGATGCAGATATTCCACACTTATGGGGGAATTTGTGGATTATCTTCAGAGGTAACTTT
>JAEEGL013197091.1_pt1 | contig 12730 bp, 8 predicted proteins | sample 9134231 | NCBI WGS metagenome assembly JAEEGL01 (sample SAMN16246548, study PRJNA631951) | gut metagenome | biome: gut microbiome; feature: rumen; material: fiber-attached | host: Bos | place: Iran: Karaj | collected 2018-10 | reverse complement strand
CCAACCACTCCCGCTAGATGCCAAAGGAATCAAAATAAAAGCCCCCGCTAAGACATTTCGCTCGAACCGACTGATTCAAAAAAAAAAAAAACTTTCGCTCGGATAAAAAAAGACTCCGAGCTTGCTCGCCTGAGCACCTGCGGAGCGCAAGAAGCGAGAGCAAAGTGGAACTCGTTCCGACTTTGCCGAGCTAGAGCAAGCTCGGCAGAAGGCCAAGGCAAGCGAGCTTGAGAAAGTTGAATGATGATGATGTATTTTATGTTGCCAGCCCAACAACTTATGTTGCTCGCCCAACAACTTGTGTTGCCCGACTGGCAACTTATGTTGCTCGCCCAGCAACAAAAAATATTCAACCAGGGGAAAACCTTTTGATGCCGAGGGCGTTATTTTTTCCATTAGGTTCCTTAATGAAACGTGGAGGGCGCCTTTCATTGCCTGCGATTACCTTCATTTTCTTTTCGCTTAATCGCAATTTTGAGGCTTGCCTCCAAATTTCTCACGCTCAAGAAAAAAAATACATTCATTTTCTTTTCGCTTAATCGAAATTTTCGTACCTTTGAGTTATAATCGAAAGTACTTTCGCTCGGATAAAAAAGACTCCGAGCTTGCTCGCCTGAGCACCAACAAAAAGAATAAATGAAATAATCGCGAAGAAATTTCACGATTTATTTTGTTTATCGCTCGCTTATTGAGGCCTTGCCTCCAAATTTCTCACGCTCAAGAAAAAAAATACATTCTTTTTCTTTTCGCTTAATCGAAATTTTCGTACCTTTGCAGGCATTTTGGTAAAAAGTTGTATTTTTATTAATAAATAGATAAAGAAAGCGATGAATATTTCATTCGAAAACGTAGACAAGGTAAACGCCTTACTGACCATCAAACTTGAGAAGGCTGACTATGAAGAAAAAGTCACTGCCGCACTAAAAGATTTCAAAAAAAAGGCAAACATGCCAGGATTCCGCCCGGGACAAGTGCCAATGGGCCTGCTGAAGAAACGCTTCGGCGCAGAGATAACTGCAGAGGAAGTCAATAAGATCTTAGGTCACGAAATCTATAAATACATCCGTGAACAGAAAATAAACATCTTAGGCGAGCCTTTGCCCGACGAGGAGAAACAGCCAGAAGTGGACTTCCAGACAATGGATGATTTTACTTTTGTCTTTGACGTTGCCCTGACTCCCGAATTCGATGGCACATTGACAAAGAAAGACACCGTGGAGTACTATACCATCAATGTTGACGATAACATGGTGGAAGAGCAGATCAATGCCTATGCACAACGCGCCGGTCAATATAAAAAGGTAGATGCCTATCAGCCAAAAGACATGGTGAAAGGCCTGTTGGCTCAACTTGATGCCGAAGGTAACACACTGGAAGGGGGAATTCAAGTGGAAGGCGCTGTCATGCTGCCAGATTACATGAAGAACGACGAGGAAAAGGCAAAATTTGACAACGCCAAAGTTAATGACGTAGTCGTTTTCAACCCAGCAAAAGCATACGACAATAGTACGGTAGAACTCTCCAGCCTGTTGAGAATCACTAAGGAAGAAGCTGAAGAGATTAAGTCAGACTTCAGTTTCCAGATAGAAGAAATCACCCGCTACGAGGCCGCAGAAGTAAACCAGGATCTCTTTGATCAGATTCTGGGTGAAGGAGTAGTAAAGAGCAAAGAGGAGTTTGCCGAGAATATCCGTAAGACAATGGAGGCTCAATTTGCTGCTGACAGCGATTTCAGATTCATTCAAGACTTGAAAACCTACTTGACAAAACGTGTTGGCGAATTAGAGTTCCCCGAAGCTATGCTGAAGCGTATAATGAAACTGAACAACCCGGACAAAGACGTTGAAAACATTGAAAAGAACTTCCAGCTTAGCTTGAAGGAATTAACTTGGCATCTTATTAAGGAACAGCTCTCAGACCAACTGGAAATAAAAGTTGAGCAGCCCGACGTGCTGGAAACAGCCAAAGCTGCAGCACGCATGCAGTTTGAGCAATATGGCATGATGAACGTACCCGATGACGTATTGACGAACTATGCTAACAAAATGCTTGAAAACAAAGAGCAAGCTGAAGGACTTGTCAGTCGTGCGGAAGAAAACAAGATAGCCCAGAAGGCTAAGGACGTTGTAAAACTGAAAAAGAAGGCTGTCACATTGGCAGAATTCAACAAACTGTATGAAACTACGGTTGAGGCCTAAGGAGTTTTCCGCATACGCGTCAACCATATACCAAAGTCAGGGGCGGCTTACTTGCAAGGAACCGTCCCTATTTAATCACCCCAAATAAGCAAAAACAACATAATGTCAAACACTATGAATAATGACTTTAAGAAGTTTGCGACCCGCCATATTGGCATAGACAGTATGGTGATAGATGACGTTATCAGTATGCAGAACCAATATCTGAATCCTTACATCCTGGAAGAGAGGCAACTGAATGTTACCCAAATGGATGTATTCAGCCGTCTGATGATGGATCGCATCATTTTTTTGGGCACTCAAATTGATGACTACACAGCAAACACCCTTCAAGCCCAATTACTCTATTTGGACAGTGTTGATCCCGGAAAGGACATCAGCATTTATATTAACAGTCCCGGCGGTAGCGTCCATGCAGGATTGGGTATTTATGACACGATGCAGTTTATTGGCTGCGACGTAGCCACAATCTGCACTGGCATGGCAGCCAGCATGGCAGCTGTACTCCTGGTGGCTGGTACTGAAGAAAAACGCAGTGCACTACCCCATAGCCGGGTAATGATCCATCAACCTATGGGAGGAGCACAGGGACAAGCCAGTGACATTGAGATAACGGCCCGCGAAATTCAAAAGTTAAAAAAAGAATTGTACACCATCATAGCCAATCATTCACATACCGATTATGAAAAGGTATGGGCAGACAGTGATCGTGACTATTGGATGACGGCCGAGGAAGCCAAGGCGTATGGCATGATAGACGAGGTGCTGGTACGTAAGAATAAAGCCTAACGGAAATGAAGCAATACAGGAAATGCTCATTCTGCGGTCGTTCAGAGAAAGACGTAGCCCTTCTATTGACTGGACTTAATGGCTTCATCTGTAACGAATGTGTAGAACAGGCCTATAACATAGTTCAAGAGAATCAGATAAGCGCCAGTATTAACAATACTAAATTAAACCTAAAAACCCTTCCCACTCCACGTGACATAAAAGACTATCTGGACCAGTATGTCATTGGACAAGATGATGCCAAACGCGTGTTATCGGTCTCAGTATACAATCACTATAAACGCCTGCTTCAGCAGAAAACCGACGACGAAGTAGAGATTGAGAAGAGCAACATTATCATGGTTGGCGCTACCGGAACAGGCAAGACGCTGATGGCCCGTACCATTGCCCATCTTTTGAAGGTACCATTTACCATTGTGGATGCTACCGTATTTACTGAGGCAGGTTATGTGGGCGAAGACGTGGAAAGCATATTGAGCAGATTATTACAAGTGGCTGATTTCAATGTCGAAGCAGCCCAAAGAGGTATCGTTTTCATTGATGAGATAGACAAGATAGCACGCAAGAGCGACAACCCCAGCATTACCCGTGACGTTAGCGGAGAGGGTGTACAGCAAGGGCTTCTGAAATTGCTAGAGGGCTCTATCGTAAACGTTCCGCCCAAGGGAGGCCGGAAACACCCAGATCAAGACTATATTCATGTAGATACTAGAAATATTCTTTTCATCTGTGGCGGAGCATTCGATGGCATTGAAAAAAAGATAGCACAGCGATTGAATACACATGTCGTAGGCTACAACAATGTTCAACATCGGCAAAAGATAGACACCAAAGATCTTATGCAGTATATTCTGCCCCAAGACCTGAAATCCTTTGGTCTGATACCTGAGATAATCGGACGCCTTCCAGTGCTCACCTATCTGGAACCTCTGGACCGTAAGGCCTTAAGACGGATCCTGACTGAGCCCAAAAACTCACTCATCAAACAGCAGGAAAAGTTGTTTCAAATGGATGGAATAACACTGACGTTTGACTCAGAAGTCTTGGAATATATCGTTGACAAAGCGGTTGAATATAAATTAGGGGCCAGAGGTCTTCGCAGCATTGTAGAAGCCATCATGATAGATGCCCAGTTTGAAGCCCCATCAAAGAAGATCAAGGAACTGAACATTACTTTGAAGTACGCTCAGCAACAGATTGAGAAGAAACATAGTCTAGCATAATATATATATTAAGGTATAGGTCTGCAAGAGAAGTTTTACACCGAAACTTCTCTTTTTTTGTATCAGATACAAATATTTCCACCAATTGTTTGGATAATTCCAAGAAAAAATTGTATCTTTGTATTGACTTTAGAAAGAATGAGTAAAAAAAGAAACAACTCGACGCACCTCAAAATTATCCATGACAAAAGAGATCAAACATATCGACTTAACAGAACAACTTAAACGCTATTTCGGATTTGACACGTTCAAAGGCGAACAGGAAGCTATCATCCTCAACCTACTGGCTGGACACGACACATTTGTCCTTATGCCCACAGGCGGAGGAAAGTCATTATGCTACCAATTACCTGCACTTTTAATGGAGGGAACTGCCATAGTCATTTCACCTCTGATTGCTCTAATGAAAAACCAGGTTGATGCCATCAGGATGGTAAGTGAAGATGATGGTATCGCACATTTCATCAATTCATCTCTGACCAAGGCTCAAATAGACCAGGTAAAGAACGATATACAATCCGGGAGAACAAAACTGCTATATGTCGCCCCTGAATCATTGACGAAAGAGGAAAACATAGAATTTCTGAACACAATCAAAATATCATTTTACGCCATTGACGAGGCACACTGTATTTCAGAGTGGGGACATGATTTCCGCCCGGAATACAGACGCATCCGTCCTATTGTAAACCAGATAGGCGTGGCACCTGTCATAGCCCTTACCGCAACAGCGACAGACAAAGTGCGCGGAGATATCAAAAAGAATCTGGGCATGCCTGATGCAACTGAATTCAAGAGTTCTTTTAACAGGCCCAATCTATATTACGAGATTCGCCCGAAAACAAAGGACGTAGACAAAGATATAACGCGTTTCATTCTACAGAACAAGGGCAAGAGCGGAATCATCTATTGCCTAAGCAGAAAACGGGTAGAGGAATTGGCAGAAATATTGAGAGCCAACAATATTAACGCCCGTGCTTATCATGCAGGGATGGATTCGCAGGTTCGAAGCGAGACACAGGATGATTTCTTAATGGAACGCATCGATGTTATCGTGGCTACCATTGCCTTTGGCATGGGTATAGACAAACCAGACGTAAGATTCGTCATTCACTATGATATTCCCAAAAGTCTGGAAGGATATTATCAGGAAACGGGTCGTGCAGGACGCGACGGAGGAGAAGGCGTATGCCTGACCTTCTACTCTCCAAAAGACCTGCAGAAATTGGAAAAGTTCATGGAAGGCAAGCCTGTTGCCGAACAAGACATTGGCCGCCAGCTTTTGCAAGAAACAGCAGCCTATGCAGAAACGTCCATTTGTCGAAGAAAATTCCTCCTCCACTATTTTGGCGAGGAGTATGAAAAAGATAATTGCGGGAACTGCGATAACTGTCGCCACCCGAAGAACAAGATAGAAGCAAAGGAATCGTTAAGAATTGCCCTACAAGTTATCCTCGACATAAAGGAACATTTCAAGGTGGACTATGTGATAGATATTCTGGTAGGCCGTGAAACCGATGAAGTCTTAGCTCACAGGCATGAAGAACTGGAACGCTTTGCATGTGGCGACAACCATGAGCGCCCATATTGGAATGCCGTTTTACGCCAAGGAATGATTTCAGGATATATAGAAAAAGAGGTTGAGAACTATGGGCTGCTAAAAGTTACGCCAGCAGGCAGAGCCTTTTTGAAGTCACCTGTCTCGTTCCTTGTCAGCGAAGATAACGAATTTGATGAATATGAAGAACCTGCAACCGCCACATCTGTATTGGATGAGGAATTGTTCTCCATGTTAAAAGACTTACGCAAGAAAGTAGCAGAAAGACTGAAGGTGCCGCCCTATGTCATTTTCCAAGATCCCTCACTGGAGGACATGGCAACGACATACCCTATTACTATCGAAGAGCTCCAGAACATACGGGGAGTCGGCATAGGAAAGGCTAATCGCTATGGTAAGGAATTCTGTGATTTGATAGCGCGCCATTGTAAGGAGAATGAGATTGAACGTTTAGAAGACCTGAGAGTCAGGACTGTTGCGAACAAGAGTAAGATGAAAGTAAGCATAATCCAAGGAATTGACAGGCAACTGGCTCTAGAAGATATAGCGCGCGCCAAGGGCATTAGCATTGAAGAGCTCATGGACGAGATAGAAGCTATTGTCTATAGTGGGACGAAACTGAATATAGACTATTATATACGTAATGTCATGGATGAAGATCACATGCTAGACATCTATGACTATTTTCTGGAGGATTCCGACTCTGACGACCTAGAAGAAGCGATGGATGAATTAGGCGATGAATATACAGAATTGGAAATCCGCCTTGTTAGAGTAAAATTCCTTTCTGAAATGGCCAACTAAAGCCCATACTTTATAAAAAAAACATAAAAAAACATCATTAAGGCAAAAGTCTGTTTATTCAATATCATCACTATCAACTTTTTTTTGTATCTTTGCACGCAATAAAAACCTACACACTATGGCTTCATTTATTGCAGATAAGATTGTAACGGACGGTTTGACATTTGACGACGTCCTTTTGGTTCCAGCCTATTCTGAGGTTTTGCCCCGGACGGTTGAACTTAGTACCCGATTTTCACGTAACATTGAACTAAAAATTCCTTTTGTAACAGCGGCGATGGACACTGTTACAGAAAGCACCATGGCTATTGCCATTGCGCGTGAAGGTGGAATCGGTGTGATTCATAAAAACATGAGTATTGAAGAACAGGCACGCCAAGTCGCTATTGTAAAACGTGCCGAGAACGGAATGATATATGACCCCGTAACCATTCAGCGAGGCCGCAGGGTACAAGACGCCATAGATCTCATGTCTGAGTATCACATTGGCGGTATTCCTGTAGTTGATGAAGAAAGGCATCTGGTCGGCATCGTCACAAACCGCGACCTACGCTTTGAGCGTAATGTAAACCGACTCATAGACGAGGTAATGACCAGTGAGAACCTCGTAACGACTCACGTACAGACAGATTTGGTGGCCGCAGCCCAAATCCTGCAAGAGAACAAGATTGAGAAACTTCCAGTAGTAGACGAAGAGGACAAACTTATAGGCCTTATTACATATAAAGATATTACGAAGGCAAAAGATAAGCCCATGGCCTGTAAGGACAGTAAAGGCCGGCTGCGTGTGGCAGCAGGTGTGGGAGTGACTGTCGATACATTAGATAGAATAGCGGCTTTAGTCGCTGCAGATGTGGATGCTATTGTCATTGATACAGCCCACGGTCATAGTAAATCAGTAATAGAGAAGCTGAAAGAAGCCAAACAGGCTTTTCCTAACGTTGACTTTGTTGTTGGCAATGTTGCCACAGGCGAAGCAGCTAAGATGTTGGTAGAGGCTGGAGCTGACGGTGTTAAAGTCGGTATTGGCCCTGGTAGCATATGTACCACTCGCGTGGTGGCTGGCGTAGGTGTGCCCCAACTTAGTGCCGTCTATGATGTAGCCTGCGCACTAAAAGATACAGGTGTGCCTCTAATTGCTGACGGCGGACTACGATATAGCGGTGATGTCGTAAAAGCATTAGCAGCAGGCGGATATAGCGTTATGATTGGTTCATTAGTTGCTGGAACTGAAGAAAGCCCGGGTGATACAATTATATATAACGGCCGCAAATTCAAAAGTTACAGGGGTATGGGATCTTTGGAAGCTATGGAATGTGGCAGTAAAGACAGGTATTTTCAGGCGGGTGTGAAGGACGTAAAGAAACTGGTTCCTGAAGGCATAGCCGGCCGTGTGCCATATAAGGGCACTGTGCAAGAAGTCATCTTCCAACTAATTGGCGGCTTGCGTAGTGGCATGGGATATTGTGGTGCTGCAACTATAAACGACCTACACAATGCCAAGTTTGTGAGAATTACCAATGCAGGTGTACAGGAAAGTCACCCACATGACGTGACAATAACCAGCGAAGCTCCCAACTATAGTCGCCCGCAGTAGTAAGGGGATGGCTGTCACAATTTAATTATTCCTAATTAGATATATATAATGAAGAAGCTATGCTATTTCCTGATGTTGACAGGATATTTCTCTTCTTTGTTTGCACAAGAAGATCCTATCGTGATGCACGTCAATGGCATTCCCGTACCAAAAAGTGAGTTTGAATATAATTATAACAAGAATAACGACGACGGGGTACTGGACAAAAAAAATGTTGAGGAATATGCTCAATTGTTTGTCAACTACAAATTGAAAGTCCAGGCAGCTTTAGATGCTCATTTAGACACCCTGAGCAGTTTTCAGAAAGAGTTTCGGACATACCGTGACCAACAAATTCGTCCTATGTTGGTTCCGGACGGTGCCGTTGAACAGGAGTGTCAAACCTATTATACACGAATAAAAGAAAGCCTTCAAGGCAAGCAACTAATTCAGCCATCCCATATTTTTATCCGAGTGAAGCAAACTGCGGACAAAAATGAACAGGAAGCTGCCAAGGTTCGAATTGATTCTGTATATAAAGCACTACAAGATGGTGCAGACTTTGAGACCCTTGCAAAAAATGTTTCACAAGACCCTCAGTCTGCCGTCAAAGGAGGTGCACTTCCTTGGGTGGGACCAAATCAGACACTGAAGGAATTTGAGGATGTAGCCTATTCACTCGAGGTGGGACAATATTCACAACCTTTCCTTTCGACTGTCGGGTATCATATCGTAAAACTCTTAGGCAAAAAAGACTTAGAGAGTTATGAGGAACTGCGACCGAACATCAAACGCTACCTTGAAAGTCAAGGTATAGCAGATCATATTGCTGCACGGATGCTTGAGTCTATGTCTCAGCAATCAACTCCCCAAAAGACTGTTGAAGAGATTTTGGATGAAAAGACAGAACAGTTTTGTGCCCAGGACATGGAGCTTAAATATTTGATACAGGAATACCACGACGGCTTGCTGCTCTTTGAAGAATGCCAGCGCGAGGTATGGGAACCAGCCAGTAAAGACACCCTTGGAATTGCCAATTACTTCAAGAAGAACAAGAAACAGTACGCATGGAAGGAACCGCATTTCCGAGGAATGATCTATTATTGTAAAAATGTCAAGGATGTAAAGGCTGTACAAAAGCTTCTGAAGAAGATTCCTGAAGATAAATGGACCACAACGGTACGTGAAGCATTCAACAAAGACAGTGTTACAGTACGTATGGAACGACGCTTGTTTAAAAAGGGCGACAACCCAAATGTAGATGTCCTTGCACTGAAAGACAAATCTTCACAGATGGTACCCATTGAAGGATATCCCTATGCCGGCATTATCGGCAAGAAATTAAAGAAAGGGCCAACAGACTGGACTGACATCGGTAATCAGGTGGTAAGTGACTACCAGCGTGAACGAGAAGATGAATTTGTAGCTGAATTACGAAAACGCTATCCGGTAGAGATTCACGAGGACGTCCTGAAGACCGTAAAAAGTATATCAACCGATAATAATACCTCAGAGAAAAAGGAATGAGATAAAGCATTTACAAATACATCCTATTTATGAAAAAAACATGCTTTCTGTTGTTTAGTCTCCTATGGTATGGGGTCAGCTGTTTGGCTCAAACAAATGTCATAGACGAAGTTGTTTGGATTGTCGGCGATGAGGCGATATTACGTTCTGACGTAGAAAAACAACGTTTAGAATATGGAGGAAGCCTAAACGGAAACCCATATTGTGTCATTCCGGAACAATTGGCCATACAGAAACTGTTCTTGCAACAGGCTGACCTGGATAGTATATACGTTGAGGATTCTGAAGTAAACAACTATGTAGAACAAGACTTCAACGAGAAAGTGATGAGGGCAGGATCCAAGGAGAAACTTGAGGAATACATGCGAATGAGTGCAACACAAATCCGAGAGGAATTGTTCGACATGTACAAGAACAGACTCATCGTAAAAGAGGTTCACAAGTCATTAACCTCCGAAGTCAAGGTGACGCCAGCTGAAGTTCGCCGCTATTTCAAAGATATGCCAGAAGACAGTCTCCCCCTGATTCCTACACAGGTAGAGGTTCAGATACTGGTCCTGCAACCGCGCATACCGCAAGAGGAAATAGACCGGCTGAAGGCTGAATTACGCGATTATACAGAGCGTGTTAATTCCGGAACGACTTCATTTGCCACATTAGCACGCCTTTATTCCGAAGATACTGGTAGCGCACGCCAGGGCGGAGAACTTCCATATATGGGTAAGGGAGAACTTGATGCAGCATTTGCAAATGTGGCTTTTAGTATGAGCGAACCGAACAAAGTGAGCAAGATAGTACAGTCAGAGTTTGGATACCACATCATTCAGTTTATTGACAAACGTGGTGATAAAGTTAAGTGTCGCCACATCTTAAAACATCCGCACATAGCCCAAGCTGATATCGATACGGCTATGGTTCATTTGGATTCCATTGCAGAGGATATCCGCCAGGAGAAGATAAGTTTTGAAAATGCCGTCCTATACGCCTCTGACGATAAGGACACAAGAAACAATCATGGCATTTTGACAAACAGGAAGGAAATCACAGACGAACGGACTACACGATTTGAGATGGGTGAACTTTCTGCACTGTCACCAGAATTGGCAAGAGTTGTTGACGGAATGGAGGTCGGTGACATATCCAAACCATTTGAAATGGTGAATTCCAAAGGGATGAAGGTCTGTGCTATCGCCAAATTGAAAAGCAGGATTAAAGCACACCGTGCACATATATCAGAAGATTTCCAGGTACTCCGTGCTGTCGTGGAAGAAAAGAAAAGCGACGAGATCATTTCAGAATGGATAAAGGAAAAGCAGAAAAGTATATACGTAAGAATCAATGAGGACTGGCGCGACTGCGAATTCCAGTATCCTGGATGGATTAAGTAATGAGCCAACAACGCCAACTTATATGCTCAATACTTCTGTTTGTTGTTTGCCTGGTCCTGGCAATGCCCGACAAGCGGAAGGGCTCGTCTGAGAGGAAACCCTCCGACAGCCGAGTTCACCTTATACATGCCGATCGGCTCTATTTCGATGAACGTACCCATCGGACAGCGCAGTTTCTTGTGGGAAACGTAAAATTCGACCACGATGGAGTCATAATGCTGTGCGACAGTGCTCTTTTTTATGAGGCATCAAACAGTTTCGATGCTTTTGGCAATGTAAAAATGATTCAGGGTGATACGCTGTCATTGCAAAGCGATGTGCTCTATTACAACGGCTTGGACCAGTTAGCAAAGGCACGATACAACGTTGTCCTTGTGCACAGAGAGACGACTCTCTATACTGACAGTTTGGATTTCGACAGGCTATATAATCTGGGGTACTTCTTCGAGGGGGGACGTCTGCTCGACCAAGGAAATGAACTTACCAGCGACTGGGGAGAGTATAGCCCATCTACCCGTGAAGCCGTTTTTAATTACAATGTTAAGTTGCTGAATCCTGCACCTCCTGAACCGACGAAGACGACGCTGATATCTGATACGCTCCACTATAATACCCAAACGGCAATAGCATTTATCGTCGGGCCTTCAAACATAGACCACGGCGACAGCCATATTTATTCAGAGTCGGGATATTACAATACTCAGAACAATGAATCGTACCTGCTTGACCGCAGTATACTGACGAACAACGGCAAGCGTCTTGTGGGTGACAGCATCGTATGGGATAGTGAGATAGAAGCAGGAAAGGCATTCGGAAACATAGAATACACAGACGTAATTAACAAGAATGCATTTACGGGCAACTATTGCTTCTACGATGAGAACAACGGATATTTCGAAGCTTACGACAGCGCCGTTGTGGCTGACTTCTCGCAACAAGATACACTATGGGCACATGCAGACACGTTCAAGGTCATAACCTACTTTAACGACACGGACAGCATGTACCGCGTAATGCATGGCTATAAGCACATGAGAGCTTTCAGGGCTGATGTGCAGGCTGTATGCGACTCTTTGGTATACAACTCAAAGGATTCCTGCCTGACGATGTATCAGGACCCTATCATGTGGCTGAACGGTCAGCAACTTTTAGGGGAAGAGATTCAGATTTTCCTCAATGACAGCACGATGGATAGCATAAAGGTCTTGAGACAGGCCCTATCCGTGGAGAAGCTTGACAGCATTCACTACAACCAAGTGACAGGCAAGGAGATCAACTCGTACTTCAACAACGGAGAAATCTACCTGACGACAGTTAACAGCAATGTCTATCTTAACTACTATCCATTTGACGAGGACAGCATAATGGTGGAGATGAACTACACGGAAACGGCGCTGTTAAAGTTGTTCCTCGAGCATCGTCGCGTAGATCATATATGGATGCCTGCAGCAACTGGCGTAATGTACCCTATCCCACTCATACCTGCTAACAAACTCTATCTGTCAAACTTTGCATGGTTTGACTACATCCGCCCCAATGACAAGACCGACTTGTTCGTATGGAGGTCGAAGAAGGAAGGCAGCGGGCTGAAAGAGAGCGTACAGCGTTCTGCTCCGCGGCAGAAACTGTCAAACATACGGAAGCAGAACACCGAGGCAGCCAAGCCT
>JAEEGL013108722.1_pt1 | contig 12730 bp, 11 predicted proteins | sample 9134231 | NCBI WGS metagenome assembly JAEEGL01 (sample SAMN16246548, study PRJNA631951) | gut metagenome | biome: gut microbiome; feature: rumen; material: fiber-attached | host: Bos | place: Iran: Karaj | collected 2018-10 | reverse complement strand
CTTGTTGGACAAATCTTCTGAGAACTTTCCGATATATTTGATGCAAATGTTTACATCGCGGAGCTGAAAAAACATATCAACAAGTCCCATAAAACCGATAAACGCAGCAAAAGGCGTAACTTTTTTAAGCAAAAGCTCCGCCATCGGCAACGTCCTGTTCGCCGGGATATAGAAAATTGCCTCAATCATCAGAACCATTCCGAGCAGAACAAACCCTGAAATCAAGAGACAACGCTGCATGAAAGAGAAAGACATATACTTGCGCTCATACGGAAGCCAGCCAACAACTTTCTCGAGTCCGGAAACAATCAGAATGTATGAAAAAACCGAGAAAATACACAATCCGCCGAAAATCATGCAAAAACTATAGAACAAATATGAAGAGCCATTAAAAGAAGCTGGAGAAAAACCCAAGCTCTGATTATACATCGTAATAACTATAGGATTAAGAACAGCCATTGTGACAGGAAGCGCGAACGACAGAAGTTCAGCAATTTTTACGGATTTGTTCAGTTTTGCAACGGATGATTCATCACCCGGAACATATTTTTTAGTTTCACTGTTCAGCCAATAATAAATGATGACAGGAGCGATGAGCGCAGCACCCATGAAAATGTAAGAATAAAAGTTGTTGCTAGTAAACATGCATTCTTCGTATGTCAAACCACCCATAAAAACATTGAGAGGCACATACATAAGGAAAGGCAGCAAAAAAGCCATCCACATATAAATTAAGATTTTAACTGGTATAGACTTCTTTTCAGGATTTGAAGTTCCAAAATCATTGCTCATTAGTACAATCTCCTGTTTCATTCGTTGATGACGTGAATCATCAAAAAAATGTTTAGATAATTAAATAATGGTAACATGAGTCAGTGCATTTTGCAACTTTTTTGTTTATTATTTCTATTTTCTCCAATTTGAGATAGGGGATTTGTGCCGAGGGATGTATATGCCTCGCTGAAATTACGCAACGAAGTTTCAATCAAACTATGTTGCGAATTAAATCGGGTGCTGTCGATTTTTATGTTGAGATGTACGATGGAGAATTAGAACGAGATGTCGAAAAGAACCCCGGACTGCGGTGCTGTTCCGCTGATGGCGTACGGGTTGAGTTTCGCTGTTTCGACCGAGGTTTGGATTTTTGCCTGATAGTCTTTTATGAGCGTGTCAACCTGTGAGTCGGAGAGCGTGATGTTTTCCGAAAGGTCGTTCTGCGGCATTTTTTTCATAGAAACGAGCTGGTCTATAAGATGGTTAAGTATCTGGACTTTGCTGATTGTTACACCGTGCTGCCCTTTGCCCGCCGGTATTCCTGAGATATGCTTGAATTGTGAGTATTTAACGAGCCCCGGCTGGACAGGAACATAGATTTTTCCGGCTGCTCCGTTGTTCGGTAGCGAATTGCTGTATGAATATGCATTCATTGAGCTGATTCCAGAAATCATATTTACCTCCAGACTTTTTGAGTTTCGGCGGTTGCCCGTCTACTTAAAGTGTCGGAGTCTGGTTAAAAAAGTTTAGTAGAACTGATGATTAATAATACTGACGGCGCCAGATTGCGTACAATGTTTCTAGTGACGATGCCTGTGGCTCAGCTTTTGTGGTGTCCACCGCGTCCGTAAGGTATGGTAGAATGACCTTTTCTTTCAGGCTGATCCATCGTTCAGGCAGAATGTGGCTGTTTGCGCGTAGACTGTTTTTTTGCGGTAAATTGCCGAGCAGAAGCGGATAATATATCGGGAAATAAAGCTCGTTGACGTTCCTCACCGATGAAAATCCGCCTGCAATGCCGAAATCTTTTATCGTCAGGTTCATGTTACGCGACCATTCAAGCATTTCTTTCTGATTTTTCTCCTGCATGAACCAGATCAGGAATTTTTGCGCATCCTTAAGTTTTTTCGAATCTTTATACATTCCCATGTAAAGGATTGTGTCCTCCAGTGGAATTTCACCGTCATCAGATAACCAGCGGAAATCTAGTCCGTTCAGGCTTTCGTCGTCCATCCTGAAAACAGTGTCGCTCGTACTGAATGCGAATGTGCAGTGACCCTCAGATATCCACTTTGTCTCGGTTGTGTACAGATATTTGTATTTGTAGTCCTGTTCGGCTGTTGTGGAAGTGTTTTTTTCTTCGGTCCAGCTTCTTAGGTATTTGACAGATTCAGCGAGTTTTTGTGCATCCCAGGAAAAGTTGTCGGCACCCATTGTGAAGCCCACTTTCTGCAGTTTTGTCGCAACGTACAGGAACTCAGGGTTCCAGCCCGGGGCGAAACCCATGGATGTGTATGATCCGGATTTGTTCGTTTTGTTGAAGTTCGCGCTTATGTCACGTATTTGATCTATGTCAATGATGTATGGGTCGGGTATAAGGTTTTCTTTCGACTCGGAGAACATCACAAGCGGTACGTTGAAACTAACAGGAAGAAGATACTGTTTGCCCGAAATAAAGCCCGAATCGAGCAGCTGTGGGTAGAACTGCTGTCTTGTTATGTACATATCAGAAAAAAGATAATCGAGCGGCATGAAATACTTTTCTACTTGAGCCTCTGTGAAGCCTTCGCCGACTATGATATCCGGTTTTTGCTCGTCTTGTGCGGGTGGCATTGACTGGGCTATGTTTTTTCTATAATGAATTACTATTTTGAGATCTGAGTGCGTCGAGTTATAAAGCTCGGCGTACTCGGTGAATTCTGGGCGACCTGTCCAAATAAGAACGGTTCCGTTTGTCTGCGAGCAAGAGAATATAGAAAATGTTGCTGCAAGAACGAACGCTATGACGCACGTCCGAACGCAGCATTGCAATATGTTAAGCTTTTTCCGCAAGTTCATGCGCTACAGTGTAAACGGCTTCGTATACAACGTCAATATCGCGTTTATCAAGACTTGAAAATGCTATGCGTAAGTGTGAGTCATCTATTGCGATTGTTCCGATTCCCTGCTCTTTTAGCAGCTTTTGCCTAAGTGTCTCGGCGTTCACACCGTAGCAGGTGAAGCTCATGAAGTAGCCGGAGTTGAAAGGCATTGGAACAAGAACTGTATCGTCCTGATATTTGTTGAGTGTGTTCCTTACGCGGCGGTAGCGGCCTTCGAGTATGTTCCTGAAACGCTTTTTGTCTGCGCCAAGGTTCGGGCTAGTGAACGCCTTCAGCAGAATTGATTGTGCCGGAGTGTTGCTGCATGAGACAGAAGATCTGATGATGCCCATCAGTTTTTTCTGGAGAGCTTCGTACTGGGCTTCGGTTATGCCTTTGCCTGCGAAAGTAAGGAATCCGCATCGGAATCCCCACACGTAATCTTCCTTTGTCGGACCGTCAATCTTTATTGCGGCGATGTTCTCATGCAAATCAGCGACGGCTGCGAAAAGAGATTCTTTCGCTGCGTTCTGCTCATAGTTGAGCCCGAAATATGCGTCATCGCAGCAGACAAGAAGTTTCGTGCCTTTCTCTGCGAATCCTTTTATGATTGCGCATATTTCTTTCATCTCTGTTTCTGTCGGCGTGTAGCCTGACGGATTCTGCGGGAAGTTCAGAAGTATGCGGACCTTTCCTGTGGACTCGGCTTCTTCCTGAACGGCTTTTTTGAACGCATCAAGATTGAATCCGCCTTCGAATGCGTTTCCGATGAACATTGGGAACTGTTTCAGTTTTGCGTTTCTGCGGCTTTCCACAATGAGCGCATAGTTATCCCAACAAGGCTCGCCGGTAATAAGACTGTCGCCTTCTGAAAGAAAAAGGTCGCTTATGTACGATATTCCGGCCGTGAGACCAGGGACTACGACCGGCAACGAGAAGCTTTTTGCTTCAAGCGACGGATTTTTTGCAATTATTTTTTCTTTCCAGAGCTGTCTGAGTTCTAGTACGCCAGCTGTTGGTGCGTAGGAAACTGATTCTTCCGGTGTTAAATGTGGTAATTGAGCCTGAACTTCAGGCAATACAACAGGATGCTTGTCGTTCACTGTTGTTCCGATTGTGGCGTTTGCCCGCCAGCCGTGCAGCCTGGCTTCACCGCCTTGAGAAATTATGCCTCTTGGGAAAAACATTCTTTCGCCCATATCAGAGAAAAGAGAGGCAAAGCTTGTACCTTTTAATGTATCGTTTAATTCTTGCGCTAATACGTTTAACATGATAGTGTTATACTACCTGAGCGGATTTGTTGTCAATCAGGAAATGCATAAACATACAAAAAATGTATTGATTTTTGCAAATTCATACAGTTTGGCTGTGAATTTATGGGCCAGACTTTGAATAGGGGATTACTAAAGGGGTGGTATGGTGTCTGATACTAATGATGCGTTCGAAAAATGCCGGACTTTGCTTGATGAGTGCCGGACAGAAATTTCAAAACGGGTGGTAGGTCAGCAGCAGGTTGTTGATGGTATATTGATGGGACTTATCACGGGCGGGCATATTCTTTTGGAAGGTGTTCCGGGACTAGCCAAAACTTTGGCGGTGAAAACTTTTTCTGATATTTCCGGGCTTGATTTTAAGAGAATTCAGTTTACGCCTGATCTTCTTCCTGCCGATGTGACGGGAACTCTTCTTTATGAGCAGAATACAGGAGCTTTTTCTGTACGGAAGGGACCTGTTTTTGCGAATCTTGTTCTTGCAGATGAAATCAACCGTGCTCCGGCAAAGGTGCAGTCTGCGCTATTGGAAGCAATGGCAGAAAAGCAGGTTACGATAGGCGAGAAAACATATACGCTCCCGGATCCGTTCCTTGTTCTTGCTACTCAGAACCCTATTGAGCAGGAAGGTACGTACAGCTTGCCTGAGGCGGAGTTGGACAGGTTCATGCTTAAGGTTCTTGTTCCGTATCCGACGCCCGAAAGTGAAATTTCTATTGTCAAGGCAGGCGGAAAGCCGGAGAAAATACATGTAAACAAGGTTCTTGATGCCGCAAAGATTATTGAGTGCCGCAATCAGCTTGAGAATGTGAAATGCGCGGACGAAATTATCGAGTATATAGTGTCCATCGTGAATGTAACCAGACCGGAGACCGGCAAGGCCCATTCTGGAATTAGGGCAACGGCGGCTGGAAGAAGTCGTGATGACATCCTTAAATATATTTCTTTCGGTGTGTCTCCTAGGGGCGGCATCGCGCTTTGTCAATGTGCAAAAGCATCTGCGCTTTTTGAGGGACGTTCTTACGTTCTGCCTGAGGATGTTAAAAAAGTCGCTCCGCTTGTTCTTCGGCACCGGTTCGTGCTTTCTTACGAAGCAGCCGCCGATGGTGTTACTGCTGACGATCTTATAACAAAGATTCTTTCACTTATGCCGGTTCCGTAATGAATTCTGTTATTGAATCTAGGGAAAGTCTGGCTGTACGTGCCAGCAGACTTCGGCTCCGGGCTAGAACGATAGCCGGGGGAATGAAAACAGGTTCTTTCCGCTCGATGTACCGCGGTACCGGTGTTGAATTCAACGGTGTCCGTGAATATCTTCGCGGTGATGACGTGCGCCTTATCGACTGGAACGTCACCGCCCGCATGGGCAAGACTTATATAAAGCTTTTTGAGGAAGAGAAAGAGCTTATCGTTTTTTTTGTTGTTGACAGGTCGCTTTCCATGCAGCATGGAGCAGGCTCACGAAGCCGTCTTGAAACTGCGACGGAGACAGCGGCTCTTCTCACTCTCGCGGCATCGTTGAACAACAGTCCTGTTGGGGCTGTCATGTTTGGCGGAACTGTAGAGTTCTCGTGTGCTCCCGAAGCAGGACGTGACTGTGAGATGCTTATTCTGTCTCAGCTGGATTCTCTCCCAAAATCAAAAGTAAAAGGTTCCGTTCTTTCGAACGCGCTTCATGGTTCACACAGGCTTTTACGAAGCCGAGCCTTGGTTTTCGTGATTTCAGATTTCCGAACGACCGGCTACGAGAAGGAGCTTGCGCGACTTGCTCTTAAGCATGATGTGATCGCTGTCCGCTGCACCGATACCTGCGACACGGAACTTCCCGAAGCAGGTAGCATTCCGTTTTTTGATGCCGAGACGGGTATAAAGCGTGTTCTGCCAACTTCTCACCCCGGATTTCGTAAGGCATGGCGTGATGATAACAAATTGCGTGTGAAACGCTGGCAAAATATGTGTGCGCGGCGTGGCGTAATTCCGCTTGTGATGCCGACCGACGCAGATCCTGTGGTGGTTCTTTCGCAGTTTTTTAAGCAGGGGCATTGATGTGAAGAAAAATCTGCTTTTCCTGTTGTGTTTTTTATCACTCTGTCTCATTTTGCCGCTTTTTGCAGGAAATCCTGTTTTCGCTGAAAATACAGGTAGTACGAAAACTGGGGTCACTCAAGGAAACAAGGATGGAGCTTCAGAAAATTCGGCAGAATTGTCCGAATCAGATGATGCTGAAATCCATTTGGAGCCTGTTATTATATCTGAAATGCAGGTGACTGTGCTTCCTCGTGATGTTTTCGTCGGTGACGCTATGGAAATACGATGCACATTCAGCTGCGATGTCGCTCTTATTCCCGACGGACTTCTTTCCGTGGAGATTACCCCGGTAGAGATACAGAACCTTACTGTGGACAGCATCACGTTGCAAAGGGCTGGTTCGTCGTACATGGTATCAATGCTCTGCGTTCCGTGGTGTGTCGGTTTTATCGATATTCCGCCGTTTGTTGTTTCTGAGCACAGTAATGAAAAGTCTGCAAGTGTTTCGATCGATATTCCGGAGATAAACGTCAAATCAATAGTGAATTATACTGGTGTGACGGAGCTTCGTCCTGCAAAGGCACCTCTTCTTATCCCCGGAACGACGTGGGTTATTTATCTGCTTTCAATAGTGGGCATAATTCTTCTTGTGGTTCTTGTAGTGATTTTGGTGCGGTTCCGTACTTTCAGAAAAAAAGCGCGGACAATAGTATCGTCTTTTATAACGATAAAAAATTACCATTCACTCAAATATCATATGAAAAAACTGACGAAATCAAAGAAACCTATTACGGACAAACAGTTTGCGGATATAGTCTCGCATATGATCCGCGAGTATATTTCTTGTCGTTTTTCATACAATTTCCGATCAGAAACTCCTGCCGGTGTCGTAGAGGCGTTCGAGCGCATTTCGAGCGGACTTTTTTCGGTAGAGGCGGGCGAGGCAATCCAAATGATGTCCGAGGTTCTTGTGCGATGTGATTATGTGCGGTTTGCCGGTGATAGCGGAGAAAATGGTGTAATATCGGTTGAAGAGAGAGCGCAGATTTGCAGTAATGTTACGAATGCCGCAGTCTGTCTGGAGAAGGATGAACGCAATGCTAAGGTTTGAGAATCCGTTTGCTTTTATGATTCTTGCAGTTGTTCCCGCTTTCCTCATTTTACGAAAAACTGGAATTCTGAGGAAAATAGAGTTTCCTCTTACTCTTTCAGATTGGAACGGCTATTCATTCTCTTGGAAATATTCCGCTGCGGGGATTGTGGCTGTATTCTCGCGGGTACTGATGGTAGCAGGCTTCTTAGCTTGTGTCGTTGCGTATGCACGTCCTGTTATTACACGGCCTGAGAAAATATACACATCCAGAGGTTCCGATATAATCTTCGTTGTCGATGTAAGCCCTTCGATGGGTGCGCTTGATATAGGAAATTCAACGCGATTGGAAGCTTCAAGACAGACAATTACATCGATAGTCACAAACCTTACCGGAACTTCGTTCGGAATCGTTGCTATGGCAAGTGATGCCGTTCTTGTAGTTCCACCGACTGTGGATACGGATTTCTTCTTGGAGCGGCTTAACGCGCTTGTTGTGGGCGAGCTTGGCGACGGTACGGCTATCGGTACGGGATTGGCGATGGCAGTCTATCATCTTATGGATTCGAATGCACCTAAAAAGACGATAATTCTTCTTACGGACGGCGAGAACAACAGCGGTTCAATTCATCCTCTTACGGCGGCAAAGCTGGCGGCGGATAATGAAATTACGCTTTACACCATAGCTATCGGTACGCAGGGAACTGTTCCTGTTGAGTATACCGATCCTGAAAGCGGCAAATTGATTTCAGGCTATATGGAGTCTGTGTTCGACGATGCGATGTTAAGAAGTCTTGCATCCGCCGCCGGTGGTGTGTGCTACAGCGCGGAGTCTTACAGGACTCTTTCAGAGACGCTTGTTTCTGTTTCGGAGCAGGAGACTGTCGTTCAGTCGTATAAGTACGAGAACACATCGGAACCTGCGCATTATATATGTTTTATCGTGGCGGCAATTTGTTTTGCTGTTTCATGGTGTATCAGACGACTTTATCTTAGGGAGATTCTATGAGTTCGATTGAATTTGCTCATCCTGAAGCATGGTATCTTCTTCTGGGGCTTGTTCCTGTCATTATTATCGGGCTTTTGTTGTATCGCAGGTTCGAAAAAGCACTGGGATATCTTTCTGCGGGCAGTAAGGCTCGTAAAACAAGCATACGTAATCGTCTAATGGTGCGAACAGTATGCTGGTTTCTTGCATGGTTTTTCTTTACGGCTGCTGTAAGCGATCCGTCTTGGGGAACGAAAGTAGTTCCTATTCAAAAATACGGCAAGGCTGCATCCTTTGTTTTTGATATATCTTATAGTATGAAAGCAAACGACGTTCCTATTGAGGCTGGTGGCGACAGGCTCGCCGCGGCTGGAAACTTTGCTTATTATCTGCTTGACAATATGAATGGTGTTTCAGTTTCTGCAGTAATCGCAAAGGGAAGCGGAATAACAGCGGTTCCGCTTACCGAGGATTTCAATGCCGTAAGGTCACTTATCGGCAGCCTGGATCCGAAACTGATGTCGTCCGTAGGAACAAGTCTTGGAAGCGGAATTAAAACGGCAGCGGCGTCTTTTCCTGCAAAGGTTGGAAAGCAGCCGACCATAATACTTTTTACAGACGGTGACGAGACGGACGGAAATTTGGAGACGGCTGTGTTGAACGCCGCAAAAGACGGTGTTTCGACAATAATAATTGGTTTCGGTTCTGAGAAAGAGACAGAGATAGTTGCCGGAGACGGTGTGACAAAAGTCAATACGGCTCTGCGCGCGGCTAATCTGCAGCAGCTTGCGTCAAATGTTTCTGCTACTGTTGGAAAGGAAGATGCTGTTGTCTTTGTCGATTCCAATTCAAGCCGCTCTTTAAGCCGTGTTCTTCGGACTTTAATGTCAGACTTCGACACGGTACAGACAGGATACGAGCTGCAAAGTGTAAAAAGGTTCCCGTTGCTCATTTTTCTTTCAATAGTTTTCTTTGCGCTTGGTTTTATTGCTGCTGAGCTTACCGTGAAGCGTTCCCGGCTTGCTATTTTTATGGTGAGCATTGCCGCTCTTACGATGTTTTCATCTTGCTCCAAGCGGTTGGACTCTGCTGCTGACGTACTTGCGGGAACGGTCCGCTGGCATCAGAAGAACTATGTGGATGCGACGTCCGGTTTCCTGAAAGTTACGGAGAAAGCAGAATCATCGGAGAATGACTATCTTATGCAGTACGGACTTTTCGGACTTTCTGCCACATACATTATGCAGAATGAGGACGAAGCGGCTCTTGAGAGAATAAAGCAAATATCGCCCGATGCGTCGGAAGACATTCTTTTTGCGGCTTATTACAATACTGGCATAATAGCTCACCGTAAGGGTGAGTACGAGGCCGCCGCTGATGCTTTCAAACATGCGCTGATGATAGACGGTTCAAATGTGGATGCGAAGATAAATCTGGAACTTTCACTTATGAACAAATCTGTTGTTCCTGCGACCACAGAGCAAAGTGCCGGTACTACAGTGCCTGCTCCTGATACTTCCTCTCGCCAGGACTTAATTTTCTCACTCGTCAAGGAGAATGAAAAAAATCAATGGAAAAATACAGAGACCCAGGATTCAAATCCATCCGTTATAGATTATTAGCAGCTGTTGCCATTGTCGCGCTTTTCGTACCTTCTGTATGTTTCGGTGCAGTAGCTTTGCGTTCGCTTAAGATTGTCCCTGAAAAATCGTCTTGTTTTGTCGGTGATACATGCAACTTCATTTTGGAGATACCAGAATATCTTCCAAGCCGAATAGACGCGACGGTTCAGTCTACGCCTGATGGTGTTGCGCTCATGGCTTCTTCCAAAGACAGTTATGAGGTGGACGGAGTTAAGGGAACCCGTATTGTTTTCACATTTAAGTTCTCGAAAAAAGGAACATACAAAATACCGTCGCTTGCAACGCGCGTAGACTGGTTTTCCATCAACATTCCGTTTCAGTCCATCACTGTTTATGATGATCCAAGGACTTTGCTGCCTGAAATTTCGATTAAGCTCCCGAAAAACGTATACGCGCAGGAACCTTTTACGGCAGATGTCACAATCCGTTTTTTCTCCGAGGCGATCGAAGCGTATTCTGATCTTGAGGAGAATGTGATTATCAAGCGTTCTGATACGACGGTTCCTCTTCCTTTCGTACAGAAGGAATTTACGGAGGATTTTTCCACAGTCGCTTCGTATGAGCTTACTCCTATAGAATCAGGAACTATAGTAGTTCCTGCGTTCCATGTAGTTGTAAGGACATATGCGGGAGGTCAGATCGGTCTTTCATCGCAGCCACAGACGCTTAAGGTTCTTGCCGCAAAAAAACAGAATACGCAGGAAGAAGGAAACGGCTACTATGCGTCTATGCTTCAAAATGTAGATTTGGAAAACGAAGATACAGATACAGAAGCTGTCAGCCTTGATTATTACGATGATATTGTTCCAGAAGATGTAGCGACTGAAATTGCCCGTACAAGAACATGGCAGAAAATCATCATGTACGTGAGCCTTTCGCTTTTTGTACTGAGTATAGCTATGCTTGTCGTTTTCCTGTCCAAACGGATGAAGCTGTTCTCAAAGTTTGCCGTGGTTGCATGTGTTGTGCTTCTTGCTTCTTCTATTATTTTTGGTTTGCTTGTGGCTAATAAAAAGGGAGTCGCATTGTATGATGCGTCGGTTTATTCTATTCCAGAGCAGATGTCATCCTCTGTCTCGTCCGTAGCTGTGGGCGAGGTTATGAAAGTAAAAGCAGTTCGAATAGGCTGGTACAGCGTAAGACTTTTGAATGGAAGCGAAGGCTGGCTTAGAGCCGAAGATTGTATTTATTGCGGTGACTAGGGGGCGGTCTATGAATTTTGGTGATATTCTTGATGCTTGGGAAAAAGAGCAGAAATCTGCGGAGAAAAAAGGCGCAAAATCTACGGGGCAGGAGTGGCGCAATAAAAAAACTGAGCCGGACTCGGTTAGGAAAGATGCGGCAGGCTCTGCCAATGTAAAAGATTCCGAGGCGCATCCTGAGCGCAAAGTTCAGCAGAATAAGGCACATGTTGACCCGATGACGGAGTGGATGCGCCGCTACGGTGTAATTGATAAGGATGCTGCCGCGGAGAAAGCCGCCGAAAAGGAGCTTCATAAAGACCGCGCATGGCTCTTGGACATGCCTTACGAAGCACAGATAGACCTTCATGGACTTACTGCGGAAGAGGCTACGGTGCGCCTTGACCAGTTTGTGAGCGAGTGCTACAAGCGCGGAATCCGTAAAATTCTTATAATCCACGGAAAAGGGAACCATTCCGAAGATGCTCCCGTGCTTTCGGGCATGGTACGTTCTTTTGTTGAGCGCGACTACAGGCTTGGCGAGTCGGGGCATCCTGACAAAAAAGACGGCGGCAAAGGCGCGACATGGGTTATTGTCCGCGAAAAAACTGTGTTGGACTGAACCTGCATTTTAAGATTTTTTTCAGGAAAAACTGATAAAAAGCTTGTAATATTTGATTTATTTGTTTATTTTTTATGATGTATTGTTTCGTGAACCATGGAGTTTGAACATCGATGAATACCGATTTGTATCATGTCCTCGGTGTGCCAAGAACGGCGACAGGTGAGGAAATAAAAAAAGCATATAGAAAACTTGCGCTAAAGTATCATCCCGATCAGAATCCGGGCGACAAGGTTGCTGAAGATAAATTCAAAGAGATAAACGCTGCATATTCGGTACTAGGTGATGAGCAAAAACGTTCTCAGTATGACAGATTTGGTTCAGCGGATGCTTACGCAAGCTCCAGTTCACGCGGGCAGTCAGCGGGTACGGGAACTTATACGAATGATCCGTTCTGGGATTGGTTTACTCAGCAGTCTACCGCATCTTCTGGCGAGACTCACTACACATACAGATGGAGTTCATCGGACAACCCGTTCGGACAAAGTGGCAACGACAGTTTCCGCTCTGATAACTCTTTTTTCCGCCGACGTGAAACAAAACAGGTTACACGCAGGGAAGCCTTCTCAATGCTCATACGCAATGTCATTATTTTCATGGCAGGAGCAATCCTTGTAACTCCGTCCATGGTCTTTTTCCCAATCGGCCCAGTTTTAAGCATCTCCGCGATAATAAGCGGCATCGGCGGTACAATCCGCTCAATCCGCTATCTTATCAACGCCAGCGAAAACTAACAGATAAAATATAGAGTTTCCAATTGCAACAGATCCGAGTCACGCTGTTTCATATTGTAAAAAGCACCCCCGACATTTTTTATATTTTGCAGAAAATGCATGGTATGCATTTTCGAGCGAGTTCCGCCTCGAATCAGCTGCATTTTATTTGGACATAAAAAAAGCCGCTCCAGTCCGTGAAGTGCACCCCAATTATTGGACACTTTAACTAGGCTGATTTTAAGGACTGATTCCTAAATTGTAAAGGAGTCAGTCCTTTTAATTTGACCTTAATTCTCTTTTCGTTGTACCAAGACAAATATTCAATCAATTCTTCCT
>JAEEGL011549475.1_pt1 | contig 12730 bp, 11 predicted proteins | sample 9134231 | NCBI WGS metagenome assembly JAEEGL01 (sample SAMN16246548, study PRJNA631951) | gut metagenome | biome: gut microbiome; feature: rumen; material: fiber-attached | host: Bos | place: Iran: Karaj | collected 2018-10 | reverse complement strand
TTTGTAGATGTGCCCCCGCTTTACACTGCCTGCGTCGGAAACGTGTTTCTTGTGGCGCAGATTTCATATCTGATTCTTGTCCAGGATATGGAAAGGGCTCTGCATGTGGTTCCCCTTCGCAGGGAATACAAATCTATGCCGATTGCCATGCGCTCGTCTCTTTTTACCTTGTGCGGTGTAGTAGGATTTCTTCTGCTTACCATAACGCCGGTTCTGTCTTCTGCCCTGCATAGTGTTTCTACTACGACACTTGTCTGGACCTATGTGTTCCCTGAAGGCGTCTTTAGCGCAGTGTTCATTATCATCTCAAACAGAATCCTGTTGCATTCTATCGGCGGAAGGGTAAAGGACATTCAGGATTTTACTCAGCAGGTCGCGGAAAAAGACTATACCGGAAAAACTCTCGAAGTCGACATGCGCAATGAATTCGGTCTGTTGACAAATGACTTGAATACATTCAAAACTGAGACACAGCTGCTTTTGTCTGATATTGAAAAATCAGTTGGCATTTCTCTGCAGACAGCCGATGACGTAAACTCAAGCATGATTGAGACAAGCGGTTCTGTTGAGGGAATCATGTCGAACATAAACAGTGTAAAAGAGCGCGCGTCTTACCAGGCTTCGAGTGTCTCCAAAACAGACGGCACTGTGCAGAATATGATTTCTAAAATCAAAGAGCTGAATGAAAACGCGAAGGTTCAGGCTGAGGGGGTTTTGATTTCTTCTGGCGCGGTAGAGGAGATGGTCTCAAACATCCGCAAAGTCACAGAGATTCTTGAGGGGAACTCCGCCACTGTAAAAGAGCTTGGCAGTGAGTCTGAGCACGGTCGTACGCGAATAAACGAGTCTGCTGACCTTGCGCGACTTGTCCTTGAAAAGTCTGCCGGCCTTGTGGAAGCCTCGTCTGTTGTGCAGAGCATTGCTGAGCAGACAAACCTTCTTGCGATGAATGCGGCTATTGAGGCGGCTCATGCCGGTGAGGCCGGAAAAGGTTTTGCTGTTGTCGCTGATGAAATCAGAAAGCTTGCCGAGCAGTCAAACGCTCAGGGAAAAAATATAGGCAGCCAGTTGAGCGAGCTTCAGGAGATTATACAGCGTGTCTCTGAAAACACACAGGAAGTGCAGAAGCAGTTCGAGGTGATTTTTACGCTTACCGGAAAAGTCCAGGAACAGGAGGCTGTGATAAAAGGCGCGATGGATGAGCAGAATGCCGGAAGCGCACAGGTGCTTCATTCTATCAGCGGAATAAAAACTACAGCCGACATTGTCAAGGAAAATACAAATGTTCTGCTTGAGGGCGGAAAACAGATTGTTGACGAGATGCGCAACCTTGAGATTGTTACCAACGAGATTACCGACTCGATGAACAAAATGGCTGCCGGCTCCGGACAGATCACAAAAACTGTTGAGCTCTGCCAGAGGCTTTCGGATGAAAACAAATGTAATCTTGATGCCCTTAAGGAAAATGTCGGTATGTTTAAAATTGCTTCGTCATAAAAGGTTTGCATAAAAAATGGAATACACTACTTCTTCGATACTTTCTATGATTTCTCACATCCATGCGTGCAGCGCTGATTACACAAACAGGAGGCTTGCCGAAAAAACAGATTTGGTTTCTTCGCATGGCTTTATCCTGTACCTGCTTTCCGATGGTAAAAAAATCTCAAAGGGTGAGCTGACTCGTCTTATCAACAGAGACAAGTCTACGACAACTGTTCTCATAAAAAAGCTTTTGAATGCGGGGCTTGTAAAAGAAGAGACTTCTCCTGAGGACGGAAGAAGCAAACTTCTTTCTATTACAAGAGAAGGGAAGAAATACAACGCGTTTACTTCTTCAATCTCAAATGATCTGCTTTCAGTCTGCTGGAAAGATTTTTCTGAGGAAGAAAAAGAGTCGCTTCTTTTGCTGCTCGGCAAAATGATGAGAAACCTGGAGGACTCGTGCGGACGGTGAGGCCTTTGCGCAGACACCGAATAATTGACAATGTCTTTTGCATGTGCTAGAGTATGTGCGTTTTTAGGTGTGCGCAGACTTTTTATAGATGTGTGCCTAACAGGGAATGGGGTGAGAATCCCCAGCAGTGCCGCTACTGTATTGGCTTTTGCCAGAGTCAGATACCTGCCTAAAATCAGGCACATGTGCTTCTCCGGGTTCAGGGAAGGTGTCGGGGCTATGGCGTAGCAGGATACTCTTTTGCTTATGAATCTATTAAAGTTGGACTGTGCCGTACATCGTTTTCTTTTTCAGGAGTATCTTATGAAAAAAATCACTTCAATGGTCGGAGCTTTTGCTCTCTCTGCTCTCGCTTTGTTTTCTTCTTGCAGCGCCTCAAACGGCGGAAAAAATTCTGATGCAAAAGTTTCTGCCCAGAAAGAAATCATTGTGGTAAGTTTTGGCACAAGCTACAACTCAAGCCGCAACATCACTATCGGCGGAATTGAGAGCGCTATCCGCGAGCGTTATCCGGAATACAAAGTTGTGCGCGCTTTTACTGCCGACACAATCATCAACATCCTCAAGAAAAGGGACGGAATCAACACATACACTGTTGCCGAGGCTTTGGACAAGGCTGTGGCTGACGGTGTAAAGACTCTTGTCGTTCAGCCGACACATCTTATGGACGGTTTTGAGTACAACGATTTGAAAAAAGATCTTGAGAAATATTCTGGAAAGTTTGACTCTCTGGTTCTTGGCGAGCCTCTGCTTTCTTCTGACGCTGACTACAAAAAGGTTGCCGATGCAATTACCGCAAAGACTGCTTCTTATGATGACGGAAAAACAGCAATCTGTTTTATGGGCCACGGTACCGAGGCTCAGTCTAACAAAGCTTATGCAAAGATGCAGGATGTTCTTTCTGCCGCCGGTTACTCAAATTATTTTGTAGGAACTGTTGAGGCTGAGCCTTCTGTTGAAGATTTGCTTGAGGCTGTCGGTAAGGCTGGAAAATACAAGAATGTTGTTCTGCTTCCGCTGATGGTTGTTGCCGGTGACCATGCAAACAATGACATGGCTGGCGATGAGGATGACTCTTGGAAATCAATTTTTGAGGGTGCAGGTTATTCTGTGACTTGTGTTCTTGAGGGATTGGGCCAAAACTCTGACATTCAGCAGGTTTATGTTGAGCACGTGAATGCTGCTGTATCAAAGCTTGCAAAGTAAAGGTTATGGTAAAAAATAAAAAACTGCTTCCGCTTTTTGTGGCGGGGCAGCTTATGTTGGCAGCTTCGTTTCCTCTGTACGCGCAAGGTTCAGAGGGGGCTGCCGATGTGGCTACAAAAGATGAAATGGTTCCTCCGATAAGCCTGAGCGATGAGACCAGGCTTCCTGTTTTTGCAGGAGATGTTCTTGAGGGAACTTATGAGATTGAGGTGGAATCTTCTTCTTCAATGTTCAGGATTGAGAGAGCTGTCCTTGATGTGACGGAAGACTCTATGTCTGCTGTGCTTACGCTGAGCGGCAAGGGCTACTCAAAGCTTTTTATGGGCTCCGGGGAACAGGCTTCGCTTGCAAAAGAAGATGAGTGCAGTCTGCTTCATATCGATGAAAACGGAAAGTACAGCTTTACTGTGAGCGTGGATGTTTTGAATCAGGAGATTTTCTGCTGCGCGTTCAGCAAAAAGAAAAACAAGTGGTATGAGCGCACAGTTGTTTTTGATGCTTCATCGCTTCCTGAATATTCACTGCTTGTTCCGACTCACGAAAGACAGAAGACTGAATTGAAAGACGGAGTGTACAAAGTCCCGTTTGAATTCAAGGGCGGCACCGGAAGGGCAGGTGTTGAGAATCCTGCGCGTGTTACGGTAAAAGACGGCTATGCTGTCGCAGAGCTTATCTGGTCAAGTAAAAATTATGATTACATGCGCATAAGCGGAAACACTTTTAAACCTCTCGAAAAAAAAGAGACGTCTGTTTTTGAGATTCCTGTTTACGATTTTGAGCGCGCGAATCCTGTCGTAGCCGATACAGTTGCGATGAGCCAGAGCCATGAGATAAATTACTGGCTGAAATTTGATTTTGATTCTGCGTTCAAGATTTCTGGGTTTAATCCCTGGCTTGCCGTTGGTTTGTTTGTTGCAGGTTTTGCACTTGTTTTTGCCGGCGTTGTCTGCATTGTTGTAAAAAGACGCAAGTCTTGAGCAAATGCCATGAAAGTAAAGACTGGCGTTTTTTTTATCTTCATTTTTTTCTTTTGCTCATGCACTCTGCGGAAAAATCAAGGCTTTGTCCCTCCGCAGAGCCTTGCGGGAAAAAATCTTGTCGGCCAGATTGAATTTGATTATGCAAAAAAGTTTTGTGCCTATAAATATGAAGATGATGTCACGCTTGTCTGCGTAGAGCCTGATTCCCGCTCAAAAGATTTGTTTGTTCTGTTTGGCGGAGGCTCTCCTTTTGATGCTGAGGCTCAGCTTGACGGCGAAGGTTCTTTCAGTGACAGTTTGCGAGATTCTTATGGCCAAGAATATATTCCTTTGAAAGTGCCTGTCGAGAACGTGTATCTTGCGGCTAGTGCGGCTGCATCTCTTCTAAGACATTGTGACTCTCTCTCTTCTGTAAAGTTTTCCTCTCTCAGAAAAAAATCCTGGTATATCGAAGAAATGGTTCAGGCTATGGAGGAGGGGAGAATCTTGTTTGCGGGTAAATACGACACGCCTGATTATGAGCTTCTGTTAAAAAACAAATGTTCTCTTGCGATTGAATCCGGAATGATTTACCACTGTCCTTCGGCTAAGGAAACGCTTGAGTCTGTCGGGATTCCTGTGTTTGTTGACAAGTCCAGCTATGAGGACAATCCTTTGGGACGCATGGAATGGATTAAGCTCTACGGACTTTTGACTTGCAATTATGACTCCTGCAAAAAGTGGTATGATGAGCAGGTTGGGATTCTTGAGAATGTCAGCAAAGGAATTGAAAACGATAATGCGCAGAAAAAGTCGGTCTGTTTCTTTTATATAAGCACGAGCGGCATGGCTGTAGTGCGTAAGCGCGACGACTTTTTTTCGCAGATGATTGGAATGGCTGGCGGAAGATATGTCTGCCCTGAGGATAGTGGCAAGAAAAACGCCTCTTTGCAGCTTACCCAGGCTATCAGTATGGAAGAGCTGTTTTTGCTTATAAAAGACGCGGATGTGATTATTTACAATTCTGCGATTGGAAACAAAGTTTCGTCTAAGGATGAGCTCTTGGCGTTTAATGAATTTTTTGCCTCGTGCAAAGCGTTTAAGTCCGGAGAGCTTTGGGCTACACGGAAAAACTTTTATCAGTCTGCGGACAGCACGGCACAGGTTGTGTCTGAACTGAATGAAATCTTTACAGAAAACTTCAGCAACGAGCCTGAGTATTTTGAGAGGCTCCGATGAGCAGAGTTTTTTGTTTGCAAAAGAATTTGAGATACGCTTTTGTGTTCGGCATACTGCTTGTTCTGCTTGCTGTGTTTTTTGCGCTGAACCTTTCTTTTGGCTCTGTAAAGATTCCTTTGCAAAATCTGCTGCACTTCGTTTTTCATTTTAAAGAACTCGATTCTGACATTTATTTGATTCTGGCAAAAATCCGTCTGCCGAGAACCATTATGGCTTGTCTGCTTGGCGGAGCGCTTGCGCTTTCAGGTTATCTGCTTCAGACTTATTTTCAAAATCCGATTGCAGGACCTTTTGTCCTCGGAATATCATCTGGCGCAAAGATGTGTCTTGCCGCAGTCCTTGTTGTGTTTGTAAAGTCCGGATTCAAAGTAAACTCGTGGACACTTGTCGGAGCGGCATTTTTCGGCTCGCTTCTTGCCACGGTTTTTATCCTTTTGATAACAAGGCGCATAGAATCAAACGCTTCGCTTTTGGTTGCAGGAATTATGTTCGGTTACATTGCGAGCGCTGTCACAGATTTGATAATTTCTTTTGCGGACGATGCGGATGTCGTAAACCTTCACAATTGGTCGCAGGGAAGTTTTTCCGGCATGTCTATGTCTGACTGTGCGCTTACTTTTTTTGTCGTGACTATTGCGTTTGCGCTGACTATGGGGCTTTCAAAATCTGTTAATGTTTACCAGCTCGGCGAAAATTATGCGCGTAGCATGGGCGTAAGGGTGCGCTTGTGCCGGGTGATGATAATTCTTCTTTCCAGTGTTTTTTCATCTGTCGTGGTAGCTTTTGCAGGTCCGGTTTCTTTTGTCGGAATCGCGGTTCCTTTTTTGACTAAGCAGCTTCTCGGAACTTCAAAGGCTCATTTTGTGATTCCTGCCGCATTTTTGGGCGGAAGTGTTTTCTGTCTTTTTTCAGATTTGCTTTGCCGAATGCTTGTTGCCCCCGGTGAGCTGAAGATTGGCGTAGTGACATCGTTCTTTGGCGCTCCTGTGGTTTTGTTTATGCTTGTGAAAAACAAGTGGAGGCAGCAGTGATGGATGAGACGTTCGTTCTTGAGGCAAAAGATTTTTCGGTTGGCTACAATAAAAATGCTGTGATTCCGCCAGTGACTTTCGCTGTAAAAAAAGGAACGATTACAACGATTCTCGGACCTAACGGAAGCGGCAAGACTACGCTCTTAAAATCGCTTGCAAGACAGATAAAATCTCTTGGCGGCACACTAAGTCTTGCCGGAAAAAATTGCGGCGATTACACATGGAAAGATTTTACAAAAAATGTCTCTGTGCTTTTGACTGACAGGATAAAAACTGAGCTTCTTACATGCCGTGATGTTGTGGCGATGGCCCGCTATTCATACACCGGTTTTTTTGGCATGTTAAAAGAAGAAGATGAAAAAATCGTCAGCGAATGTCTTTCCGCCCTTTCTCTGCTTGAGATTGCAGACAGGTCTTTTTGCAAAACGAGTGACGGACAGAAACAGCGAGTCCTTATAGCGCGCGCCTTGTGCCAGAAGCCGCAGGTTCTTCTTCTTGACGAGCCGACATCATATCTTGATCCGAGATATAAAATTGCCCTTATGGAACTGTTGAAAAAACTTGCCGCACAGGGGCTTACCATAATTATGAGTCTGCACGAGATTGAGCTTGCGCAAAAAGTGTCTGACAATTTGCTGTTTGTCAGCGGAGAAAAAAATGAATTCTTTGCCGCAGGTGAGTTTTCTCAGGAAAAAATAGATTCGCTTTTTTCGCTGCCACAGAATTCTTATGATTCGCTTCTGTGTGTGTGCGAGCTTCCTGCTGAAAAAAAAGAGCCGGAGGTTTTTGTGATTTCTTCTGGAGGAAGCGGCATACCTGTTTACCGGGAGCTTGCAAAAAGAAATATTCCGTTTGCGTGCGGTATACTCTACGAAAATGACATTGACTACAGGTTTGCAAAGATGCTTTCTTCTGCATTGGTAAGCGAGAGGCCTTTTGAGGAGATTTCAGATGAGGCCTTTGCAAAGGCTTGCAGTCTGATTGACAGATGTGAGAAAGTCATAGATGCCGGGGTTGTGATAGGCTCTTGCAATACAAAGATAAAAGATTTGCTTTCGTATGCGGGAGGAAAACTGTGTCAAAAGTTCTGATGGTTCAGGGAACAATGTCCAGTGCCGGGAAAAGTCTTTTGGTTGCGGCTCTCTGCAGGATTTTTTATCAGGACGGGTTTTCTGTCTGTCCGTTTAAATCACAGAATATGTCTCTCAATTCTTTTATAACAGACCAGGGGCTTGAGATGGGACGCGCTCAGGTGATACAGGCTGAGGCCGCAAAGATTCCACCGATGTGTGAGATGAATCCTATTTTGCTAAAGCCATCTTCGGATATGAGCTCCCAGGTGATTGTAAACGGAAAGCCCCTGGCTCAGATGAAAGCGCGCGAATACTTTGCGTGGAAAACAAATCTCTGGCCTCAGATTTTAGATTCGTACAATACGCTCAGCAGCATGTATGACATTGTCGTTGTTGAGGGAGCGGGAAGCCCTGTAGAGATAAACCTGCGCGAAAATGATATTGTCAACATGGGGCTTGCGCTTAAACTGAATGCGCCAGTTCTGCTTGTGGGTGACATTGACCGCGGCGGTGTGTTCGCTCAGTTTGTGGGAACGGAGAAGCTTCTTGAAGAATCAGAGAGGGCTCTCTTAAAAGGTTTTGTCATCAACAAAATGCGCGGAGATCCGTCTCTTCTTGAAAACGGATTTCCCCTGCTGAAAAAATACACTGATGTTCCTGTTGTGGGGACAATTTCGTTTATGAACATTCACCTTGATGATGAGGACAGTGTTTCTTCGCGTCTTTCAAAAACAAATCGTGACTTGGAAAATCAAAAAGACACTTTGCATATTGCGGTTGTAAAGCTGCCTCATCTTTCTAATTTTTCAGATTTTACAGCCTTTGAGGATTTTGACAATTGTGTTGTTCAATATGCGACAGAAGCGGATATGCTGGACGGCGTTGACTGCATAATCATCCCAGGTACAAAAAATACTGTCTCTGATCTTAAGTATTTGTGGACAAGCGGTTTTGCACAAAAAATTTGCGCTCTCAATAAAAAATCTGTGCCTGTTGTCGGAATATGCGGCGGTTTTCAGATGCTCGGTGTGTCAGTGGATGATGCAGATGGATTTGATTCCGGTGTGAAAAATAGTTTTGAAAAAGGACTTTCGCTTCTTCCGGTGCAGACAAAGTTTTCTTCGGAAAAGACTTGCTCACGTGTGAAACTGACTGTAAAAGAACATGACGGATTCTTTGCGGAACTGTCGCTTTGCAAATCAGACGGTTATGAGATTCATCAGGGAGTCACTGAGCTTTGCGGCTCAGGCGGATCTTATTTTTCAGAACTTACAGATATTGTAAAAATGAAAAACAAATGTGACGGCTGCATACGGGACAATGTGTTCGGAACTTATGCGCACGGTCTGTTTGATAATATGGATTTTACCAAAAAGTTTTTGAATATACTCGCAAACAAAAAAGGAATCAGAGAGTTGAGCAGTACGCACAAATCTTATGCCTCCTGGAAAAACGAGCAGTATGATTTTCTTGCTGATACGGTGAGGAAAAATCTTGATATGAATTTTGTTTACAAAATTATGGAAGAGCAGTATGGAAAGAGATAGTAAAATTCTTCATGTAATGCCGGGCGATATAGAAAAAACAAGTTTTTCCATAATTGAGGGTGAGCTTAAAAGCCGTGGGGTTGTTCTGCCTGTGGAAAACGCTCCGGTTGTAAAACGAGTGATTCATACTACAGCGGATTTTGATTATGTTGAGACTCTTTGTTTTTCTGAAGGTGCTGTAAAAAAGGGAATGGATGCGATAAAGGGCGGGGCATGTATTGTCACTGATACAAACATGGCGCTCAGCGGTATAAATAAAAAGGCTCTGGCAAAATATGGCGCAAGTGCTGTCTGTTTTATGGCAGATGAAAATGTAGAAAAAGAGGCCGCAGACAGACATGTCACAAGGGCGAGCGTCAGTATGGAATATGCCGCAAATCTGAAAGGACCTCTTGTCTTTGCAGTAGGAAATGCCCCCACCGCTTTGCTGACACTCCGTGATTTGATAAACAATGGTTTTGAGCCTGCTTTGGTAATAGGCGTGCCTGTTGGTTTTGTAAACGTTGAGTATGCAAAGGAGCTGATTATGCAGACATCTGTTCCTTTTATTGTCAACCGGGGGCGCAAGGGTGGCAGCAATGTTGCGGCTGCAATCTGCAACGCGCTCCTGTACGGTATCAGCGTATGAGCATAGATTTGTTTCTCGAAAAACAAAACAAAGCCCCAGACTTTGGTTACACAACCGGAACTTGTGCCGCCGCTGCCTCTTGTGCCGCTTCAAAAATGCTTGCGGAAAATAAAGAGATTCCGTTTGTTTTTTTCTCTGTGCCAAAGGGCATGCGTCTTGTTCTTGAGGTTCTTGATATTCATTTTGGGCAGGATTATGTCTCATGCGCGGTAAAAAAGAACAGCGGCTCAGACCCTGATATTACAAACGGAGTGCTTGTTTATTCAAAGGTAAAGTTTAATTCATCTGGAGAAATAAAGATTGATGGAGGCGAAGGAATTGGAACCGTGACTCTTCCAGGACTGGATCAGAGTGTCGGCTCAGCCGCGATAAATTCTGTTCCGAGGAAAATGATTTTCGATGTGGTAAAACAAAATATTCCTGCTGGTTGCGGCGCAGATGTTACCATTTATATTCCAGGCGGAAAAGAACTTGCCGAAAAAACATTTAACCCGAGGCTTGGCATAAAAGGCGGACTGTCGATTCTCGGAACAACAGGAATTGTCGAGCCGATGAGCTCTGAGGCGCTTTTAAAAACAATCGAGCTTGAGGTTTCTATCCGAAACAAAAAGAGTTTTCCGATTCTTCCTGTTGCCCCAGGAAATTATGGCGCAAGTTTTTTTTATGAGCAGTACGGTTTCCCGCTGGATACTTGCGTTACTTCTTCAAATTTTATTTACGATACCGTGCGCTATTCGGTTGACTATGGTTTTACAAGAATGTTGTTTGTCGGTCATGTCGGGAAATTAATAAAAGTTGCCGCGGGAATAAAAAACACTCATTCAAAATACGGAGATTTTAGAATGGAGACTTTTTGCTCTGTTCTTGATGAGCTTTGTGAAGATTGTGATTATGCTGAGGCTAAAGAAAAAATAATGCAATGCGTTAGTACTGAATCTGCGATAGATGTTCTCGAAGATTATGGCGCCAGAGAAAAAGTCTGCAAAGAAGTCGTCAGAAAAATAAAGGCGAATATGCAGGAGTGGAGCGGCAATAAATTGTCTGTTGAGGTTATTGTGTTTTCAATGAAACATGGGCTTTTAGGGATGTCGCAAAATGCATATTATTGGATGGAAGAGCTCAAAAGTTTTGGAGGGTTTTCAATATGATTTTATTTGTGGGAGCAGGACCAGGGGCTGTCGATCTGATAACCGTCAGGGGAAAGAATTGCCTTGAAAAAGCTGATGTGATAATTTACGCAGGTTCTCTTGTAAACCCGGAGTTGCTGAGCGTAAAAAAAACTTCTTGTAAAGTTTACGACAGCTCAAAAATGACTTTAGAAGAAGTCTGTGCTGTTATGCTTGAGTCTCACAAAAAAAATGAAATGCTCGTCAGGCTTCACACAGGAGATCCGTGTCTTTACGGAGCGATACGGGAACAGATGGATTTCCTTGACAAAGAGAAGATACCTTATGAATATATTCCGGGTGTGAGTTCTTTTTGCGGAGCAGCTGCGGCATTAAAAATGGAATACACTCTTCCTGATGTAAGCCAGTCAGTTATTATAACGCGTGAAAGCGGACGGACTGTTGTCCCGGAAAAGGAGTCTTTGCGATCATTGGCTGGACACAATGCGACAATGGTTCTTTTTTTGAGCACGAATCTTGTTGAAAAGGTTCAGGAAGATTTACTGTGTGGCGGCTATAGCAGAGAGACTCCGGCCGCTGTTGTGTACAAGGCAAGCTGGGATGACGAAAAGAAATTCTTTTGCACAGTCGGAACTCTTGCGCAGTGCGTGAGAGAAAACAATCTTACTAATACATCTCTTTTGATTATCGGAGATGCGGTCAGCCAGTCTGATTATTCAAGATCAAAATTATACTCACCTGATTTTGAGACAGGTTTCAGAAAAAAGAAAGAGTAAGAATATGAAGATAGCCCTTGCGTATTTTACCTTGAACGGTAAAAACTTGTCCGATAAACTCTCTGCGTTTCTTTCTGAAGAAGAAAATGAAATTGAATGTGCCGGTTTTGGCAGTTTGTTTCATTGTGAAGAAAAACTCTCGTCTTGGGCCGCAAGAAATTTTGAGACAAAAGATCTTATCATTTTTATCGGTTCTACAGGAATTGCTGTGAGGACGCTCTCTCCGTTTGTAAAGTCCAAGCTCAGTGACCCTGCTGTGCTGGTGATTGATGAGATGGGGAAGTTCGTGATACCGCTGCTTTCCGGTCACTTTGGCGGTGCGAATGACTTTGCAAAAAAAATCGCTTTGCATACAAAATCTGTTCCTGTAATTACTACAGCGACAGATTTAAACGGTTTGTTTGCGGTTGATGTCTTTGCAAAAAAGAATAATCTTATTATTTCTGATTTAGAAAAGGCAAAACTGTTTTCTTCACGAATTCTGCAGACAAAATCTGCGGATTGTAAAATTCCTCTTGCGATAAAGACTGATGTGGATATCTGCACATCTGTTCCGCCAGAGCTTTGTGTATGCGCTGAGCCGTCAAAAGAACCTGTGTTTTCTGTCTCTCCTTTTACAAACGATTTGGATATGCTTTGCCTTGTGCCACGTAATTTGATTGTCGGAATCGGCTGCAAGAAAAATATGCCTGCTGAAAAAATACAAGAGGTTGTCACACAGTTTTTTAAAAGAAACAATTTGAACTTGCTATCAATAAAAAAAATATGTAGTATTGATGTAAAGGCACAAGAAAAAGGTCTTGTTGACTATGCGGAGAAACAGTCTGTCCCGTTTGAGACGTTTTCGGCCGAGATGCTTTGCGGCATACAAGGTAATTTTTCAACATCCGATTTTGTAAAGAAAACGGTTGGTGTTGACAATGTTTGTGAGAGGTCTGCGGTTTGCGGAGGCGGAAGGCTTTTCCTTCCAAAACAGGCTTTTGACGGAGTGACAGTGGCTGTTGCTGTAGACAAAATTACGCTGAGCTTTGGAGAGTAAAATGGAAGTTTGCAAAAAAAACATTTATGTTGTCGGTATCGGTCCTGGCTCTTACGATTGTCTTACTTTTACAGCGGCAGAAGTTCTTGAGAAAGTTGATGTGATTGTCGGTTATACATTTTATGTTGAACTTGTTAAAAAATATTTTCCC
>JAEEGL010909287.1_pt1 | contig 12730 bp, 8 predicted proteins | sample 9134231 | NCBI WGS metagenome assembly JAEEGL01 (sample SAMN16246548, study PRJNA631951) | gut metagenome | biome: gut microbiome; feature: rumen; material: fiber-attached | host: Bos | place: Iran: Karaj | collected 2018-10 | reverse complement strand
GGCTTATACCAGCACCAATTTTATTAACAGTGTTTTCCGTGCTTATGTGGCTGAATCCTGATTTGCCAACAACTGGTAAAGCTATTTTCTTTTTAGTCATGTATATCGGTTATGGAATGACAACAACCATGTATACTATGCCACATGTAGCACTCTTACCAGCCTGTGTAAAAAGTGATGAGGATAGAAACAAGGTGATTCATTTAGGTGCTATTTTTAGTACTTTAGCATTCTCATTTGCTTCATCATTTACTCCACAGCTAACTGCTTTTTTTGAGGGAACAATGGGAATGAAAAATGGTTATGTTCCAATGATGCTTATTTATGGAATACTTTCAATGATTACCTTCTGGGGATTATTTGGTTCATCAAAGGAAAAATACATTGTAAAGACTGAGGAGAAGGCATCAGCAAAAGAAATCTTTAGAGTGTTAGGCGACAAAGCAATCTGGCCATTAATCATCATATGGTTGACCTTTTTCATTGGATATGGTCTTAATTTTTCATCTGCAGTTTATTACCTTACATACTACATAGGTAACCCAGGATTGATTACACCATTTTTCCTGATGAACACTGTGACAGGATTTGTTTCAATTGGATTACTTTTCCCATTATTCATGAAACTATTCAAAGGACCACATAATGTTTTCAAGGTGACTCTTCTGGTAAGTATTGTGTGCTACGCTGTCTTGTTTGTCTTTGGAAGTAAGAGCATTCCACTTATGTTTGTGCTTTCGGGATTTGTAAATCTATTTACCACACTGCAGTTTGCGCTTATTCAGGTACTAATCAATGATGCTATTGATTACACTCAGTGGAAAACAGGCAGAAGTTCAAATGGTGTAGTTGCTTCTATAAAAGGATTTGCTCAGAAGTGTGGAAACACGATTACAAGCTCAGGAATGCTTGCCATTCTTGCCGTAGCCGGATACATTCCAAATGCAATCGGCGCAGAGCCTGCAAGTGCCATGTTTGCAATCAATGCAATGCGCTTTGCAATTCCTATCGCATTTGCGATAATTCAGATGTTCTGCTTAAGCAAGGATCCTGCAATTATCCATAAGGCAGAAATTGATGCTATGAAGGCAGCAGAATAAAAAATGTCGTAATTTGGCAAAAAAGGTGCGTGCATCCGCTATTGAAACATAATTAAATGCTTAGTAGAATAATATTGTTCGGAACCGAACTATATTATTCTACTATTTTTAGGAGGTTTTTATTAATGAAAATTGAAACAATCAGACTTTGGGAAGGTCGAGATGATGTTGAACTTACAACTTTTTTAAACGAGCAGGATCAGTTTTTAAAGATTAAGGGAAAACGCCCAGCTATTATTGCTGTTCCTGGAGGAGCTTATCAGACTTGTCCTAGACATGGTAATGAGGGTGACCCAGTGGCAATGGCTTTTGCAATTGATGGGTATCAGGCATTTGTTCTTGAATATTCAAATGCTACAAAGGCTCCAGAGGGAAAAGCGCTTTTCCCTGCTCAGACCATAGATATGGCAAAGGCGATTCTAACTATAAAGGAGCATGCTGATGAGTGGGATATTGACCCTGACAAGATTTCCATTGTTGGATTTTCTGCGGGAAGCCACGTATGTGCTATGTATGCTACAACCTATAATACCGTAAATGCGAAGCTGCTCACTGAAAAATTGGGATGCAAGGTTTCAGATATTAGTATCATGGCTTCTCTTTGCATATATGGTCTTCATGATTACGTGCTCCAAGAGAAGTTTAATGATGAGCATCCAAACTTTATGTCTGATGGTCAGGGAAATATTCCAGTTTTCGGAAGTGCTCATCCAGACGAGGCTACTTTAAAGAAATATAGTCCAGTTGAAAATGCTACAACTGATATGCCACCAATGTTTTTAGCCCATGCAACTGATGATGGACTTGTGCCAGCTCTTCATACAATTCGTATGGCAGAAAAACTTCAGACTATCGGTGTACCTTATGAATGTCATCTTTTCCAGTATGGTAACCATGGCTTTGCTCTTGGACGAAATGTTTTTGAGCCATTTAAGGATTCTCTTACACATGATGCTGCTTCCTGGCTTCCACTTGCGAAAAACTTCTTACAGCACCTCATTGATGAGTCAACACTTGTAAAAGAGGATAATCCTTATAAAGATATGCCATTCTAAGTTTAATTAGATTTATAGCAGTTAGTGCTCAAAATGTCTCTAGCGTGAATTATTTTCTTTGTCTATAATTAAGGTAGCGTAATAAATACACTATGCAAAGGAGAAGAATATGGGGATTCTAGCTGCATTTATGGTGCCTCATCCACCGATGATTGTGCCAGAGATTGGAAAAGGTTCGGAAGAATGCGTTAGGGAGACAATAAACTCTTATGAGAAGGTGGCAGATGAAATTGCAGAGCTTAAGCCAGAGACAATTATCATCACAAGTCCTCATAGCATAATGTACTCTGACTATTTTCATATTTCACCTGGTGGTGGAGCAAAGGGTTCATTTGCAAATTTTAGAGCACCACAGGTGGCTTTTCAGGAAACTTACGATGAGCAGCTTCGTGATAAAATCTGCGACCTTGCGGAGGATATAGACTTTCCGGCGGGTACACTTGGGGAACGTGAGCCAGAACTTGACCATGGAACAATGGTACCACTGTGGTTTATCAGAAGAAAATATAAAGAAGGAAAAATCATCCGTATTGGTTTATCAGGGCTAGGTCTGCCTGACCACTATCAACTAGGTGAGTTGATTCAGCAGGCTGCCCAGGAGACTGGTAGGAGTGTGGTTTTGGTAGCAAGTGGCGATTTGTCTCACAAGCTTCAGGAAAGTGGACCTTATGGTTTCGCAAAGGAAGGACCGGTCTATGATTCAAAGATTATGGATGTGGCAGGTCGAGCTGCGTTTGAAGAGCTGTTTGATTTCAGTGAAGAATTGTGCGATAAGGCTGCGGAATGCGGTCATCGGTCTTTTGTAATTATGGCTGGCGCATTGAATAATTTGGCGGTGAATGCAAAGGTATATTCCCACCAGGATGTGACTGGAGTTGGGTATGGAATAGCATCCTTTTATCCAACGGGACCAGATCAAAGTCGAGATTTTCGCAAGCAGTACTTGTCAAAGCTTAAGGAAAAGCTTGAGGAGACCTCAAAAAATTCAGATGCTTATGTGCGTTTAGCAAAAGCTTCGTTAGAGTCATATATTTTAAAGAGACAGGTAATAAGCGTTCCAAAGGATTTGCCTGGGGAGATGCTTACAAAACAGGCAGGCGCCTTTGTGTCTATTCACAAGGCAGGAAGGCTTCGCGGATGTATTGGCACAATTTTGCCTACTATGGAAAATGTGGCTGAAGAGATTATCCAAAACGCAATCAGCGCCTCCACGGGAGATCCCCGTTTTGATGCTATTCGTCCTGAGGAATTGCCATTCCTTGAAATCAATGTGGATGTGCTCGGGGATCCAGAGGATATCGATTCGCCGGAACAGTTGGATGTGAAGCGATATGGTGTCATAGTAAGTGCAGGAAGTCGTAGAGGTCTTTTGCTTCCAGATTTGGAAGGAGTTGACTCTGTGGAACAGCAGATTTCTATTGCAAGACAAAAGGGGGGCATAGGCGCTGACGAGAAGGTTAAGCTTCAGCGTTTTGAGGTTGTGAGACACCACTTTTCAGAGGGCTAGTAGAAATAGTGGGTAGATGGAAAAAGCTTGACGAGATGGATTTATAACATAAAATAGTAGTCGTATTATTTTACGGGAAGGAAAGAATTATTAAATGAGATTACTATTTATTCGTCATGGCGACCCTGACTATGAAAACGATACATTGACAGAAAAAGGTCATAGAGAGGCTAAACTTCTGGCTGATATTATTGATACATATCGTATAGACGAAGTGTTTCAATCGCCACTTGGTAGAGCTAAAGACACTGCAGCATATAGTTGCAAAAAGCTGGGAATCGAACCAAAGACTCTTGATTGGTTAAGAGAGTTCCCAGCTGAGGTAGACCCCAACATTTCAGAAGATGCAAGGCTTGCCTATGCAAACGAGTTGAAGGTTGATGAGGAAACAGGTGCTTATAAAAAGCGAATTCTTTGGGATATGCTACCTTCCTATTACATGAATCATCCAGAACTGTTTGACAGAGAGGGATGGAGAGAATCAGAAGTTGTAAAAGCAAGCAATATGCCACAGGTATACGATGAAGTAATCACCGCATTTGATAAACTTCTGGCTGATTATGGATATCATAAAGAAGGTATGGCCTATAAGGTCAGTGAAAACAATGACAAGACTATAGCTTTCTTCTGCCATTACGGTCTTACATCCCTGCTTCTTTCAAGACTTTGGAATGTGTCACCTTTTGTGGTTTGGCAGTACACAGCGCTTGCTCCTACCTCTGTCACAGAAGTTGTTACCGAAGAGCGTGAAAAGGGCATTGCCACCTTCAGAACCCTTAGGGCAGGAGAAACAGCTCACTTGAGAATTGGGAACGAGGAACCTTCATTTTCAGCCAGATTCTGTGAAAAATATGAAAATGTAGATGAAAGGCACTAAATCCTAAGTTAAAAACTATTAAAGAATTGTCACGGAAAAAACATAGTTAACTGTTAAACTGAAGGCACGAGTTATAAAATCCTGAATAGTTGACTGTGTTTTGAAAGGGCAGACTTTATGATTAATTGGATTAGCCCGTTTAATTACGATTTTGCCATAGCAGCAATTCCGATTCAGATTGTGCTGCTTGTTTTTTATGGATTCAGAAGAAATCTCAGAATTAGACAGAGTAATCGCTTTTGGATTATAATGATAACAAACCTTATCATGACCTCTGCGGATATTATCTCCTGTGAGATGAATGAGATATGGACGGAGTTTCCGCTTTGGGCTATGTATGGCATTAATCATGCCTATTTTCTGGGATTTATACTGAGAGGCTGGGCGCTTTTTGCCTACACCGCTGAGTCTACTCACATTTACAGGAATCATGGTAAGCTTTTTAGAACAATAACCGACCTCCCGGCTACGATTGCGATTATTCTTATCCTTTCAACGCCATGGACATCTGCCATCTACACAATAGCTGAGGATGGATACCATAACTGCGCCCTTTACAAAACTATTTATTTTAGCACGTATTTCTATATTACAGTTTCTATTTTAATTATCATAAGGTACTGGCGGCCTTTGGCAAAAAGAATGCGGGCCGGTTTGCTTTCCTACAATTTGCTGCTTCTATTCGGAATCGTGATTAGAAAGCAATTCTATCATATGCTGGTGACCAGTTACTTTAGCATACTTTCGATTATTATTATTTTCCTGACATCAGAAAATCCAGATTTATATAGAGAAAAGAAGACTGCTCTGTTGAATAAGAATGCCTTTAATATAATCAGGCAGGATTATTGGGAACGTAAAAAACCATTTCATGTTATTGTAATTAGTTTGCAGAATTATGAAGCTTCAAAGACGATTTATGGTGTGGAACAAGTACATGAAGGCATCGAAATTATTTCTGATTGGTTGAAGAAAAACTATGGACGGGAATTCATTTTTTATACGGGCAGTGGAAACTTCCTGCTCTTAACCCAAAAGGTTACTTCTACTACAATGGCTGATTTGGTAGAATCCTGGGATAAGATTGGTCATGAATTGCAGAGGGATAACGGAGGAATGATTCCTTTGAAGGCTTCCTTTATGTTGCTTCCATATTTTGTCATTCGTGAGGATATATCGCTTGTGGATGATTTAATACGATACTCTGTAATTAATGCTTATGACGAAAATCAAAAGGGTAACTTCGTATATACAGATGATTTGGTTCAAGGACTGAAAAAGCAGAAGTCTATAGAGAAGGCAATTAAGAATGGTATAAAGGAGAAACACTTTGAAGCCTACTACCAGCCTATTTTTTCCACTAAGCTGGATAGAGTTGTGGGCGCGGAGGCTTTAGCCAGATTAATAGACCCAGACATTGGTTTTATCTCACCGTTGGATTTCATTAGTGTTGCAGAAAAAAATGGTGACATTATGGAAATCGGTAGGCAGATATTTGATAAGGTATGCCTGTTCCTGGAAAAAAATGATCCTAAAGATATGGGTATAGAGTTTATAAATGTAAACCTTTCGCCAGTACAGTGTATGAACTCAAATCTGGTGGAGGAGTTTGCAGAGATATCGAAGAAGCATGGCATACCTATGAGTATGTTTGATTTTGAAATTACCGAGTCCATGGTGGAAGACTACGATATGATTTATTCTCAGATGATGGGACTTCAGGAGACAGGAGCGGTTCTTTCACTTGATGATTTTGGCACAGGTGCTTCAAATCTGACAAGTCTTATGAAACTTCCTATCCATGTAGTTAAGATAGATTTATCATTTGTTCGTTCGTTCTTTGCAGGCAAGGCTGACTTTTTGCCAGATCTTATAACCATGTTCAGAAGGGAAGAACTTAAGATTGTTGCAGAAGGAATTGAGACTCAGGAAATGAAGGATAAGCTGACAGAGTTGGGCTGTGAATATTTGCAGGGGTACTATTTTTCAAAGCCGCTACCACCAGCTGATTTTGTGTCATACATGAATCAGGAAAATAACTAGCACAATTCTCACAACCTTCCAACTACCTCCATATACTCATCACATTGGGCAAGTAAAGTGTGTCACATAGTAGGAGAAAACAAAAAAATGGAAAAACAGCAATAATAAAAGGAGAGGAGCTTGATTGATTCAAGTTCCTCTCTTATTTTGCCTTCCCCTTTGTGGGGAGGGAGACCGCGATATAACATTGCTTTGACAATATCTTCAAATTTATTTCATATTTCTCTTTTATAATAAAGACCAATAGTAGGCGTTTTTAGGTCTAAAAAGTCATTGTTTTTTCGCGGATCACATATATGGGAAAGTCTTTTAACCGAAAAATTATCATAGGTGTGGTTATCGTATTGGCAGCACTTTGCCTGTTGCAGTCTCTTTACTATGTCAATATTTATTTAGAAAAGAAAACTAATCACGAAAGAGTTGTTAAATTAATAGATAATGATTTACTTTTTTCATGGGATACCATGGATGATGAACTAATCAGGATTATAAACTGGATTGATTCGGATTATTTTGAAAACGGGGATTTAGGCAGGCTTTATGAGAGAGCCAGTCTTATTTATATGCAAAAAGGTGAGACTATGTCTTACTACAGGTTTTTGGGTTATGCTCTTTATTATTTAGAGCAGAGTGATGATAAAGATTATACAGTAAATATATATTTAGATTTAGCCAATTTCTTTTTGAACAATTATGACATGGCTTCAGCTAAGAAGATGATAGATACTGCTATAGAGATTGAAGATTTTGATGCAATAGAGAATCTTCAAGTCAAAAGCTATGCATATAGAATGCTTGGGGTCATGGCAATACAGGATGAGGACTATGAAAAGGCTGAACTTAATACTCTGCTTACCATTCTAAATAAGTATCCACCGGATAACCCTGAAATCAGAGCGACTCTATATGAAATTTTGGATAGGCTTTATACCAAGCTTTTCAATAGCCAGAATATCACCTACACAGGTGTTATTGACAGCATGGTTACCGATTCCAAGAAGGAAATGATTAATGCAGCCATATACAGGCAAAAGATTAAGGAACGAAATCAGCTTATATTTGTAGCTTCTATTCTGATAGGTTTATTCTTGTTGTTCTGCTTCGTTAAGGTACTTAATGGCAGATATGATGGGTTGACTCAACTTCTTAATAGAAAGATTTTCAATCGTCATCTTAATAGATACAGAAGAAGTAATCAAAAATATGGTGTCATTATGATGGATATAGACGATTTTAAGGGTGTTAATGACACATATGGACATTTGGAGGGTGACATAGTCCTTCAGCGTTTAGGCCAGATATTACTTATTGAGGTTAAGACTGACGTTCAGTGCTATCGTTATGGTGGTGAGGAATTTGTAGTGATTGTAGGGAAAAATTCTTTACCACTTATAGAAAAGCTGGCGGAGCGAATCCGAGCATCCATGGAGCAGCAGAGCTGGGAGTTCGATGAAAATATCAGAATCACATTGAGCCTTGGCGTTGCAACAGGAAAAGGAGAGGATGAAGTTCTAAGACTCGCAGATGATAATTTGTACGCTTCAAAGCAGCAAGGAAAAAACAGGGTTACCGTAAGCCATGCAGCTCTTTAGATAGTTTAGTAGCTCTATACTGAGGTGGAATATATGCTATCAATGATTATTAAAATGTCTGGAATCACATTACTATATGTTTTACTGGTTCTTGTGACATGGCATCAAACAAAAGGACGTGAACTCACAGAAGTAAAAAAATTAATTATCGGGATTGTCTTTGGTATAAGCTCGGTGCTTTCAACTCACTTCGGTGTTTCTTACGAACACATGGTAATAAACGTAAGAGATGTGGGTCCATTAGCAGCGGGACTGTTTTTTTCACCTTCTGCAGGAATTCTTGCTGGTTTAATTGGTGGCATTGAACGTTACATTGCAGGAACTTATTTTGGAGTAGGAAGCTACACTCGAATTGCCTGTAGCGTATCCACCTGTTTGGCTGGCTTTGTTGCTATGATTATGAATATAAAGGTGTTCAAAGGCAGGAAGCCTTCTCCTTTCTATGCTTTTTTTATGGGTGCAGTAATGGAAGTATTCCATATGTATGTGGTTTTCATCACCCATAGAAATGATATGAGAATGGCACTTTTGGTGGTAAGCACCTGTGCTATTCCTATGATTATTTTTACAGGTATCGGACTTACTTTGTCTTCTATATTGCTAATGACAGCATCAGGAGAATGGAGCAATCCTTTGTCCAAGAGAGAGGATGAGGATGTTTCCGTATCTCAGAAATTTCAGAAATGGCTTTTCATCATCACATCTATTGTCATTATAGGAAATTTCCTGTTTACCTATGCTATTCAGACGCAATCAGCATATCAGGATGGCAAAGATTCTCTGATTATAAATGCATCAGATTTACGCCAGGCGTATTTGAACAAAAGTGATGTTATTGAAAGTGACAGCAATGTTTATTTCGTGATTCTGTCCATGGATGGGCGTATTCTCCAAGGGAAGAACAAAGGCACAACAATGCCCAAAGAAGAGTTCGCTATCATACAATCTCAGGTGGGCAATGTATATAAGGGAACATTTTGGGGTATAGAGTCCTTAATCTATGTGGACAATTCAGAGAATGACTTTTACACTGTTACAGCAATAGCAAACAGTGAGCTGTATTGGAATAGAGACGCCCAATGCTATGAGCTTGGTTTAGGAGATATCCTTTTGTTTACAGTAATTTATGTGTTGATAGCATACCTGGTAAATCAGATTGTTGTTAATAACATAAAGCTTATAAATGCATCCCTTGGAAAGATAACAAATGGTGATTTAAATGAAGTTGTAACGGTTAGGAATTCTTCGGAATTTGCTTCGTTATCAGACGATATTAATCAGACAGTAATTTCTCTAAAAGGTTATATTGAGGCAGCTGAAAAGAGAATTGAGGAAGAACTTAGAGTTGCCAGAGGTATTCAGGAGGCGGCACTTCCAAAAAACTTTGCATTTCCAGAGAAGGATGAGTTCACTCTTTACGCCTCAATGAATCCAGCAAAAGAGGTTGGTGGCGATTTCTTTGATTTCTTCTTTGTTGGACCGAACAAAATCGCCCTTGTGATTGCCGATGTTTCTGGAAAAGGAATTCCAGCAGCGTTATTTATGATGCGCAGCAAAACCGCTATTAGAAGTTTGGCTGAGTCAGGAAAAACTCCAGAAGAAATTATGTCAAAAGCCAATGAAGCCTTGTGCGAGGGCAATGACATGGATATGTTTGTTACAGTTTGGCTGGGTATTGTTGATTTAACAACCGGAATTGTTTCCTGTGTTAATGCAGGACATGAGTACCCGGTAATCAAAAAGGCTGGAGGTCAGTATGAGCTTCTAAAGGACAAGCATAGCTTGGCTCTGGCTGCAATGCCAGCCCTGAAGCTTAAACCATATGAGATTAAAATGGAGCCAGGGGATAGGCTATTCGTATATACGGATGGAGTGCCAGAGGCAATTAATGAGTCGGTGGAGCAATACGGAACAGATAGGCTGGTTGACATCTTGAACAAAAATACGGTTGAAGCTATCCAGGATACTTTAACAGCGGTTGCAGAGGATGTAAAAGGCTTTAAAGGCGAAGCGGATCAGTTTGATGATATTACCATGTTGGGCTTTGAACTTAATAAGTATGCTAAATAACAAGAAAGAGTTTTGCTTTGCAAAACTAAGGACTATCACAGTGATAGTCCTTTTAACATTTCAAGATATTTTACAGCCAGCGGGTTGACGCATTTGGCAGGATCCCACATGGCAACATAATTAGAAGCAAAATCTAGCTGATAGCATACATGATGCTTGGATTCTAAAAGAGAGTACCAACCATTGGCGATAGTGAAGCAACGACCTGAACGCAAGAATAGTTCTACTGAATCCATACTATCTAAATACATGACCTCAATTGGCATGGCGCCAAGTAATGACTTGAGATTGGTAAAATATTCTTCCTTGATTGTGTCAGGAAGATTTTTAGGTAGAAAGAGTGTTGTATCTCTAATAGCATTGAAATCAGGTGCATCGGGGGTTTTTAATCCCGGATGCTTTTTGTTTGCCACAAGATAGTAGGGCACAGGATTGGCTGTGAGCTTCATAGTCTTACATTTGAGGTTTTTAATATATTCATCGCGACAAATAACGATTTCACCGTTTTCAATGACCCTTGTAAAATCAGAGGATTCAATAAAATTTGTGAAATGATTAAAGGTGGGGTGCAAAACCATAAAGTCGGCGGTGGCTTCTACAAATTCGTCTGGAATATTAATTCCCCTGGAGAAATTAATAACGATAGGGTTTGCTGCTATTTTATTTGAAATAGAATCCAAAGTGTCGGTATATATTTTTTGGCATTTTAAAAGACCCGCGTGATAAAGCTCTCCAGACTCCGTTAAAGTGATTTTTCGTTTAACAGAGCGGTCAAAAAGCTTAATACCCAGTTCTTCCTCCAGGGAATTGATGTGGCGGGTTACCGCAGGCTGGGAAATAAATAGTTCCTCAGCGGTCTTTGTGTAGTTTAGGTTTTCTGCCAGCTTAAGGAAGCAGGTTATGTCTTGTATAGTCATATCTTTATCATATCAAAAATGTTATAACGAATCCAGTATCGGTATTAGAATAATATCAGTTCAACCCATATTATATACATATATATAAACGATAATTTGTCAGGAGGGTAAATATAATGACAAGAGAAGAATTAATCAATAATTTAATTGAGTTTGCAGCACTTGCTTTCAAGGTAGATGCTTCTACACTTTCAGAGGATACAAACCTTAACGAGCTTGGTACATCATCAGTTCAGCGTGTAGCTATGTCTGCATCAATTGAGAACGAGTATGACGTTATGATTCCAGTTGCACGTTTCGGCAACTTCGAGACAATCGGAAAGCTTGCTGACTTCGTTATGGAAGAAAGTGACAATTAAAATCGAATGAAATGAAGATTTTGATTGTCAGGAGGTCCTTGGACCGACGACAAACATTTACTAAAGGGGAAAACAAATGGTACAAAACGTAAAATTAGGAAAGAACATGAGAAGCGTTTCCATCGTTGGTATCGGTGCAACACCTTTCATGAATCTTATTAAGAATGATACTTATCATGGTCTTACAAACGGTGAACTTTTTGGTCATGCAGCACTTGATGCTATGAAGGACGCTCACATTGAGCCAAGGGATGTTCAGTATTTCTTCCACGGCTCAGCTAACCCACATGTAATGTTCCACGCAATCACACCAAACCTTCAGGTTGCTGACTGGTTCGGTATGAGAGGAAAGGGTTCTATCTCTCACTCAGAGGGATGCTGTACAGGTTATATCGCTCTTGAGGAGGCTGTATTTGCAGTAGCTTCAGGTGCATACGATATCGTTCTTACAGGTGCTTGCGATTGTGGTACAGGTATGCCAGATGGCAACACACCGGATCACATGAGAGTAGAGCTTTCTACAGAGGTTCTTTTCCCAGACCTTGATTCTATCTTTGATAGAGCATACGGTAGATACTTAGGCGGTGGCCCAGGTATGAATCACGATGACTGGATTAATTTATATGCTCACGAGAATAACCTTACTCCAGATCAGATTGATGACGTTCTTAATCACCAGTCATACCACATGAGACGTGCTGGTGCTCTTTGCCCACGTGCTATCCGTAGACAGACATTTGATGACATGGCTAAAGAGGCTGGTTATGATGATGTTTGGGAGTACATGAAGAGCCCACACAATCCAAAGATGACACAGTACTTACGTACAAGTTCAGATTCTTGCGTTGCCGATGGTGCAGCAGCTTGTATCGTTGTTCCTACAGAGATTGCACACGAGTTTACAGACAAGCCAATTGAGGTTCTTGCAACAGGTGCTTCTGTTCTCGATGCTATCGTTCCACATCTTGAGAAAAAGGCTACAGCTGAGGCTGCTCGTCAGGTATTTGAGGCTACTGGTCTTACAGCAGATGATATGGATCTTTTATTTGTAAATGACTTCATCGGTTCATCAGCATTCCTTGCTGCTGAGGAGATTGGATATCTTCCAAAGGGTGAGGGCTGGAAGTATGTTCTTGATGGCCGTATCGCTTATGATGGTGACAAGCCAATCAATACAAACGGTGGTCGTACTTCTTATGGTCATGCTTTC
>JAEEGL016290861.1_pt1 | contig 12731 bp, 10 predicted proteins | sample 9134231 | NCBI WGS metagenome assembly JAEEGL01 (sample SAMN16246548, study PRJNA631951) | gut metagenome | biome: gut microbiome; feature: rumen; material: fiber-attached | host: Bos | place: Iran: Karaj | collected 2018-10 | reverse complement strand
TGGGCCTACGCCCTCGCGGTGGGGATCACCGTGGCGATCATCGCCGCCGTGAACCTGCTGCTGCGCAAGAAAACGAGGCGCATCGACATGGTGGAATCGCTCAAATCCGTGGAATAACAATTAAGCATAAAGAAAGAACCGTCCGGCGACGGTTCTTTTTTCGTTGTTGATTATTATTCTTTCGGGATCTCGCGCCCCGACAGCAGATGAGACACGAGGCGCGTGGTGCGCAGATCGGGGGCTTTCGGCGTTTTACGGTGGATCGCGCGGTCGATCGCGTCGGCGTTCGACAGGATCATATCGCTCTTCACGGGGGCGTTATCCTCGAGCAGGAGGACGTAGCCGCTGATCCAGACGTTCAACCCCTGACTCTTGAAATAGTGCGAAAGCAGAAAGATCTGGCGCTTGACCTGCCGGATCGGGTTCTTCACGATCTTCATATAGGTCTTGCCGCCCTTGCTGCGGTGGAACTTTTTCCACTCGAAGTCGTTAACGGAGCCCTCGAGCCTGCCGGAATAGTTTTTGACCTCGATGATGAACACGCCGTTTTCATTCACGATCACGTTGTCGAGCTCGGTGACCTTGCCCTCGTATTCCACAGGCACGTTCGTGAACAGGCGGTCGCCCTCGCGTAAAACACGCACGATCGCGTTCATCGCGAGCTCCTCGCCGCGCCTGCCCGCGATATCGGATTCACTGGGTCTGTCGCTGTTGAGGCGTTTGGTGAACACAACGCCCAGAACGATCACAGCCGCAACGACCAGCACGGCGGCTGCGGCGATCAGGATCCAGGGCTCAAATCCGGTGTTCATGCGTTTTCCTCACATTCATAGGCGCAGAGAGCGAAGTCCTCTTCGCGCGCGAGATATTTGGGGTAGTCGGCAAAGGGGGCGTATTTGGTCTCTTTGGTAAGGCCCGTGCCCCACGCCTTGCCGAGCGCCTCTTTGAAGGTCCAGACTTCGAACAGGCGTGAAAGAACTTCGGGATCTTCGATCGGGTCGGCTTCGGGCGCGGCGGGCGCGCCGAAGACGTAAACAAGGTCGGAGTCGCAGCAGAAATACCGCGTGATGCGGGGCGACACGGGGCGCACGCGCTCGATGTCCGCGCCGACCTCGCGCTCGCCGAGCGCCAGCACGATCTCGCCTTCGCAGTGGGCGTAGGAGAACCGGACCGGGAAATCGGGCGCGTAAGGCTTGCCCTCGGGCGTGACGCGAATGTCGATCGCTGCCGGGGACACGCCAAAGCGCGCCGAGAGCGCGTTTCTCACAGCCATGTCGGCGGCGATGCAGCACTTTCGGTCGATCTCACGCCTCAGCCGGGCGCATTTTTCGCGCCGCGCGGGCGACATATGCAGATACCCTTCGGCAAACTGCGCGTCGGTAAACTGCCCGACGCTGACCCTGACGATCTCCATACCCGATACGAAAAGAGCCGGTAGTAAAGCCGGCTGCTTTTCGGGATCTCCTTATTCCATGTATTCCTCGATGATGCGGATCGCGTCCTCGACGGTCTCGAGACCCATGGCCTCGCGGTCGGGGATCTCAACGTCGAATTCCTCTTCGATCTCGACGGCGAGATTCACAAGCTCGAGCGAGTTGAGCCCGAGATCCTTGCGGATGTTGGTTTCAAGGGTGATCTCTTCGGGGTCGATATCGACGAACTCGCAGATGATGTTTCTGATTCTTTCAAGCATTATATATACCTCCTTGATCAGGCGTTTTTCAGGCTTTCGTAATAGCGGTCCTCCACCTTTTTGCGGATGACCTTGCGGGTGGAATTGATCTCGAATTCGGTGGTGGACACGAACACGTCGTTGATGCGTTTGTAGCCCGGCAGAAGTTTGTTGACGGCGGTGACGTCGTCGCTCACCTTCTGCTTGAGCTCCTCTTCGCTCATCTCCGGGAAGTCGGCGGGATCGACCTGGAAGGCGCCCACGATGATCTTCTGCGGGCGGCCGTTGATCGGCTTTTCGCCCTCGAACACCACGACCTCGTGGATGTAGTCGATGTGCTCCATGCAGAAGGCCTCGACTTCTTCGGGGAAGACGTTTTTGCCGTTGTCGAGAATGATGAGGTTCTTCTTTCTGCCGACGATGTACAGCAGGCCCTTGTCGTCGACGCGGCCGTAGTCGCCGGTCTTGAACCAGCCGTCCTCGAACGAGGCCCTGGTGGCTTCTTCGTCCTTATAGTAGCCCTGCGTCACGTTCTCGCCCTTGATCCAGATCTCGCCGACGCCGTCCTTGTCGGGCTCGTGGATCTTGAACTTCGCCTTCGGGAATGCCTTGCCGGCGCATTCGGGATTGCCGCGCACGTCGAGATTCAAGGTGACCGTGGGGCTTGACTCGGTGAGGCCGTAGCCGTTATAGATGTTGAAGCCGATATCGCACAGACACTTGACGTATTCGATGCGCGAGGGCGCGCCGCCGCACGAGAAGGTGGGGAACTTGCCGCCGAACTTCTCGGCGATCTGAGAGAAGAGCTTCGGGCGGATATCGATGCCGACCTTCATCAGGGCGTTCGACATCTTGATGCCTTTTTTGAGCACCTCGGTGCGGCCGGTCTGCTCGGCCGTCTTCCAGATCGTGTTGTAGATCGTGTCGATCACGAGCGGCACGACGGCCATCGCGTCGGGCTTGAAGAGCTGCAGGTTCTTCTGGAAGTTCTTGAGGCTGTCGTTGATATAGATCGTGGCGTTCATGTAGATCGCCGTGAGGATGTTGCACGACAGCTCGTAGACGTGGTTCATCGGCAGAAGGCTGATGGACGAATACTCGGGCGGGATAGATTCGAGCACGCCGTCGGCGTTCTGCGCGAAGTTGCCGTGGGTGAGCATGACGCCCTTGTTGACGCCTGTGGTACCGGACGTGAACACGATGGCGGCGAGGTCGTCCTTTTGGACCTCGATATCAATATAACTGCGGTCGCCCCCGGCCACGAGCGCCTTGCCCTCGGCCACGAGCGCGTCGTAATTGAGGATGTTCTCTTCAGGGTATTCCTTGTTGAAGCAGACGCCGACCGGGCAGGTCCCGTCATGCTCCATGTGGTATCTCGCGCTCTTCTGGTACATCTTCGAGAAGAACACGCCCTCGACGTCCGCCTTATTGAGCAGCAGCGAGATCGTTTCGTCGTCGAGCTCTTTGTCGATCGGCACGACCACGCCCACGCCGCAGGTGACGGCGAAAAACGTGACGACCCAAGCGTAGGAGTTTTCGGCGATGATGCCGAGGTGCTTGCCCTTGAAGCCGTGTTTCAGAAGCGCCGTGCCAAGCGCGAACACGTCGGCGCGGAAATCGTTGACCGAGTGCTGGATGATCTCTTCTTTGCGCTTCTCGACCATGCAGATGCGGTCGCCGTAGACCTCCATGCGGTCGATGATCATTTTGAGCGTGAGCAGCTCGCCCATCATGTGGACCTTGTGGCGGATGACCGCGAGTTCTTTTTTCTCCTGCTTCGTCAGCACTGTGTTGCCTCCTTTATTCGGCCTCGACTTCGTCCATCAGCTTGCCGATGGGCGTGTCGGGCGCTTCGATGCCCTTCATGATGATATCCACCATATTCTCGTGCAGCAGCCGCACCTCGGCGGGCGTGACGATCTTGACGCGGTACATATAGTGCATCATCACGCCGCCCGTTTCGGGATCGGGATAGCAGATCGCGTAGAGCGGGTTGAAATAATGCCCGAGGTTATAAGTCTTGAAATCCACCTTGAGGCCGAGCTCGCCGAGCTGGTCCACCGGGATCGGCAGCCACGAGAACATGAACGCCGCGACGCCCTCGGTGGTGGCGTGGTTATACATCTTCATGAGCATCCCGCGGGCATAGATGAACGGATAGCTCAGGTGCCGGTAAAGGGCCGTGCGCACGCGGAAAATCTCGTCGAGGCCCTCCATGAACGTCGCCGTTTCGGGGATCAGGGTGCGGACCTGCAGGGTCTGCGCCATGCACCCGCCGGTGCGCATATCCTTGTAGGACACGCGCTTCGAGCACATCAGGTTATAGAACACGTCCTCGGTGCGGTAGTTGATCGCCGAGCAGTAGGTGCGCATGGCGAAGGTGAACAGGCTTTCGGGCGCTACGTTGTTGGCGCGGCAGAAATCGAAGATCTTTTGGGCCTTTTCTTTGTCGATGCCGAGCGCGATGACCTTGGCCCTGGAGTTCTGGGGCGCGTAAGCGGCCTTCGTGACGTGAAGATCCGGGTTGCCGGTCTTTTTGCGCTCTTTTTCGAGCAGGGCGGGGCCGTGCACGCCGGCGTAGAAGGGTTCGCCGCCCTTGGAGAAGTATTCGGCGTAAAACGCCTGCCCCTTGGCGAGCCGCTTTTCGTTCGTGGACTTCTCAAGCTCGGAAACGATGTATTCCTCATAGGAATAGAGCGGCGCGGGCATCTCTTCGCCTTTGAGCAGCGCTTTGTAAACGCCGAGCAGGTCGTAGAAGAACACCATCATGCCCATCGCGTCGATCGCGAGATGCGAGCAGCAGAGGTATACGCCCTTTTTGCCGTCGTGCGCGACGAAGAAATAGATGCGCAGGATCTCGTCCTTCAGGAATCTCACCGGGGTCTGCGCGTCCTTCGAAAAGAAGGCGTCCTGCTCTTCGGCGGAAGAGAAATGCAGGATCGGCACGCTGTCGATGCGGTAGGAATCGAGGAAATACTGTTTGAGCTTGCCCTTGGTCTGCTTGAAGCGCAGGCGCAGGGAGTCGTTGCGCTGGTATTCGATGTTCAGCGCCTTTGTGAGCAGGTCGAAATCGATGTCCTTGTCGATGGCGAAGGACGTGGGGATCTGCACGATCTGCTTGTGCGGACTGAATTTGACCATCAGGTACATATTCAGCTGCGAAGGGATCAGATCATAGAAATTCGGCATAGATATTACCCTCCTGACAAAATGAACTTACAATCCTTATCATTGTAACATAAAAAAGTCCGGAATGCAACATTCCGGACCAAGTTTTTATGCAATATACAGCTTTTGGCAGGATATCAGAAGCTCCGCACGTTTTCGAAGCCGTTTTCTTTGAGCGCCTTGCGCCAGCAGGTCCAGCACATGCTCTCGTAGCGGTCGTTGCCGCCGAGCGCCACCTGCGGGCCCTCGATCGTGACCTTGCCGTTTTCGTCGAACCGCGCGTTGACGAACGCCTTGTGCCCGCAGTTGCACACGGACTTTATTTCGATGATGTCGTCGGCGAGCTGCAGAAGCGCCTTGCTGCCCGGGAACATGCGGCACCGGAAGTCGGTGCGCAGGCCGAAGCAGAACACCGGGATGTCGTAGTCCGACACGATCTCGCGGAGCTGCCAGATCTGCTCTTCGGTGAAGAACTGCGCCTCGTCCGAGATGATGACCTCGTAGTTCGCGCCGTCCATACGCATGACCTCGAAGATGCCCTTGACGTTCATCTCGGGCGTGATGATCTCGGCCTCGGCCTCAAGGCCGATGCGCGAGCGCAGGATGTTCGCGCCGTCGCGGTCGTCGGTGGAGGGCTTGATGAGCCAGACCCTCGAGCCCTTTTCTTCATAGTTGAAGCGCGTCATCAGCGCCTGCGCCGTTTTGGACGAGCCCATGGCGCCGTATTTGAAATAAAGCTTTGCGGATTTCATAAACGCTCCCCTTTCGGATCAGTGGTAGGCGGGCAAGAAGCTTCCGTGCGCCTCGATGAGGTCGTCGACCATCTTTTTGATCGTGTCGACGTCGAGCTCGCTGCCGGTGTGCGGGTCGAGCATCGCCGCCTGATAGATGTGGTCCTTTTTGCGGGTGACGGCGGCCTCGATGGTGAGCAGCTGCACGTTGATGTTCGTCATGTTCATGGCGGCGCACTGCACGGGCAGCGCCCCCACGTAGCAGGGGTTCACGCCGTGGGCGTTCACAAGGCACGGCACCTCGACGCACGCTTCGTCGGGCAGGTTCGTGATCAGACGGCCGGAATTCAGCACGTTGCCGCCGATCTGGAATGGCACGCCCGTGACGACCGCCTCCATGATGCGCGAGGCGTATTCGTTGGTGCGGGTGTGCTCTTTGATCCCGGTTTCGAGGATCTCGGCGTATTCACTCTTCCACCGCTCGATCTGGTTGACGCAGCGGCGCGGGTATTCGTCGAGCGGGATGTTATACCGCTCGATGAGCTCGGGATAGCGGGACTTGATGTAGAACATGTTGTATTCGGCGTTGTGCTCGCTCGACTCGGTGACGTAGTAGCCGAAATGCCTGATATACTCCATGCGGACCTTGTTGTACGCGTCGGGCCTGGCGAGATAATCGTCCACGCGGCTGCGCACCTCGGGATAGAGGTCAACGCCGTCTTTATCGCGCAGGTCGATGAGCCACGCCATGTGGTTAATGCCGGCGATGAGCTCCTTGCGGCCCTCGAGTTTATCCTCCATGCCGAGGTCCCTGAGCAGGCTCTCGGAGCAGACCTGCACGCTGTGGCACAGGCCGACGGTCTTGATCGGGGTGTAGCGGAGCATATAGCCCGTGAGCATCGCCATGGGGTTCGTGTAGTTGAGGAACAACGCGTCGGGGCACACCTCGGCCATGTCGTCGGCAAAGTCCTTCATCACCGGGATCGTGCGCAGCGCGCGCATGATGCCGCCGATGCCGAGGGTGTCGGCGATGGTCTGGCGAAGGCCGTATTTCTTCGGCACCTCGAAGTCGATGATCGTGCAGGGACCGTAAAGCCCCACCTGGATCGCGTTGACCACGAACGAAGCGCCGCGAAGCGCATCCTTGCGGTTTTCGACGCCGACATAGCACTCGATCTTACCGTAGCCGCCCTTGGCCACGCGCATGGCCTCGAGGATCGCGCGGCTCTCTTCAAGGCGTTTCGCGTCGATGTCGTAGAGCGCGAACACGCTGTCCCTGAGCGACTCGGCGCACATGCAGTCGCCGATCACGTTGCGCGCGAACACCGTGCTGCCCGCGCCCATGAAGGTGATTTTCATACAGTCGTCTCCTCCGTCGTCCCTTTTTCTTTACTGTACCATACCGGCGGGAAGAATACAAGCGAAAAAAAGAAAACTTTGTGAAAATCGGGGGAACGGGAGAATGCGTCCGGACGCGCTGCGTGAGGGGGGCATCGATCGTTTCGCAGCTATCTCAGTGATGTTTGCGCCTGACGGCGCAAGTGATGCTATGCCTGCGGCATAATGATGCTGCTCCCTGCGGTCGCAGTGATGTGATGTGTTCCGCATTCACGTGCCGAAGGCACACATCACGCACGAAGTGCGCATCACGTCGAAGACACATCACGTTCCGCGCGAGCGGAACACATCGTTCAAAAAAGCCCTTTTATCCGAGGATAAAAGGGCTTTTTTGGTGGTGACCCGGACGAGAATCGAACTCGTGTTACCGCCGTGAAAGGGCGGTGTCTTAGCCGCTTGACCACCGGGCCGTTATTCTGGTAGCGGGAGGGGGATTTGAACCCTCGACACTGCGGGTATGAACCGCATGCTCTAGCCAACTGAGCTATCCCGCCATAGGCGTTTCTTGCGAACGCTTGCTTATTATAATGGAAAGCATAGCGTTTGTCAAGGATTTTTTCTTATTTTTCAAAAATTTTATCGGGCCGCTTTTCGGCGGTTTTTGATAAAATTCACAAAATAATACAATAGTTTCTTGCTTTTTTATTTCATATATGATATCATACGATTGATGTAATATCGAATTCTTTTTTCGGAGGCGTTATTATGAAACATTTTCGCATGATCATCAGTCTGCTCACGGCGCTGTGCCTGCTCTTCGGAGCGGTCGGCATCGTGTTCGCGGCGGATGAGCCCGACCCCGAAGATCCGTATGTGACCGAGGAAGACGGCTGCTATCTGCTGGGCGACATCAACCTCGACGGCAAAACATCCGCCGCCGACGCCCGCACCGCACTGAGAAACGCGGTGGATCTTGAAGAACTTTCAGAAGAAGAGGCGCTTCGCGCCGACCTGAACAAAGACGGAATCGTCACCGCAGCCGACGCGCGCCTGATCCTCCGCCTTGCCGTGGAGCTCGATCCCCTGCCCGACCACACCCCCGTGGAGATCGAGGCGAAGGAGCCCACCTGCACCGAGGACGGCGTGACCGCCGGCGTGACCTGCAAGGTGTGCAAGCGCACGCTCAGCGGCGGCGAAGCGATCCCTGCGCTGGGGCACGACCTCGTTGAAACCGAAGAAAAACCGGCGTCCTGGACCAAAAACTACGTAGAACCGGGCAAGAAGTGCCAGAGATGCGATTATGAAGAAGCGGGCAAAGAGCATGAACACTCTTCGAAGCTGTATCTGACCGTGGAAGACGCAAACGCCGAGGCGGCGAAGGCCGGCATCGATAAGCTCATCAAGGCCGAAGCTGACGTCGACAAAGCGACCATCACGATCCTTGCGGACGGCCTGTGGGAGAATATCGAACTGACCGAGGGCTATTTCGACGGTTTCATCGGCGCGCTGAAGAAAGCCGCCAAGCACTTCTTGACCAGAGACGACGTTGTCGTGTTCGACGGCCAGACGGTGCTGAAAGACGGCAGAGTGCAGAACACTGCTCTGAAGAAGATGCTGTTCTCCGTGGGCGCGGGCTTCTTCTATAAGATCGCGAACCTCGGCGAAGACGGCATTTACGGCGTGTATCCCGTGAAGGTCAACGACGAGGAGATCGAGCTGACCGTGCGCCTTGAGGGCAGCGAGCAGAACGTGGCAAAGATCCGCTCGTTTGCCGACACGATCGCCGAGCATATTTCGGCCGAGATCTCGGAAGAGGGCGAGCTGATCATTGACGTGATCGCGCCCGACCAGCTCAGGAACTACCTGACCGACAAGCTTAACGGCCGTGATTTCAATGACATGAACATCGGCGCGGGCCTTGCGTATCTCGCGACGCTGGGCGTTGAAAACGTGTTCGGCAGCCAGACCAGCGCCGTCAACAAGCTTGCGGGCTTTATCTGCAAGATGAACCCCTTCGTCAACAAGGTGCTCACCAAGACCGACGTGAAGGTTGGCCTCGCGAACGGCGAGAGCGTGGCGCTGCTGAACGGCAAGGCGTTCAAGCCCGCGACCGAGGACTATAAGGGCATGATGGCCGCGGCGGTCGGCATGGCGAGCGACGACTTGCGCGCGCTGACCGTGGGCGACTTCGCAAATGAAGGCGGCGTATATACGATCCCGCTGCACCTGACCGTAGACCTGTCCGCGAACGAGGCGCTCGCCTCCGGTGTGATCTACGAGACCGTGACCGTGCGCCTGCATTTGTTCGACTAAACGATCCCGCATCGCTCCGGCCGGCAGTATTTGCTTGCAGATACTGTCGGCCGTTTTTGACCGTCAAATCAAACGGAAAGAGGACCAGTATGGACCGAAAGATAAAGAGATGGACCGCTCTGCCGGTTTTCACACTCTGCCTGCTGCTGGCGGCGTTCTGCCGCGCTGAAGCCTTCGCTTCGCCGGACGGACAGCCCGCCCCGACGCATACGTTCAGCGTAGGCGACCGCGTGGACGGCGGTGTGATCGTGGCAAACGACGGCGCCTATTACTGCGCTTGCTGCCACGAGCACAATCACCCGGACACGCTGTTCGGCAGGCTCAATTGCCTTTTGTGCAGAGTCAAGCAGATCGTGTGGCGGCTGGCAGACAAGACGCCCGGCGGCGAGCACGTTTACCGCATCGTAAACGACCTTGAGCCGACCTGCACCGATAACGGTGCGGCGTCGCTTTGCTGCGCAAAATGCGGCGACGTGCAGTTCCAGGCGGACGTGCTCGTGCCCGCCGCCGGCCATAAGCCGGTCACGGACCCCGCCGTGGAGGCGACCTGCTATTCGACGGGGTTGACCGAGGGCAGCCATTGCGAGACCTGCGGCCTCGTGCTGAAAGCGCAGGAGGTCACGGCGCAGGTGGGGCACGATTTTGCCGACGGCGACGCCGTAACGGCGCTGCGGATCGGCAGGACCGGGGACGACGACGTGACGGCGACCTATAACTGCCGCTTCTGCGGTGAAGAACAGACAAACGTGCCGATCTCCGCAGAGGCCGCAGTCGGCGATTACGTAAACGTGTATCACACCCTGAAAGCGGCGCTTGACGCCGCGAAAAACGGCGGCACGGCGTATCTGCTGCGGGACCTTACGCTCATCGACGACCTGACCGTGGGCGGCGGTGCGACGCTGGTGGTGCCCTGCTTCGATCTGGACCCCGGCTATGTATTGCACGAAGGCGCGGACGCCTATCCCTATTACTGCCCGGATAACCCCGTCCAGTCGATCGCGCCGTCCGTTTACCGCAGGCTGACGGTACCCGCCGGCGTTACGCTGACGCTGGACGACGGCGGCACGCTGCTCGTGAACGCCGTAACCGGGCAGGCCGCGGGCGGCGGCAGTGACTACGGCATTACAGGCGGTTACGGGGAGTTGGACCTTGGCGGCAGGTTGCTGGTGAAAAACGGCGGCGTGTTCGACTGCTCCGGTGTGACCGAAAACCTCGGCGGCAGTGCGGAGATCAAGAGCGGGGGCACGATGTACGAAACCTTCGCGATCAAGAAGTTCCGCGGCGGTACCTATTCCCTTGCAGCACTCTTCGTTTCGATCTTTCCGCTCGACGAATACGAAATGAACGGCATGCAGGCGCCACTGACGCTGCACGCGGGTGCGGCTCTGATCGCGACCGCGAAGATCTTCGCCTCGGGCGAATACCAGTACAGTCATTTCAGGCAGGTCGCGGACGAGGACGCCTTGATGATACTGCGCGACGGCGCGACATGCGTGCGCACTTTGTCCGGCGGCGTTTCGGAATACCGCCTCACCGGCAACGTGGCATTCGGCGACAGCGGAATGGCGATGCTCGCCCTGTTCGGCGACGTGCCGTATAAGCTTGACGGCAATATCCGCCTCATGTTCTTCGACGGAAACGTCACGCTCGACAAGGCGCTGGAGCTGCTGCCGGGCTTTTCGATGGTGATCGGCAAGGGCGCGGTGCTTGAAACCGGCTCCGACGCCATGGGGTTCTTCTGCACGGGAGAAGCATGCGAAGCAGGCGGGAAGCAGTATCCGAGCTATTACGATTACGACGGCCAGTATACCGCACCGGAAAAACGCTACACCGCGGGCCGTGGCGATGCCGCCCTGTATATCCTCGACGGAGGCAGGGTGCAGGGCGAGGGCTTGTTTGTGGGCAGGATCTACACCGACGAAAGCTCTTCGTTCACGAGCACCTGCACAGAGCGGACCGCAAGCGTGAACGTGGCGTGGGGCGATCCCGCGACGAGCAATTTCGGGGTAAACGAATACGAACTCGAAACCATGCAGGAAACGCTGACCGGCGACGCCCTCGCCGCGGCGCGTGCAAAACTGGGGCTCGACTGAACAAGAATACGATGGAAGGCGCTCTCCCGCAGGGATCTGCGTGCCGCAGCGTACGCCGGGAACCCCGGCGGGGAAACCGCGAAAAATCCGGGTGAGCCGGAAAACCCCGACGATGCGGTCGTCCCGATCGCCCCTGTGGGCGGGGACGAATGAGCAGAGGCAATAACGGAACAATTCTATGAATTCAGTGAAGAAAATCGTTGCCATCGGCGGCGGCGAGAACGGCAGGACCAACAGTAAGGGCGAAGCGCTGCCCTACGAGCTTGCCGAGATCGACGAAGAGATCGTAATGCTTTCGGGCAAAGAAAAGCCGAATGTTCTGTTTCTCGCGCACGCGCAGATCACGTTCGGAGACGATTACGAACGCCGGTATTACGAGACGATGCGCAGGATCTACGCCGAACGGCTCGGCTGCCCCTTTCGTTGGCTGAAGGCGGCGGCGCTTGAGGAATACCCCGAAGCGGCTCAACGGGACGTCAGGTGGGCGGATATCGTTTACGAGGGCGGCGGCGACACGATCGCCATGATCGGACTCTGGAAGCGAACGGGATTCGACAATTGCCTCAGAGAAGCATGGGAAGCGGGCAAGGTGATGTGCGGCGTTTCGGCAGGCGCGATCTGCTGGTTCTCGTCGGGCAACACGCTGGCGCCGGATTACCGGGAGAAAGAGGTCAACGAGATCCCGGGGCTCGGCTTCGTGGACGCCTATCTGTCGCCGCACTGCAACGCCGAGGGAAAGCGCGAGAGCGAGCTCCGGAGCTTGCGGCACATCAACAAGGTCGGGCTGTCGCTATCGAATTGCGCGGCGATCGAGATCGTGGACGACGGGTACCGCATCCTCAAATCGACGCCCGCGGACGCGGCTTTCAGGCCTTATGCCCTGCGCACGTTCCGGAAGGACGGCGTGATGCACGAAGAAGAGCTTTCGGAATCGGACGACATGAAGCCGCTGGGCGAACTGCTGGAACTGAAAAGCCTGTAAAACCATAACGACAAAAAAACCGGACTGTCCGCGGACAGCCCGGTTTGTTGTTGTGTCGGGAGCGCTTATTCGGCGTCCGGCGCGTAGAGCGCCTTGAGACGGAGCAGGTGGTTATACCGCTCGACGCTCTTCTCTTCCGCTTCCGCGAACAGCTTTTCGGCTCTTTCGGGGAACTTGCGGGTGAGCTGCGAATAACGCGCCTCGTTCATCAGGAAGCCTCTGAACGCCTCCTTGTCGCCGAGCTTGGAATCCACGGTGAAGGGATTCTTGCCCTCGGCCTTGAGCGCGGGATTGTAGCGGAACATGTTCCAGTAGCCGCACTCGACGGCCTTCTTCATCTCGTCCTGGCAGTGCGTCATGCCGCCCTTGATGGAGTGCATCTCGCACGGCGCGTAGGCGATGACGATGGACGGGCCCGGATACGCCTCCGCCTC
>JAEEGL016274141.1_pt1 | contig 12731 bp, 11 predicted proteins | sample 9134231 | NCBI WGS metagenome assembly JAEEGL01 (sample SAMN16246548, study PRJNA631951) | gut metagenome | biome: gut microbiome; feature: rumen; material: fiber-attached | host: Bos | place: Iran: Karaj | collected 2018-10 | reverse complement strand
TGACGCCCATATCCGAAGCGGTGATATAGATCGTTCCGCAGCCATAGTCTTTTGCTTCTTTTACCACTCTGTCAAGCAGCTCCCTGGCAGTTCCCATCCTTCTGTAGGCTGGTTAAGATCTACTCCTTCCGGAACGGTTTTGCCGGCTGAAGTATATTCCTCCGTCAACTGTTCTATTCGTAATTTTATGACGGTGTTTATTTCTGTTTCCGATAATCTTTTATATATTATATTCATTGTCTTTCTCAGCACTCCATTTCCCCTTCACCACTTCCGCTAGCTTCTCTGCAAGTATCCGATGCCCTTCCGGTGTCAGATGAAGCGAATCATATTCTGACGGATAGATATATTTTGCGGCATCAAAGAATATGCAGCCCTTTTCGTCGGCTACAGCCCTGAAATTCTGCGGAAACTTCTTTGATTCTTCAACAGCACTCTCATAGAAAGCCCCGTAAAACGGCGAACGCCGTATATCTTTTCCTATCTCCGGCGGCGATACAAGGATAATTTCCGGGATAAAGCCCTGCTTCTCAGCCGTAAACTCCCGGATCACATCCACCAGTTTCCCGGCGCTCTTCGCTATTTCTTCAGCTGTCAGACGGAAGGTATCCTTGAGATCGTTACTTCCCAGCATCATTATCACGATATCTACGGGCTTATGGGAATTAAGGCACGGTCTCAGATAATCCAGGCCATTCTTCCATCCGTCAACAGGATCATCGTATATCGTGGTACGTCCGTTGCAGCCTTCCTCAATTATGGCATAGTCATCTCCGAGGAGCATCTGAAGTCTCCCGGGATATCTGATATCCCTCGGATATCTCATCCCGTTTTCCGGAATGTAACCAAATGTATTTGAATCTCCGTAACATAGAACTGTTTTCATTATCTTACCTATGGCTCAATCTGCATTGAGATCCTGTTTGCGTACTCTCTGGATCCGTCAAAGGAATATGTTTCTTCCCTGACAGCACTCTTTACTATGGCAAGGGACAGGGGATCGCATTCGGAAAAGATATCATACTTTTCTCCCACATAATCGGCGGAAAAAGCCATAGTTCCCTTCTGCTCGGATATCTCAATACATATATGTACCTTAGGATCCCCAAGGTTTTTAATCAGATTCTGATGGATCAGTTCTTCAAAGATAAGCATTGCATGCTTTGTCAAACGCCGGGTAGCCTGGTTTTTTATACAATAGGCTTCTATCATTCCCTGTGTCCCCGGGAAATCATAATCCCTGCTCTCTATATCGATCTCAAGCACCTTAAGCTGCCGGACAAAGCGCCGGGTTTTTTCATTCTCCGGATGGTCAAATATCTGCTCCGGGGTCCCGCTTTCGCATATCCCGCCATCATCCATATAGAAAACCCGGTTTGAAATGGCCCGGGCAAAATTCATCTCATGAGTCACTATCATCATGGTCTTACCGGTTTTGGAGAGCTCACGAATGACCTCCTGCACCTCACCCACCATTGTGGGATCCAGTGCGCTGGTCGGTTCATCCATAAGTATGACCTCAGGATCCATGGCCAGGGTGCGGGCTATGGCGATCCGCTGCTTCTGACCTCCCGACAGTTCTTCAGGGTAGCTGAGGGCTTTATCCGAAAGCCCCACCATCTTAAGAAGCTTCATCCCCTGATCATATGCCTCCTGCCTGCTCTTTCCGGCAAGATCCATAGGTGCAAGCATAATATTTTCAATGACTGTAAGATGGGAAAAAAGATTAAAGGACTGGAAGACCATCCCCACTTTCTGCCGGACTTTCTCTATAGCGCATCCAGGGGAAGTTATTTCTGTATCATCAATAAATAACTTTCCTTCCGTGGGTTTTTCCAGAAGATTGATGCAGCGTAAAAGCGTACTCTTCCCGGTTCCGGAAGGACCTATTACGGATATCACGTCTCCAGCCCGTATCTCAGTATTCACATCCTTTAAGGGCGTTACATCAGGATATTCCTTCTTCAGGTGTTCAATCCTTATCATATGTCTTTACCCCCTTCAGAATGCTTTCTCTTTTTCTTCTTCTGGGATCGGAGACCGCCCTGATACATTCCACGGCTGATCCGAAAAGACCCTCCAGCAAAAAGTAGATCACGGCAACGGCGATCAGCGGGAAAAATGCTTCATAGGTCCGGCCCCGGATAATATCTCCCACCTTCGTAAGATCCTGCACGGCAATATATCCCACAATAGCCGTGGCTTTTATGAGTCCCACGATCTCGCCTTTATAGGCATCCATCACATGGGGGATCGCCTGGGGGAGGATTATCTTAAAGAAAGTTCCGTTTACCGAATAACCCAGGGCATAAGCCGCTTCATACTGTCCTCTGTCAACTGCACTTATGCTTAATTTAAGGAGCCCGAATATCCCTGCACCAAACACCAGTGTAAAACCTATCACGGATACGATGACTCCGTTTATATCCATATTTCCGAACACTATATAATAAAGGATCATAAGGAGTACTACTACCGGCATGCCCTGTACGATCCACAGGCAGAACCCTGTTATCCTGTTAGCTATGGGATTCCCGTCCTTGCATATGAATATAAGGAGAAAGCCCAGGAGAGTTCCGAACAGGGCAGAAAATAACGTGATAATAAACGTTGTAAAGAATCCGCTTACGAACAGCTTCCACCTGTTTTCTCTCACAAAATTTTTTTCAATGCTTGAGCATAATGATTTTAAGAAACCCTGTCCGGAATCATCCCCTTCTTTCGCCCTCACCACAAGCACAAAAGCTGCGGGAAAATATTCAATAAAATCAACCGATTCCTTTCTCTCATCCGTTACTATTATGGATCCGGTACCTATAAGGGCTTTTCCCGACTGAACACTTGCCAGGATCGAAGAGAATTCCATTCCGGTAAAATCAACGTGGACATCCATTTCCCGGGCCATCATGAGGATCACTTCATTGTCAAAACCTACGATCTCTCCCCCTTCTCCCACATAGCTCATAGGTTCTACCGTATCGCAGGCTGCAACCTCAACGGTTCCGTTAAGCCCCGGCCAGTCCTGGGATGGCATGATCTTTTTACTGTCGTCTGCTCCGGTCCATTTTTTCCAGGCTTCCTGTATCTTTTCCTCAGGGATCCTGTCAAAAGCCTCCTGCCATTTCTCTCTTTCCGGGTTTCCCTTCTTAAAAGCAAAACCGAAAACGCTGTCCTTAAGGTTTTCCGGAAACTGAGTAAGATCAGGATTTCTGTTGACCGCAAGGGCAGAAATGGCGCTGTTTGAAAGCAAAGCATCGGTTTTATCCGTTTTTAATGCCAGAAGCATATCCGGCATATTACTAAAGTATGTGAATTCCCCGGGAGATGGCACCCGGCTCTTCACCAGTTCTTCAAAGGGCGCCCCGGAAAGCATTGATATCCTTTTCCCGTTCAGTTCGGAAAAGGAAGTAAATTCAGGTTCTGCTCCCCCGGTATCCCTGACCATTATCGCTATCTTTTCTTCAAACAGATCATCAGAAAATGTCAGGGCCTCTGCTCTTTCCGGCGTGATATTTAGGTCAGCCAGGACAACGTCAACATCTCCCGTGGCGGCCGCCGGAATTATCCCTCCGTAATCAAACACCTTGAATTTCAATCCCATATCAAGCCATGCAGCAAAACGTCTGGCAAGCTCTATATCATAGCCGTTAAGCTCAGTTCCCACATAGTAACTGTATGGCTCCGTAATACCGGTGGTTCCCACCGTCAGATATTGCTCCGGGTTTTCGGGAAGAGTGATCTCCGGCATGGACTCATCCCCCTTAAGCACCCAGCGGTCATACATATCATCAAGTGTTCCGTCAGCCTTGAGTTCAGCTATAAATGAATTTATCCTGTTTTCAAGATCCGGTATACCGCTTTTGGGAGAGATCCCGGCTGCAACGTGAACCGATTCGTCCATATCCTCATCCAGAAGACGGACACCTTTTCTTCCGTTGTCAATAGCTAACTGCATCTGCCGGCGGTCATAGATATAAGCGTCAATCTTTCCCTGGGCAACAGATTCATATCCGGTGTTTCCGTTCAGATACACGATCTCTGCCTCGGGAAGTTCATTTTCCACAATATGCATAGCAGCGCCGCCTTCTCCCGTTCCGATCCTGATCCCCTTTCTGTTAAGGTCTTCCTTTGAGGTGATGCTGTTTTTCTCAGATGAACAGGCACTGAGAATGATCATCAATACCAGTATGAGTATAAAATTCCACTTCTTCATATTTTTCCTGATTGAACTGCTCCTCTCCGGTTTCCGGAATAATTCAGTGGGGACGGTTCTTATTGACTTATTTTCCTATTTTGAGGAAAATAAGTCAATAAGAACCGTCCCCACTGACTTCCACTGACTTATTATAATTCGGCAAAATCCGTATCCATTGCAGCCTGTATTTCATAGCCCGGGAAGGCCTTCTGCACATCACTCACGGTTTCCGTGTAAACCTGCCTGCGGTCTTTGGCATCAAAGCTTACCACAATGTCAAATCTCATAGCCTTCCGCTCTTTTATCAGATAGAACCCGTGCAGCTGTTTTACATGCTTATGTGACAAAGCAATTTCTATCACCTTTTTCCGGGCTTCAATGATCTCCTTATCCTGCGTATTCAATGAGTATACACCGATAGCTGTCAGACTGACACGGTGCTTTGCCAGCACCTTCATGGTAATATCCCGGATCAGCTGGTCAAGCAAGTCCGCAGAATATGTATCGGGTACTTCAATATGGATGGAACCGTTCCAGTTCTCCGGGCCGTAGTTATTAAGGACCAGATCATATGCTCCGTGAACATCCGGAAAGCTCATGACAGTACTGCGTATGGCTTTAGATAGTTCTGCATCATTGCTCTCCCCAAGTATCTGGGAGATAGTACCACGGAGCATTTCAATACCGGATTTTATAATGATCGCCGAAATAATGGCGCCAAGCCAGGCTTCAAGGGATATACGGGCGAAAATAAAGATCACCGCAGCCGCCAGCGTTGTAGCGGAAATAGCCGCGTCAAGCGCAGCATCCTCACCGGAATTGATAAGCGAATCCGAATTGACCTTTACACCCACACTTTTCACATACCTCCCGAGAAGTATTTTTACTACAACAGCTACAGATACGATGATCAGTGAAACCACGTTGTACTCCGGCGTTTCCGGGCTGAATATCTGTTTAACCGACTCAACAAATGACGTAATTCCGGCATACAGCACAATAACGGAGATAACCATTGCACTGAGATACTCAATACGTCCGTATCCGAAGGGATGCTTCTTGTCAGGCTCCTTTCCGGCAAGCTTCGTTCCTATGATGGTGATCAGTGAACTTCCGGCATCGGAAATGTTATTGACCGCATCAAGTACTATTGCGATCGAATTTGTCATAATGCCGATCACCGCCTTAAATGCGGCAAGAAATACATTTGCGGTTATCCCGATTATGCTGGTTAAAATGATCGTCTTTTCACGGGAGATTTCATTCCCCTCTTTTTTCTTTGATCCGGATAATAATGCCTTTTTCACAAAAGCCCCTTTATGCATTCTTCCACTACCGTCATATCTGCGGTAGGCTCAAATCTGGCAGCCACATTCCCCTCCCTGTCGATAATAAACTTTGTAAAATTCCATTTAATATCCGGCTTCCTGTCCCATTCAGGATCCTTCTCTGAAAACATTTTTTCAAGAAGCGCCTTATATTCATGCTCTTCAAAGCCCTCAAATCCCTTTTGAGACTTCAGATATGTGTACAGCGGAAGCTCATTCTCTCCGTTTACATCAGATTTTTTCATCTGTGGGAATGTAGTATTGAAGTGGACGGTACAAAACTCGTGGATTTCCTCATCCGTTCCCGGAGCCTGTCCTCCAAACTGGTTGCAGGGAATATCCAGGATCTCCAGCCCCTTATCGTGATAATCCTTATATAACTGCTCTATCGGTTCATACTGCGGAGTGAATCCACATCCTGTAGCGGTATTCACAATAAGGATCACTTTCCCCTTATAATCTGCGAGATCAAGTTCTTCTCCTTTTCCTGTAGTTACTTTGTAATCATAAATCATATCTGCCTCCTTGGATTTTCATTAAAACCGCAACTTTATGTTTTGCAATATTATATTGCTTCAAATATATATTGTCAACAGCAATTTTTAGAAAACCGTATACCGAATCTGCTCTAGATCAATGGTCATAAAAACAGAACATAAACAGTTGTAAAGGCTGAATGGGCAGTCTCCTTCATTTTTCAGTCCAGACTGTAAGAGAAGCCGACATTGGTATCCTTATATACTCCATAGCGTAATTTCTTACTGTCGATGGGAGACTGCCTGAATGACCACCTGAAGCCAAGCTGCGACAGATCGCTCTGGGGAATAAACTTATCATTTTCATAATGATCATCTACATTAAATACTTCGCTCAAGGTATAGGTATAGTCCGGTTTCCCTTCTGGACCATGATCTTTACCAACCATTTTATGATCCATGGGTTTGTAAGCATAATTCCCGTTTTCCGGGAATTCCAGCACCTTCACTTTAGTGCCTGCAAGGCTGCCATCCACGAATTTGTAGTCCTTTCCCGGTTTAAGGGTTGCAAGCTCTTTAAGAGAGTCACCACCATTGGGGTCGCCAAAAAAGCCATCCTTCAGATCCTCACCGACTAATCCTGCTACCTCTATAGTGGCTTTGCCCTCCTTTTCCCGGAAGTTGCTTATCATGAATTTGTTCGAGGCGAAGCGTTTCTCATCACAATCAATATTGTATTTTTCATATGCCTCATCTGAAAGCTTTTTCTCAGCAATATCCTTTTCGACATTTGCAGATGAAAGAGTATAAGTCTTCACACCGGTCTCCGGATCCTCTGTACAAGATACATTGTTATAGAAGTAACTAAGATAACTATTATCAAAACTCTTAACTTCAACACAGCACTGCTGTACCCCAAAGAAGAAGGTCTGGGCCTTGTCCTTTAGTAGCTTATCCACTTCTTTCTTATAGGTCTTTGCCTCATCCCCCTTTAACTTGACGCTCATAGTGAATGAAGGCATCGTTTTGCCAAGAGTGGCATATTCATTGACATAGATATCATCTGGACGATCACCCAGATTCTTAAAAAAATCAAATCTTGATTTTGCAACCCATTTGCCCTGAACTTGATCTTCTACAGCGACTACCCCTTTATTTTCAACAACAGAATAATCCAGTGCTACAGAAGCGGCTTTTAATGCTTTCTTATCAATCTTTACATTTCCTACAGCCACGCCGGGTACTTCAGTCACAACGCCGTCGGAATAAGTCACTATCGAGGCCTTAACATCCAGGATTTCCTTTTTGCTCGTGGTAAACTTATGTTTGCCGCTCTTATTATATTCGATCTTACGCCCATCCCATTCTATAACGGGGATAGTAGGCATGTCCTGCTCCTGAATGCCATGTTTAACTATGGAATTTTCAGGACTGTCATATCCGGCTACATGCAATGTTTTTGGTTCAAATTCTTCATAAAATCCATATCCTATAAATAGATAGCTTTTACCGTTTTCGATAGGTATCACTCTGTATGAATAGGTATCTTTAGTTTCCCTGTATCCCAAAGGAAGCTCAAATTCAGTTGTCCTATTTTGACTTACAACAAAAGGAGCGGAAAAATTCAGATAAGTGTCTGTATTATTGGTTCCCTCTAATACAGTACCGATCAGAGCCTTTGCATAGAAATTATTCCATGAAACCGGATCCGTAGTATTGGTTATTGTTGCTACATTGGGTTCCGTGGACTTCTTATCGGTTTTGTCGGTTACATAGGTAACGGCGGTAAGAGGTATTCTATTACGATTATCACTATTATCAACCCGGTAATAGATCCCATCATATACTTCAATATGACTGTTATCTGCAGTCAGCTCCCCTGAATCCTCTGCCGTGATCCCTTCCGCAAATGCAAATGTATTCATTGTGAATACCATAGTTACCGCAAGGGCGAGAGCGATGGCTTTTCTGTTCCTTAATCTCATCTTCTTTCCTTTCTTAAACTAATAGTCTCTAATTTTTAGTAAATACATTTTAACCCCGGCTCCCCATTGAATCAAACAGGCCTGATAATACCTGTTTTGCATCCTCTGCGGCCTCCCCTGATCTTAAATATTCTCTCTGCTCCTCCAACGAGGTGGAACGGAGAAAACCAATAAAAGCCGGGTCACAGACAGTCTTTGAAAGACTCAGCATAACATACCAATCACCCGCGTTTTCTTTGAGAGTGAATTCTGCCACACATACCGTGCCGGGTATACTGCAAAATACTTCCCCTTTCTCCGCCCTGTCCATATATTCCCGAAGTTTTCCGATCATATCCGGGACGCATTCCCCTATGGCCGTATCCAGGTCTTTCTTATCAGAAAGCACCCTTTCGATCTTCTCCTCCATATCTGTTCCATAAAATCTGAAGCTTCCTATCGCATAGATATGAAACGGCTCTGTGAATTTACCGTATTCATCTATCCTTGCATACAGATCTATCCTGTCATCCGGTGTACGGCCATAGCCATCTTCATCCTCCCAGTACTGTCCGTCAGGCCGGATCTGCCAAATCAGGGCATAATCCCCGTCCAGATTTTTTATCTGTGACTCATACCTTACCTTCTTTAAGACAAAGCCGTCTGAGTAATTTGAAACAAGCTCCGGGTGAGCCACTCCGGGGAAATCCGCAATTCTTCCGTGATCATCAATAATGACCTTCTTTATGCCGATCCTTCTGTTTTCAAAGATGATCTCTGCCGTTTCCCCTTTTTTCCGGTACAAATGGTCTCCGTAAGTGTACCTTTGGCTGAATTCTATCCCATCTGGATCCATACTCTCATCACTCCTGATAAAAGCCAGGAAAATCCTGCACTTCACTTCATCAAAGCATTTTCTTGTTTTCGCCGCATTATAGCTATTGTCCGCCGGACTGTCAATGCTGAAAGCGGTAAATGGCTGTATTGAAAACGGCATCCGTAAGAATAACAGTATTTGAACAGAAGGCGCTAAAAGTATATAATGATTCAAAAGTCAAAAGTCCGGCTCCACTACAATCCTGTTTGTCGGTGGAGAAGAGACTTAATAACCCGCTCCGATATTGCTCAGAACGAAAGGCAGACAGTTATGCGTAATCTGGTAAAAGATGATTTATTAAAGATCTTTCCTGAGGGAAGGATAGATTCGGAAAATGCCGCTCAGGTAGAAACAGAGATATTCGATATTATCAATGCAAATCCCGATTGTACCGTGGCTTTTGATCTCCGGGATCTTAAGTATATCTCCAGCGCGGGCCTCAGGGTCTTATTAAAGGTCAGAAAGAAGAAAAAAGCCGATATTGAGATAGCAAATGTGAGCGATGAGGTTTACGAGGTCTTCGAACTCACCAAGTTTACCCACGGCTTCAAGATAAGTAAAAAGATGAGAACCATATTCCTTGACAGGGCAGATCTTGAAATAAAGAGTTTAAACGGAGGGATCTATCCGCAGAAGGACGACACAATGGTGAAGATCTTTAATAAGGGCATATCCTTAAATGAGATCAAAAAAGAGCGGGAAACTGCACAGGATGCCATGCTTGAGGGGGTTCCCACCCTTATACCTTATGATGTTGTAATGATCGGAGATAAATACGGTATCATCTATGAAGCTGCAGGCAGCACCACTCTGGCAGCAGCCATAAAGAAGGAACCCGACAGGCTTCCGGAACTGGCAGAGAGATTTGCAGATTTTCTCCATGAGATCCATAGTATAGAAGTAGAGGATTTCCCCGATATCAAAGACAGATACAGGGAATGGCTTGAGATTGCCGGAAGCAAGCTGGAAGAAAGCGACCGCTATAATATTTCCGCGCTTCTGGACGGCATTCCGGACAGTGACTGCTTTATCCACGGAAATATAAATCCTTCCAATGTGATAGTAAATGATGACGAATTACTTTTAATGGATATGTCAGGTGCCGCCCATGGGCATTCCATATTTGACCTGCAGGCACTGTATGCTTCCCTGGTTGAAATGGAAAAGGAAAAGCCTATGTACTGCAGCAGCGTTTTTAAAATGAGTTATGAGAACTGCTTGAAATTCTGGGAGATCTTCTTCAAGGCTTACATGAAAGGCAGAAAGGAAGAGGATGTTGCAAAAATGACAAAGCTCCTGCAGAGATATTACATCCTGAAGCAGAAGCTTATCAAGCTTATTGAGGAGTAAGACTGACCTTTGATCACAGAGAACCTATCTGTCTCCTGATCATTACCGCTTCCATATCATCAGAATTCCACTGTCTCAGCTTCCTTCGTAAAGGAGCTGAACACAGCCCTGGCATCTGTGAAGTAAAAGACTTCCGTATTTCCATCATCCGCCGAATACATATTCTGTAATGAGGGATAAGCATCAAGCATGGACTGTCTTGCCTCCCTGCGGTCGTCCTCCACAAGTGTTCCGGCCACACGGAGCCATTCTCCGTTCTTAAATGCACAGATCTCCACTTTGGGATTTGCGTGGATCTGCTTTGATACATCTTTTACTTTTCCGGTCTGGATATACAGCCTGCCTTCAAAAACGTTGACTGTTCCAAAAGGTCTTACCCTTGGCTGGTCTCCCTCCACAGTTGCAAGATAATAAGTTTCCGCTTCTTTTAAGAAATTAACTACTCTTTCCATTTTGATACCTCCGTTAAAATATCAGCGTGTCCAACTTATCTGCCAGATCGGCTATCCTCCGGGCATAGCGTTCGATCCTCATCCTGTCCGCATCAGACAGGCTTCTCTTCTTATAAAACCGGTGGATAATACGCGAATACGCCAGCAGCGACGCCTTCTCCGTGACCTCATTAAGTCTCTCCTCATCCTCCGTTTCCAGATAGTGCATAAGGAAGAAACGGAAAAACTGTTTGGCAGTCTCGTAGGGAAAACCCATGAAATCTCCAACCATTGCCGGGTCGTCCTCCCCAAGGACCACATAGAAGTAGTACAGGTCGCTTATCTCTGCAATGGGATGTCCCCTTGAAATACGATCCATGTCTATCAGCAGGGTTTCACCCTTTTGCAGGAACACGTTTCCCGTATGAAAATCTCCATGCAGCAGCGTATTTACAGAAGAGATCTCACTGACAAGTGCCAGGCACCTTTCGGACAGAGTTTCGTCCACAAGACCGATCCCGCCCTGAATATATGGCACCAGCCTTTTCCCGGCATCAGGAAAAACATCATCCTCCGCAGGTTCAATGGCATGGATGGTGTGTGCCAGTCCGGCCATGATCTTTGCATAGGCTTCCACCTTTTTGGTATTCCTGGCAATAAGCCTGGATATGGTATCCGACTCCACCATCTCGTACATAGCACCGTATCTCTCTCCGACGGAGACGATCCCGAAGGAGATTGCCGTGGGGATTCCCATGATAAATGCTTTGCGGCTAAGGGAAATCTCCTGTTCCACATCGCGGTAGGTGTTGTTCTGGTTGTATACCTTGATCACCATCTCATCATCATAGCGGTACACATCTCCCTTGGCCCCCCTGCCGATGAGCTCACATCCATCAACAGAGACCTCACGGTACTTCTTGTAGCGGGCCTTTTCCGAATCAAACGTGCCGGGCCAGATGAAGTTGATATGCTTTATCAGCTCCTTGAAAGCACCGGTCTTATTTAAGGACAATTCAAGCTGTTCTGCAATGGTGCTGTAATACCAGCGGTGCATCTCGGGATCGTGCTGGTGAAAACTCTCCCAGACCTTTTCCCCATGTTCAGAATAATTGCCTGCCAGGGATCGGATATTAGCCAGCTTGTCCGCCAGCCACAGCATCTTCACGCCCTGATCCTGTGTGCTCTTAAGGGCATTTAGGGAATCCTCTTTTCTCCGCTTCCAGGTTACGCCGGGGCTTTCGTCCGGAAACTTATTCTCCGATTCAGAGGATACAAGAAAGGCAACCCTTTCCCCAAAGCGTTTTTCGATCTCTTCCAGTGTACCGTCGGTATCCTCCACGATATCGTGCAGTATTCCCGCAGCAATGGTATCCTCATCATTAGTCAAAGTCGAAAGGATCTGTGCCACTTCCAGAGGGTGCAGTATGTAGGGAGTATTCCCCAGTTTGCGCACCTTTCCCTGATGCATGACTGTGGCGTAAATTATGGCTTCCTCAATTTTATTCATCATAGTGTTTTTCCTTGTCCGAACAGGTTACGGTAAGTATGTCGCAGAAGGCATCTATACTGTCATGAGGCGCAGAGTATCCGCACCGGTCTTTGCCCTTATTCTTTCTGCCACCATTTTTCAAGCAGTATTCTGGAAATCTCCACAACACTTCTGTGCTTCAGCTCCCGCGGCTCAAAGTGTATGGCTGAATACACCAGCTGCATCACTATTCCCGCGCCGAAAGTGCTTATTATGGTTCCTATTCCTACAGGTCCTCCGAGAAGCCATCCTATAAGGAGAACTGCCGCCCAAAGAATGATCTCGACAACCCCTATCGGAATATTTGAGAGCCTCTTTCCCAGGCCGACCAGCAATGCGTCCCTCGGTCCGCAGCACTGTTCACTCTTCATATATATTGCCATACCAACAGCCATGAACACGAAACCCATAAGCATTATCACTATTCCAAGCCACAGACTGCTGTTTAAGGGGAGAGGATTAAAATTGTTGAAAAACTGTACGAAATTTCCTGTCAGTAAGGCATCAATTAATGTTCCGTACCCTATCCGTTCTTTCATCAACAGATCTATCACAACAATAATAAGCGCCATTATGGTC
>JAEEGL015743539.1_pt1 | contig 12731 bp, 9 predicted proteins | sample 9134231 | NCBI WGS metagenome assembly JAEEGL01 (sample SAMN16246548, study PRJNA631951) | gut metagenome | biome: gut microbiome; feature: rumen; material: fiber-attached | host: Bos | place: Iran: Karaj | collected 2018-10 | reverse complement strand
TTTTATCAGAATACGGAGGCGACGCTTGTTATGCTGCTACCGGCTCCCGACAACCACCTCGCATAACTAAACCTGTAGATGTACCTGGTTTACCTTCCCGGACAGGAGTTCAATTCTCCTCACCTCCAATTTAAAGCGCTCTTACTGATAAAGTAAGAGCGTTTCTATTTTAAATGCATTTCAGGAGAATTGAACTCCGCGTAGTGAGCGCCGACCTAGGGAGCGACGGCTGAAAGCCGGCAAAATGCTCCGGTGGAGCATTTTGAGCGAGTCTCCGAGCAGCTATGCTGCGAAGGTTAGGGAGGAAGAGGCGCCATGGACGGCGCCGGAAGCGAACGAAGATTGGGTGGAGGGAGCAAACAGGACGTTTGCGACCGGAACCCAGTTCAATTCTCCTCGATGCTCAAGGTTCGCCGGAATACTGCTCTATTTGCGGGGGGATGCCGTTAGGGCTTTCGTATGGTAACAGGCAGGTTGAAAGAATGTTGTTTTTCCAGGAAAGAGAAAGAACTGCGCCTTTTATAGGTTTCATATCTGCTGCATAAAGAACACCTAAATTGTAAACGTCATATTCATTTGTGGTTCTTGAATTACAAACATACGCATATGCATCCTTTGAAGAATCGGTTGCACGTAACAAAACAAAATCAAAAGAGTTAAGTAATTTCTCAATCGTTTTAATTTCAGGGTACTCTTCCCTACTTTGAACATTTACAACAAGCCCTGCAATTTCTCCTGGTTGTTTTTCTTTAAGTTCAATACCACTAAGCGTAGAATCTGTTGAATAGATTTTTAACATTGTTCCATGAAGTTTTTTTGAATAAACACTACAAACAGGCGGATCAAAAACAATTGCATCAAAACCTGTTAGAAATCTTGCTTCGCTTCCGGCCATGTCATGAAGTAAAATTTCTGATGGGTCATTTGAAGTTTTATATCTGTCCCAATACCAGTAATCACGAATACCTTCATTCATGTTACCGCTTCCAAGCAATAAGATTGTCTGATTCAAAGTATTTTCATAATCAATCTGATTTATGCGCTGGCCGTTGTTTAATGCATTTTTCTTAAAATCATCAATTTGTTTTTGTGAAATTGTATCATCATAAAACGCCCAATACTGATGCGATGTACAAACAACTTTTTCTTTTGGAATAAAATCATATGTTGAAGTTCTGTGAATTAAAACCGGTGTTGTATAACCTCTTTCAAAGTTATATTCAAAAAGGCATGTCATACTTTCTGGACTGTCAATTTCAAGATGTCTTGGGCTTTCCATATTCTGGATTGTATTTTCTGTTACGACATCATGAATATCTGTCCAGACAGGAATCTGATAATGCGATAAATCAATTGACGCAATAACAAATGCATCTTGCGGAAGAACCTTTGCAAGAACTTTTCCTAGTGTTTTATATTGTTCAAAGTCCTGGTCGCTTGAAAAACCTTTTAACAAGATTGGAACAATTTTTAATTCAGGCAAATAATGATGAATAAACGGAGCGTGAACAAAGATTCCATGCTCCTGAACCCAAAATTCATCCTGCAAAGAAATCATATTTTCAATTGACTGATCATTAACTATTTTTGTCAAAAGCTCTTCATCAACAAATAAATCGCCATCAGGGGTCTGCCAGTATGTATTAGCAGGTGCTACAATATTTTTTTTACCCTGCTCAAAATGATCTGTACAAAGCATAACAATTACAGAAGGCTTTTTTTTAAGTTTAGAAAGTGCACTGTAAAAACTGTTTAATTGCTGCTCGGTAATATCGTGATGTGGAAGGATAACTGACGAAGGAAAAGTTTGTGGAATCACATAAGGCTTAGCCATGCCAAAAATATGATTCCACATGTTCATATCATTTTGATAATAATAATTTACTTTAGTTATTGCCTCATGGTTTTTATTCGAAACACATGAAGCAAATAAAATCAAAATTATAAAAGTTTGAAAAAGGAGTTTCCCTATTTTCATTTAAATTTTCTACCACCCCATTCTACAACTGCAAATCCGCTTCTTGCTGCAGGAGTAAGCTGCTGTTCCTTTGTTTCAATTGGTTCATCAAGACCAATGTGATCAAAGTATACACGAATTATAGAATCAGGCTTTGGAGAAACTGTAAGAGGAGCTTCTTCGTTGATTTTCTTTGTTGAATAGAAAGTAATAAATGTATAAGGCTTTGCTTCCTTGTTAATTTCTGCAATCCAGAACTCGTTGAAGTCTGCAATTTCCTTTTTATTAAGACCAAGGATTTCGAGCTTTTCATTAAAGAAACTTTCAAGATTTGCTGTTTCAACTACGAAGCCTTCTGAAGTATCAATTGCGCCTGTATAGTCGTTGCTTTCCCAGAAAAGATATGGATATTCTTTCTTTGTCTTTTTATCTGTAATTGTTCCATCTGGAAGTGCAGTAACGTTCCAACCTTTTTTGTATTCAGGAATTGAAACTGTTACACCACCCTTTGGTTCAACCTTTACAGAAACATTTGTTTTCTTTGTAGGATAAAGATAAATTACAGGCTTACCTTTTTCTGCTCCACCACCCTGATGTACATATAAAGTTAATCTGCATGTTTTACAAGTTCCATCTTTTAACTTTGCAATAAAAAGATAATAGTTTGAACCCCACTGAAGGTTATCAAGCTTTCCACCTGCATTATATTCAAAGGTTGTTGAACCAGACTGATACTGTTTGAGTGTAAAATCATCTATACCAATTGTGTTAGGATAATTAGAAAGAATATAATCTGTAATAGCATCCTGACTTTGACCGCTCCAGATAACTCTAACTGATTTACAATCAGAAGAAACTGAACCTCTGATTGTAATTTTTTCATTCATAAGACTATCAATATCATATAAATACATATAGTCGCCATCGTCATGTGATGTAATTTTAATGAAGCTTGATGGACCAGCAAAAACAGAAGCACCAGCAAACATCAGTGCAATAATTGCAATTAAAAATTTTTTCATAATTTCTCCTATAGAAGTTCTTTTGAAATATTATATACACTACCACAGTTACGGCATTCAATTTGAATACTTTGATTTGATTCTTCAAGCATTTCTTTGAGCTGCTGTGGAGGAAGTGTCTTTAAGTAATTAATAAACTTTTCTTCGCTGCACGGACAATCATAAATAATATCGCGTGTTACAGTTATTACAGGATTGAATTCACGGAATAATCCAATAACAATATCTTCGGAATCTACTTCTTTTTCGCTGTACAAAAGTCCAAGACTTGGGCATGCCTTAAAAGCATTTTCAACTCCGGTAAGAAGCTTTTCTTCATCATCAGATTCTTCCTGATGACTGTCTACCTGACTTCCTACCCCTGCAGTTCCACCAGTTTTTGGCATTACCTGAATATACATTGCACCAGCGCCAATAACCTTTCCCTGCTTGTCAAACTGTATGCTTGAATTAAAGGCTGTATTAATCTGTTCAGACTGTGCAAAATAAGTTGCAAAATCTTTTGCGATATTGTCCCCGTCTACATCTACTGTAGAGCTTTGCGGATATTTATCATCCTTGTGAACTCTTGAAAAGGTAAAGGAACCTGGCCCCATAAATGGCGAAAGATTCCAATTTTCTAATTGTGATAGAACAGGAATATGGTCGTTGTAAAGATAACCACGCACATAACCGGTAGAATCTGCCTCTACAGAGTAGCCCTGAACAGAACCAACACCTTCATATTTAATTACAATGTGCTCCTGATCCTTCATCATTGGAATTGTCATAGCTGCACAAAGGCTTGCCTGTCCAAGAATATAAGTTTCAAGAATTCCAAGATTATGTTGTGCGCGAAGCTGATTTACAAATCGTGTTCCATGGAAAATTGCACCACGAATACGACCATTTGCAGCAGTAAAAACCTTAAGCTGGTCTGCTTCAAGAGTGTCGAGATATTTTTGTAAATCAGCATCTAATTTTGCTTTAATCATTTAGTATGTAGCTATGCTCTTTGTATTAAGAACTGTACCGTCGTATTTGTAAACTGTAAGTTCAAGGTTGTTCTTGTAAACCTTCATGTCTACCCAACCAAAGTTGTCGTTATCAAGCCATGTTGAATATGGAGAAGGATATACTAAATCCTTGTCGAGCTTGCCACCCATTGCACCAAGAATCATGTAATCTACATCTTCTTTTTCAAGGAATTCAAAGAAGTGATTGTGACCTGTTAATGCTAAATCAACTCCATATTTTTCAAGAATAGGACATACGCGCTTTACAACACTTGGAATATCTCCCCAGTTTTTATTTGCGGCACTGTCAAAATATCCTGAACCCAAAATATAACAGTGAGAAAGAACAATTACTGTATCTTCCTGTGGAATTTCTTCAAGCTGTTTAATAAGCCATTTTTCTTCTTTCTTTGATAATTCTGCATCGTCCCAAACCATGTAAAGGAAAATCAAATGGATTGAACCGTTATCCATGCGGAAATATTTTTTATCGCCCTTCTGCATGAATGCTTTCTTAAAGCAAGGATCACCGTTTACAATAAAATCATGATTTCCAGGAATTACAAGTGTTTTTGTATTTTTAAGATTATCACGCATATCGTTTACAGCGCTCTGCATGATTGCAGGAACCATACCTACTTCTGAAATATCACCAAGACAGAAGAATGCATCGTATTTGCGAGAATCAATCTGCTGCATGATTTTTGTACGAGCTTCGGCATTTGAATTACTTGAACCCCAGTGAGGATCAGAAGCAAATGCATAGTGAGCAAGCAAATCTTTATCTGCAGCGTTTGAAGATGCAGGAAGTCCGTCATTCTGATACAAAAGATTTAATCCAGAGTTATCAAGTGGAAGACGTGGAAGAATCATAAGTGCAACATAAATAATAACCCAAAGCGACATTGAAAAAATTGAGAAAACGCGCGAAAGGATTGTTGTTGCTTTATTTGTTTTTAAAAGATTAATTACAAAGAAAATTGCAGGAAGGAGTGCTGTAAGCAAAAGCATAATGTAAGCAAAACAGATTCCCTGATGCCAATGCAAGGTTCCCATCAAACCAGGACGTAAGCTGAACCAAAGGAAAATAATTACGCAAAGTACTATTGCAATAATTCCAAGATTAAATGTTTTTTTGTCTGTGTTGTTTTTCATTTTTTTTGTTCCTCTTTAGACCATTATTGTCGTTGTTCATTGTTCTATTTTATTACTTTTTCAATTCAAATACAATCACATTCCAAGACAGTGGTTTGAGCTTTGTGCTTGCAATGCCTTCTTTAATACAAGCACTGTCATTAATAGCCGGAGCCTCCCACTGCTTGTCATAGCTGCTCTTCTTTTCAAAATCCTCACTGAACATCTGATAATGTTTTACAGAGCCTGTTCCTTCAAAGCCGCGAACATCTATTTCAAGCGGATATTCTTCAGTGTGATTACGGTTGATTGCAAAGACTGTAAGGCGGCCTGAATCCTTGTCCCATGCACTTGCAGCATCAATATATGGAACATTGTTCTTTCCGGTATATTGTGAAGTATCGTCAATTGCGTAACCTGGCATATCGAAGGTTGGACAGTCTACACTCACCTGCATTGAAGTTCCCTTTGCATATTCAAGAAGCTGCATGAATGCATAATGAGAAGCACTCTTCCAAACATGCTCACGGTTTGATTCACATAAAGCTCCAAGTCCTCCTGTCATACAGCTTATCTTAACTCTGTCGGCATGGCGTAAAATTGCAAGCTGAACACTTGTCATTGAAAGAAGCTTTATCATATCTCCGCCAGGGAATTCTCTTTGAGGCATATTATCAGGATCGTGAAGAATATACTGGCGTTCTGGATCAAACTTATAATGATTTCGTGCCATATTATATGGACCGTAACCAGGATTAAGCGGAGTAAACGGACGTTCAAAAGCACCATATTCATCAAAGCTTATATTTACCTTGCGTGGAGAGCGATGCTTTGCCTGAATGTAATCGAGCATCGCAGTTTCTGTATTTATAAAATCTTCGTAGTAATGAGCGCCGCCCAAAAGTGAAAGAATGTCTCCCGGCTTTGCAATGTGATAATGATGAAGTGCAAGGTAATCTACAGTGTCGTAGCATTTGTCCATTACCTTTGCTTCCCATTCAGGATAGTGATCCATAAACGAAGCAGAGGATGCACAAGCTACAGTTTCTATTGAAGCGTCTATCCATTTCATCGCCTTAGAAGCTTCATGACAAAGTATTCCATAACCTTCCGGATTTTTTTCCCATGAGCCAAGCTGCCAGTGTCCGTCCATTTCATTCCCAAGACACCAGGTTTTTACTTTATAAGGATCATCGTGTCCGTTCTTGCGGCGAAGATCAGACCAGTATGTTCCACCAGGATGATTTGTATATTCAACACAATCCATTGCGTCCTGAAGCGTTCCTGTTCCAAGATTTACTGTATAAATTGAAGATGAATTAATTTTTTGAGCCCATTGAAGATATTCGTCATGACCAACTTCATTTGTAATATACTGATACCACGCAGGATCAAGATGAACCTTGCGTTGATCCTTTGGACCAATTGAATCCTTCCACTGCCAGGCAGAAACAAAGTTACCACCAGGAAGATGCACTGCAGGAAGGCCTGTTTCTTTAAGAAGGTTTATAACGTCCTTTCTAAAGCCCTGCTCGTCTGCAGTCGGATGCTTTGGATTAAACATAAAACCGTTTACCATTGTTCCTATTGGCTCAAGGAATGCAGAATAAAGGCGTGGTGAGATTTCACCAATTGTGAATTTGGGGTGAATAGTAATACGCGGGGTCATTATTATTTCTCCTTTCCAGTTGATATTTTCTTTATCCACTTCTCGCTCTTCAGTCGCAGAATGCACCAGATTGTTTTTACGATATCAGCGGAATTCAAACAGACGTAAATCAAGAAAGCAGACCAATGGAATACAAAGCCTGCAAGAATTCCAAGCGGGAGAGAAAGCACCCATAAGAAAACATTATCTGTAATCATGAGCATTTTTGTATCACCGCCGCCCCGTAAAACACCTTTTGTCATAATACTGTTTGTTGCACGGAAAATTATAATCAGGCTTATTGCGTTCATAAGCTGATGAGCAATATGCTTTGTTTCTTCTGAAATATTATATGCATTAATAACAGGACTTTTTACAATCATAATAAATAATGCAGAAATTGCACCAAGGCCAAAACCTAGTCCAAGGAAAAGCCAGCCCTGCATCATTGTTTTTTCTTTACCTTCACGGCCAAGAGTCTGTCCTGTTACAATTGCTCCTGCCTGACTTACACCCTGAATTACTACAGTACTAAGCTGTTGTGTAACACTTGTGATTGCATTTGCAGCTACAAAGGTTGCACCCAGGTGGCCTATAACCATTGCTACAGAGTTATTTCCAAGGGCAAGAATACCATCGCTAATTAAAACAGGAATACTTATACGGATATATTCTCCAAGGAGAGAGCCTGTTTTCATAAAAATGTCGCGTATACGGAACAGGATTTTTTTATCACGAAGGAAAAGATATCCCAAAATCATTCCAGCTTCAAAAAGTCGTGCAATCAAGGTTCCTAAAGCAGCACCTGCTACTTCCATTCTTGGTGCGCCAAACTTTCCAAAGATAAATGTATAGTTTGCAAGCAGGTTTACAAAGAATGCTCCTATAGAAACAAAAAGCGGAAGTCTAACCTGCCCTACACTTCGAAGAACAATTGTAGTTACAAGTGATGTTCCTAAAAAGAAATACGTTACAATTGACCACTTAAAGTAAACACAGCCAAGCTCAATTATCTTCGGATCATCTGTATACATGCGCATAAGTGTTTTTGGCATTATTAAAGTTAAAAGAGCAAACAAGGTTGCAATGCCTACAGCAAGTCTGAGCATAAGGCATACAGTTTGTTTTAAAGCAACCCCTGCCTTTTCTTCATCGTAATGTGCTGTCTTCATTCCCCAGAAGCGTGAAACTAAAACAGACGCTCCCATTCCAAGACCCATACAAAAAATGTGATAAATACTTATAAATGAATTTGCAAGTGAGGTTGCAGAAAGAGCCTTTTCTCCAAGCTCACCAACCATGATTGTATCAAGCATGTTAACACCAATGGTGATGAGACTTTGAAGAGCAATCGGTAATGCAAGTGCAAAAACTGTCTTGTAGAATTCCGGTTCTTTTTTAAACAGTTTCATTTTGTTTTACAACATCCTTTGGCTTTTCTTTGAAAAATAATTTTAGTACGCCTTTATTTGCAAGCTTATACAATAAACCAAGACCAATTGATGCAGCAAATACACATACAAAATAGATTGCAAGATTGTAGTGATAAGGTTTTGATACAGGCTGACCATATCTTCCGTACAAAATGAATCGGAAGCTTTCAATAGCAATAAGGTTCATCATATATGTTTCGAGTGAAATATTTCCAAAAAAGCGGCTTACAGGATTTACTGCATAATACTTGAGCATGATTATAAAGAACAAAATGGCAAACATAACTGCTTGAGGGAACTGACAGCAATAAGTAATGAACTTTTTAAGGATATCAGGTCCGTTTCCACTCCATTCTGTCCAGTAACCAAACTTCATCTGTCCAAAGCCCGAAAGAACTGTTAATGCAAGCATCAGAACAATAGCAATAAAAAGCTTGAGCCAGTATAAGCGTTTAAACCATTCACGGATTTTTTCTTCATTGCGTGCAAAAATCATACCTGCTAACAAGGCAGGCGCTGAGTTAACCCACCATTCACCAAAGAACCAGATGATTCTCTGTTGTTTCCACCAGGCGGCATTTTCCATTCCCTGGAGCCACCAGTTCTTTGGACCTGCCCACCATGCAAAGTGTCCTGTAACACAGAAGAAAACTCCCATTAAGAAAATCACAACTGCCATTAATAAAAAGCAGACCTTTTGATTTTTAATAGTCTTAAAGAAAACATAGAAAGCAATATATAAAAGCACTGCTACAATCGGATACCATGCGTATTCATTCATCAGAGTAAGTCCAAGGAAATTAGTTATCCAATGAGCAACCGGCATTTGATCACCTTTTATAATGCGGTAAATACCATAAAAAAGAACATTTACATAAAAAGGAATTACAAGAGTTTTTAATACTCTCTTTTTCATAAAGCCATCAAGATAATCAGGTTTTGAATCGTAGCTTTTAATAAGGCCATAGCCTGAACAGAAAAAGAATATTGCTACAAAAAGATAACCCGCATTTACAAAGATGCTTAATTCACCAGGCACCCAGTTTCTGCCAGACATGTTTGCACGCTGGAAGGCACCCTCTTGTGATATATGATGAAGAATTACACCAATTGCAGAAAAACCGCGAAGGGATTTCATAACTTCAAGTGAGGATGAGTTTTCGTGAAATTGTGTATTTTTGAATCCGGCGAATTTGCCGCCCCAGATTATAAGGAAAAGACAAAGTGCATAGACTACATAAGTTAAATAATACATTTTTTATTGCTCCTGTATTTATTATAAACTATAAAATGAGTCATATCTACCACCGGGGGCTCACTTTAAAAATACTTCATTTTTTTATTGACACTAAATAATTCAAGGAATATACTATTAATATTACAAAGGTGTTGTTATGGATACTTCTGAGGCCATAGAAAGAATTCTGCCCGCCTTTGAGCAGTATTATACAGTTAATAAAGATTCAAAACCGCCATTTTGTGCTCAAGCGGAATTTCGTTCTCATAACGAACAGTATTTACTTGTCCGTTCAGCACATATTGCAGATATCGATTCAAACGAATTTGTTTATTTTGCTACTACACCTTCCTTTTCAAAAGAACAATTAGAAAACCTTTCAAATCAGGCCTGGGAAGATGGGCTATCAAAGGTAAAACCTTACAACGGTCACAGAAATTCTGATATCTCACTTATTATTTTTGCTGATAATTTTGCTGAAGATAAGGATCAGCTTACAAAACAAATCAAGAAAACAAAGTTTTATAAATCATATAAATTCAGCTTTCACGGCTGGAGCCATTTTAAGCTTGCAGTTGTGAATCTTCAGACACAGGATATTTATTTCAACAGATTCGGTAAAGACTATAAGAAGCTGCTTGAAAAAAATATATATGGAGGTAAAAAATGACAGCATTATTAATCATTATTGCTGCGGTCGCTTTACTTGTATTGGGCTATATTTTTTATGGTTCATGGCTTGCAAAGCAGTGGGGAATTGACCCTACAAGAAAAACACCTGCTCATGAAAAAACTGACGGTGTTGACTATGTACCAGCTAAACCAGCTGTATTGATGGGACATCACTTCTCATCTATTGCGGGAGCAGGTCCTATTAACGGTCCAATCCAGGCTGCCGTATTCGGATGGGTACCAGTATTCCTCTGGTGTGTTGTTGGTGGTATTTTCTTTGGTGGTCTTCAGGACTTTGGTTCTCTTTTTGCTTCTATCCGTAATGATGGAAAATCAGTTGGTGAAATCATTAAATCATCAATGGGTCCAAAAGCAAAGAAGCTCTTCATTATTTTCGCTTTGCTCGTACTCATTCTTGTAATTGCATCATTCGTAAACGTAGTTGCAGGTACATTCCTTACAGCTGCTGATGCTGCAAAAACATTCGGATTTGTTACAAAACCAACAGGAAATCAGACAACTGCAATGATTTCTCTTTGTTTCATTGTTCTTGCTATTGTTTATGGTATCCTTACAAATAAATGTGGACTTAAGCTTCTTCCTGCAACAATCATCGGAATTGTAGGAATTATCCTTATCACAATTCTTGGTCTTAATGTTGGATTTGCAATGACACGTACTGCATGGATTGTATTCATTGGTCTTTACATTGCAATTGCTTCTCTTGTTCCTGTTTGGATTATGCTCCAGCCACGTGACTATCTTTCATCATTCCTTCTTTATGCAATGATGATTATTGCCATCGTAGGTATTATTCTTGCAGCATTCACAGGTGGAGCTAGAGATTTGGCATTCAATCTTCCAGCATTTACAGGATGGAAACAGAGCATTGGTACAATGTTCCCTGCTCTTTTCATCACAGTTGCTTGTGGTGCTTGTTCAGGCTTCCACTCACTCATTTCTACAGGTACATCTTCTAAACAGCTCGACAACGAAGCTAATGCTAAGGCTGTAGGTTATGGTTCAATGCTCATTGAATCTGCACTTGGTATTATTTCTTTGATTGCTGTTGGTATGGTTTCTTCAAAGTTCATTTCTGTAAACGAAGCTGGACTTTATGTATTCAAGGGATCTCCTGCAACTGCATTTGGTAGCGGTATTGCTATTCTTTTTGGTAACGAAGGTTCTGGTGTATTCAATACAATCAAGGCTCTTCTTACACTTGCAGTTTCTGTATTCGCTCTTACATCTTTGGATACAGGTACTCGCTTGAGCCGCTTCATGTTCAGTGAATTGTTCCTTAAGGAAGACGAAGCTACATGGAAAGATGCAAAGGGAATCCGCAAGATTTTGGCAAATCCACTCTTTGGTACAGCTCTTATGGTAATCATTGGTTGTATTCTTGGTGGACTTTCACTTTCTCAGATCTGGGGATTGTTCGGTGCTGCTAACCAGCTCTTGGCAGGTATTGCTTTGATGGCTGTTGCTGCATGGCTTGGAAACGCTGGAAAGAACAACAAGATGTTCTTCATTCCTATGATTTTCATGCTTGCTGCTACATTGACATACCTTGTTATGACAATTATCAAGAAGTGCAAGGTTGTTGCTGCAGGTGCTCCATGGGGTGACTGGTTCCAGCTTATCTTTGCTCTTGCAATGGTTGTTCTTGCCGTTATTCTTGTTATTGAAGGTTTCAAAACTTTCTCAAAACAGGCTAAAAAGGCTGAATAATTAATTCGGGATAAAACCTGAATAATAAAAGGATCTGGTGAATAGAATCATCAGATCCTTTTTTTTAGTTAAAACGTTATTAAAAAAACATTGTTTTTTTCTATTTATGTAGTAAAATATTAGTTAGAGAGAAAAGTAGAATTATGTCAAAAGAGTTATTAATAGTTGCAAATGTCACATTAGATATATACAATGTCGCCCTTGGAATTGTATTAATTATTTCTACAATCATACGACATATAATCAGACGCAAAGTAAGAATCTGGTTTATCTTTATGTTACTTGCAAATATTATAATGTCTACTGCAGATATTTTTACATGGCTTTTTGAAGGAAACTCAAGACCTTGTAATCATATAGTACTTCCAATTGCAATGTTCATCTTTTACATAATGACTTTTGGAATCCTTTTCTGCTCCGGCTATTATATAATCAATTCCCTGAACAAAGACAAATATAAAAAAGTTCTAAAGATATCATTAATAATCAGTGCGGTAATTTATTATCTTACCTTATTACTTACACCATTTTTCGACTTCCTTTACGAAATTGATCAGAACAATATTTATTCACGAGGAAGTTATTTTATTATTCCGATTATCCTTGATACAATTTTGTATTTACATTTTTTTGCATATCTTATTATCAACCGAAAGGAAATACACCGAGATAAAGTTTTTCCAATTTTAAGCTTTTTGATTTTCCCGCAGATTCTTCAGATTATCCAGCTTTTGTATTACGGAATCTCTCTTGTAAATACAGGTTATACAATTGCTTTCCTCATAATGTTTATTGAAGCTAACAGGAATCTTGAACAGACTCTTGATACAACAGAATCGGAGCTTAGTGAAAAAGAAGTTGAGCTTATTCGAAGAGTTCATGAAGCACAGAATACAAAGCTC
>JAEEGL014699554.1_pt1 | contig 12731 bp, 9 predicted proteins | sample 9134231 | NCBI WGS metagenome assembly JAEEGL01 (sample SAMN16246548, study PRJNA631951) | gut metagenome | biome: gut microbiome; feature: rumen; material: fiber-attached | host: Bos | place: Iran: Karaj | collected 2018-10 | reverse complement strand
CGTCGGACAGCTCTCGCAGAGCATCCTCTGCGGCGGGCGCAAGCGCCGCGCCATCGACGCCGCCGTCGCGCAGCTGCGCATCGCGCGCGCCGCCGTCGCCGCCGAAGAGCTTTCGCTCCGCAACCAGATCACAACGGCCGTCCTCGACGCCGTGCGCGCCTCGCAGCAGCTTGAGGTCGCAACCCAGACGCAGAAAATGGCCGAGGAAAACTACCGCATTGTCTCGCAGAGCTACGAGGTCGGCAAGGCCAGCGAGCTCGAGCGCTCCGACGCGCAGGTCGCCCTTTCCTCCGCCAAGGCGTCCGTCGTCTCGGCGAAGTACGACTACTTCGACTCGCAGATTCTCATTTCCCGCCTCATCGGCGAGTAGCACACGACGCGCCGATCAGACATCACTCGGCAAAGTCGAGTGTGCCGTTGTTCCATGGTCAGGGCAGAAGGTGTTGGGGTCTTCCTAGTCTTCGGCCTTGATGAAGTTCATCTTCTTCGCGGCGCCGCCGCCTAAAGGCCTTTGTCACCGGTTGTGTAGAGGACCTTGCCTTCCGGATCGCGGATCTCGAAGGTCTCGGGATGGCGCATCGGCTCCGAGCGGAAGCTGAGGCGCCCCTTGTACTCCGACTGGAGCTCGACGATGAGGCCTTCGTCCTCGCGGCGCATGCGGTCAAGGACCGTGGGGGCGACGAGGATGTGGAGGTCGGGGGAACGTCCCTCGTGGCTGCACTTGCGCATGACGCCCCGGATCTGGCGCTGAATGGCGACCGAAAGCGAGAGGGCCGACTGGATGACGCCGTGGCCGCGGCAGTAGGGGCAAGTCTCGTAGGTTTGCGCGAGGAGCGACTCCTCCTGGCGCTGGCGCGTCATCTCCATCAGGCCGAGTTCGGAGAGCGGCAGGACATTTGTGCGGGCGCGGTCGCGCTTGACGGCGGCCTTCATCGCCTTGTAGACGGCGGCCTGGTGCTTTCGCGACTTCATGTCGATGAGGTCGACCACGACGAGGCCGCCGACGTTGCGGAGGCGGAGCTGGCGGGCGACTTCGTCGACGGCTTCCAGATTGACTTCGAGGATGGCGCCTGCCTGCGAGCCCTTCCCCTTGTGGCGGCCGGTGTTGACGTCGATGGCGATGAGGGCCTCGGTCTCGTCGATGACGAGGTAGCCGCCCGACTTGAGGTTGACCTTGCGGCGGAAGGCCTCGTCGATCTGGCGTTCGACGCCCTTGGCGTCGAAGATGGGCTGGTCGCCGTCGTACTGGTGGATGAGGCCGCGGGAGCGGCGGGAGATGCGGGCGGCGACGGCGCGTACGCGGTCATAGGAAGCCTCGTCGTCGATTGTCACGCGGTCGATGTCCTCGGTGAGGTAGTCGCGGACGACGCGCTCGATGAGGTCGGGCTCCTGGTAGACGCAGGCGGGGCAGGGCTTGTCGCGGATGTTGGCCTGGAGGTCCTCCCAGATGGAGAGGAGGCCGCGGAGGTCGCGGACGAAGGCGCGCTTGGAGGCGCCGGCGCCGATGGTGCGGACAATGAGTCCAATGTTTTCGGGGAGCGGGAGGCGATCGAGGATCTTCTTGAGGCGCTGCCGCTCCTTGGCGTCGCCAATCTTGCGCGAGACGCCGCGGAGCTTGCATCCGGGCATCATCACGAGGTAGCGGCCGGGGATGCTGAGGGAGGCGGTGACGCGCGGGCCCTTCGTTCCGATGGGGCCCTTGGTGACCTGGACGATGATTTCGGTGCCGGGGGCGAAGCGCTTGGCGATCTGGTCGTTGGTGTAGCGCTTGCGCCGCGAAACGCGCTGGGCGGTGTCGGGGTCCTCGTCGTCGAGGCGCGACTCGTCATCGGGGAACATGTCCCAGTAGTGCAGGAAGGCGTTCTTCCTGAGGCCGATGTCCACGAACGCGGCCTGGAGGTCGTGTTCGAGGTTCTGGATGCGGCCCTTGTAGATGGAGCCCACCAACCTTTCGTTCGAGGGGTGCTCCACCTGGAACTCCTCGAGGTGGCCGTCTTCCACGACGGCGACGCGCGTCTCAAGCTTTTCGGCGTTGACGACGATCTCGCGCTTGATCTGCTTCTTTCCAAACAACCAGCCAAGTAATGACATGTGAGTAGTCCTTTCCGGGTCAGTCCAGCCCCGTCGGGTCCTCTTCGGCTCCGCCGTGGACCGCAACGCTTTGGACGAACCCCATTGAGAGAGTCACCGCGAGCATGAACGTCCGTCCATAGCTCAAGAACGGCAACGGAAGTCCTGTGACAGGCACCATGCCGACTGTCATGGCCACGTTCACGAAGACATGGCAGAGCAGCATGGCCGACACACCAGTGCAAAGCAGCCGCCCGGGACCGTCCCTGGCGCCTGCCGCCACCGCGATGACGGACAAAAGAAGTCCGCCATAGCACAGCAGCACGAAAACGGAACCCGCAAATCCCTTCTCCTCGGCGATAACCGAGAAGATGAAGTCGTTCGCGGAGACTTGCTGCGGAAGGTAACCGAGGATGTTCTGGTCGCCTTTCAGAAAGCCCTTGCCCCAGACGCCCCCCGAACCGATCGCAATCTGCGACTGCCTCCTGTTCCAGCCCCGGCTCAGGGGGTCGCGGTCGGGGAAGACGAAGTCGAGGAGGCGACCGGTCTGGTAGTCGCTGAGGAAGCTGGTGGCACCGCGGCACGCGACGCGGACGGATTGCGGCGTACGCGGGCTTTCGCGGAGGATGAGGGAGCCGAAGACGGTGGCGATGGCGAGAAGGCCGGCGAGGACCGTGACCAGAAGGGCCTTCGGCGCCGTGCCGGAGACAAAGAGCATGACGGCGAGGATCGGCGGGAAGACGAGGGCCGTTCCCAGATCCGGCTGAAGGAAGATGAGGACCATCGGGAGAAGGGCGATCGCGCCGGCCGCAAGGAAGTCGAGAATGTCGCGCCTCGCGTCTTCGCGGCCGAGGAAACTGGCGAGAAGGAGGATGGTGGCGACCTTGGCGAGTTCGGCGGGCTGAATGCCGAAGACCCAGCGCTTCGCGCCCATCTGCGACGTGCCGACGACGAGAACGGCGACGAGGAGGGCGATTGACCCGAGATAGATGATCCAGCTCCAGGCGAGGATGCGGCGGTAGCTCGCCGCCGCGAGGGCGAATCCGGCAAGGATGCCGAAGAGCGCGAGTTCCGCCTGCGAGCGGTAGAGGAGTTGGAGCCTGAGGCTTTCGCGGCTGTAGTTCGCGCTGTAGACGAAGCACACACCGACGATCATAAGCGCCACCATGCAGACGAAGGCGAACCAGTTGTATTTTTTCAGGTACTCTTTCATGATTCCTGGCTCCTGGTTCTCGGTTCCTGGTTCTCGGTTCCTGGTTCCTGGTTCGCAGCTTCTTGGCCTTCCAGATCTTCGGGCGTTTCCGGCTCCTCCGGCACCGGCTCGTCGCCGGGGTCGGGCAGGCCGAACCAGTAGGCGAGGGCGGAGCGAATGAGCGGGGCGACGGTGCGGCCGCCGGAGTCGCCGTCCTCAATCACGATGGCCAGGGCGATGGTGGGGTTGTCAAAGGGCGCGAAGGCGATCATCCACGTGTGCTTGCGGCGGTTGCTGCGCGAGCCGTATTCGGCCGTCCCGGTCTTGGCGGCGACTTCCAGCCCCGGCACCTTGGCGCGCCGCCCCGTTCCCTTCGGCGCGTTGACGACGTCATACATCCCTCCTCTGACAATGCGGAACGCATTGTCAGAGGAGGGATGGAGGTTTGGGCGACTGGCGTCGCCGAGGTTTGCAAGAGAAGTTTGGACGGCTGGCGCCGCCGAGGTTTGGGAAGCATTGTGCATTGCTCCGTCGTCCGCGACGAGTCGCGGTCGATGCAGCGTCCCGCCGTTTGCGAGGGCGGCGGCGTACATCGCGACCTGGAGGGGGGTGACGAGGAGAAGCCCCTGGCCGATGGCCAGGTTGGCCGTGTCTCCGGGGCGCCAGCCGTCGTGGCGGACGCGGCTTTTCCATTCGGGCGTCGGCAACAGGCCGGCTCGTTCTCCGGCGAGGGGGATGCCGGTGCGACGGCCGAAACCCATCTTAGCGGCGTAGTCATCGATCTTTTCGATGCCGATGCGGGTGCCAAGCGAGCAGAAGAAGGGGTTGCACGACTGTTCAATGGCATAGCGGAGGCCGACGTTCTCGCCGTGTCCGTATGTGGACGAGCAACGCAGACGCATGTTGCCGAGCGTGAAGACGCCGTTGCAGTCGTAGGCGACGGTGGGCGGGACGCCTGCCTTGAGGGCCGCGAGGGCGACGCAGGGCTTGAAGACGCTACCGGGCGGGTAGGCGCCGGAGATGGCGCGGTCGAGAAGGGGGCGGCCGGGGTCGGCCATCAGTGCACGCCAGAGGACGGGCGGAATGGAGGGGCTCAGCTCGTTCGGATTGAAAGCGGGTTCGCTCGCAAGGGCGAGGATGTCGCCGTTTCGAGGATCAACGGCGACGGCCGCGCCACGCCGCCCGCCAATCAGCCGTTCCAGTTCCGCCTGCAGACCGGCGTCGAGGGTAAGGTGGATGTCGCGGCCCGGAACGGAGGGGCGCGCAATCGTTTCGCCGTGGCGATAGCCCGAAACGTCGACCGTGATGAGTTTGCCGCCCGGCTCGCCGGCGAGCACGGCGTCCATTGAGGCCTCAATGCCGGCGCGTCCCTTCATGCAGAGGATGTCGTAGTGGAAGGTGGCGTTCGTGACGGCCGGTATGTCGCGCCCGACATAACCGAGGACGTGCGACGCGAGTGCGCCATGGGGATAGACGCGCTCGGGCTGGACATAGATGTCCATGCCCGGATCATTGGCGAACTCCTCCGCGAAGCGGGCGAGCGTACGGTCGTCGACGTCCTGCCAGGCCAGAAGCGGAAGCGGAAGGCGCTTCGAGATGTGCCGGCGGATGTCGGCGCGGGAAATCTGGCGCGGCAGGCCCAGCGAGACGGAAAGCGCGTCGAGGCGCGCGTCGACGGCGTTGACGGTGTTGCTCCACGGGCCGGGCTTCCGAAGTTCCTCGACATAGACGGCGAGACAGTAGGAGGGGCGGTTGTCCGCGAGCACCACGCCGTTGCGGTCGAAAATGCGGCCGCGCGGAGCGGGGAGGAGAACGCGGCGCATGCTCTGGCGGACCTGTGACGAGGCGTAGTCGCCCGACTCGCGTACCTGGAGGGTGTGGAGTCGGGAGGCCAGGAGCGCGAGCGACGCGACGGTCAGGAGCGCGAGGACGAGGAGACGCCAGCGGGGCATGTTCTCGACCTTGTCCGTCATGGTTCGGCCACCTCCTTTCTTGGTTCCGTGTTACCGGCCATGAGGTCGATGCGGCGGGCGGCGGCAACGACGGCCGTTGCGGCGAAGGCCGCGACTGGCGCGATGACCAGAAGCGGACGGAAAAGCAGATAGAAGGGCGCACCGAAGTCGCTGCGGGCCCGCAACACGGCGTATTGGAGGAGGACGAGAAATGTCGTGACGACAGCCCCAGAAGCAGCGGGGACGAGCCAGGACGCTTCGGGCAGGAACTTGCGGACTGCGGAAACGAAGAGGGCTGCGGCGAGGAGGCCGAAGGACGACGTGCCCGGGGGAACGCCGCCGAGGGCGTCTGTGAGGATGCCGGCCCAGAGTGCTGCGAAAAGGCCTAGCGGACGCGGACGTTCAAGAATGTAGTAGAGGGCCACCGCCGGCAGAAGCGGCGCCTTGAGCGCGAGTTCGCCACCGTGGAACGAGGGCAGGAGGGTTTGAATGGCCGCCGCGAGGAGCAGCAGGGCGAGCATCACGGGGAAATCGAGCTTCACCTGCGCCTCCCCGGACCAGTCAGCACGAACAGTGTTGTCAGGTTCGCGAAGTCGACTGCGGGAAGCACGTCACCGGCACGGTAGAGTCCGTCTGGATCCACCGCGGCACTGACCAGCCAGCCGACTGGGATGCCGCCTGGTATCGTACCGCTCAAACCGGAAGTCATAACCCGCGTCCGCGCCGGGATTCCCGCCCCGGAAGCGGACGCCTGACCGTCGGCGGGACTGTCCTCCCCCGCCGCGTCATCGCGTCTAAGATAGTCGATTCGCAGGGGGTCGGCGACATAGAGGAAGTCGGCGACCTCTGCGTTTCGGGAGTTCCAACCCCGTCCCTGGAGGATGCCCCGGGCCGGTTCCGAGCCGGGCGGGGCCTCCAGAACGCATGAGATGCGGCTGGCGGGATCGGTGATAAGTCGCACTTCGGCCGTCGAGGCCGTCGTGTCCGTGACATAGCCCACGAGTCCCTCGGGAGCCACAACGGCATCGCCTTTTGCGATGCCGGAGCGACTGCCCTTGTTGACGCGCAGCGAACGCCACCAGCCAAGAGACCCCCCGTAGGAGAGGACGAGGCAGCGTTCGGGGAAGCAGATGGTGCCGGGCGGAATGGTTGACTGCCGGCGCAGTTCGCGGTTTTCCGCCGCAACCTCTTCAAGCAGAAGGGCGTCAACGCGCAAGCGCGCAAGCTCGTCTTCAAGGCGACGCTTTTCGTCCAGCGACCGTTGGGCGTCGAAAAGGGTCACCACGCGGGCGACGACCTGGCGACGAAACCATGCGGCGCCATTTTCAAGTGGGAAAATCCCCTCGCGCGCCGAACGGTGCAACCACCCCCGCGCCCCTCCGGCAAGAAGGAGGAGAACCGTGAGGGCGAAGGCCGTGTACCAGATTTTCGAAACCTTCTGCAAGTCCTTGTGCTCCGGCGGCCACGGGCCGCTCGGCAATGCACGAAGGGGGAAAACTCAATCACCTGCGGGACGTGCGCTTGACTTCGTTGAAGACCTTGAGGTACTCGCCCGTACCCTCGGCGACCGCGCTCAGGGGATCGTCGGCAAGGTGGACGGGAAGGCCCGTCTGTTCCGAAATGAGCTTGTCGAGGCCGTACAGAAGGGCGCCGCCGCCCGCAAGCACCATGCCGCTGCCGACGAGGTCCGCCGAAAGTTCGGGCTGGCACTTCTCAAGGGCAATCCTCACCGTGTCGACGATGGCCGAAATCGGTTCCTGGAGAGCTTCGCGAATCTCCTCCGAGGTCACCTTCAGGGTCTTCGGGAGGCCGGCCACAAGGTCGCGCCCCTTCACTTCCATCGTCTTCTCCTTGGCGGGAGGATAGGCCGATCCGATTGTGATTTTGATTTCCTCCGCCGTGCGTTCGCCAATCATGAGATTGTAAACGCGCTGCATGTAACGGACGATGCACTCGTCCATGGCGTCGCCGCCGGTGCGCACGCTCTTCGAGTAGACGATGCCGGCCAGCGAAATGATGGCCACGTCGCACGTGCCGCCGCCGATGTCCACGATCATGTTGGCGGTAGGCTCCGTTACGGGCAGCCCCACGCCGATGGCCGCGGCCATCGGCTCTTCTATCAGATGCACTTCGCGGGCGCCGGCATGCCGCGTCGCCTCCTCGACGGCGCGCTTCTCCACCTCGGTGATGTCGCCCGGAACGGCAATGATGACGCGCGGCTTCACGAGCCACGTCGTGCGCGCGCGCTTGATGAAGTGCCGGATCATCGCCTCGGTCACGTCGAAGTCGGCGATGACGCCGTTCTTCATCGGGCGATGTGCGACGATGTTGCCCGGAGTTCGGCCGAGCATGCGCTTCGCCTCGTCGCCGACGGCCAGAATACGTTTGGTTCCGTTCTGGATGGCGACGACCGACGGCTCGCGCAGGACAATGCCCCGATCCTTGACGTAGACCAACGTGTTGGCCGTACCAAGGTCGATGCCGATGTCGTTAGAGAAGAGATTGCAGATTTTGCTCCACATGACTCAACGCGTTCCTTGTCTGGGTGTGGAATAGACAATAAGTCTTATACTTTGTAGGATGCCTTATTTAGAAGCAAAAGTCAAGACTTTTGTTAAGGGCGGGCGCGCGTAGGCGCGCATTCACCGCCTTGCAGCCAGTCGTCTATTAAGGCGCGGGCGAGCGAGCGCGGCCGTGGAATTGGCGGAAGCTCATTGCGCCGGAACCAACCAGATTCCATGACTTCTTCGCCATCCGGCTTCAGTTCGCCCGACGCATATTCGGCGCGAAAACCGACCATCATGTTCGAGGGGAAGGGCCAGCACTGCGAACCGAAGTACTGGATGTCGCGAACCTCGATCGATGCCTCCTCGCGGATTTCGCGCCGCACGGCTTCCTCGAAGTTCTCTCCGGCATCGACGAATCCCGCCACGAGCGACCAGTAGGGTACGTGGTAGTGCGAGTTGCGCTGAAGGAGGATGGAGTCGCCTTTCGCGACGAGGACGATGACGGCGGGCGTGATCTTCGGATACGCAACATAGCCGCAGGACGGGCAGACCATGGCGCGTTCTGCGGGATCTTCATGCCGGCGCATGGCGGCTCCGCAGCAGCCGCAAAAGCAGTTGACGCGGCGCCATTCGGCGATTTCCTGCCGCCGCGCAACATCCTGAAACTCCTCCGGAGGCAGCGCGTGGAAAAGCTCTCGCAGCTCACGCTGCGAGGGCACGGGGCCGTCCTCGGGGAAAGTTGAAGTTTGAAGGTCCACTAGACGATAAGCGACCGCATGTAGCGAATCGTGAGGTCCAGGCCGCGTTCGCCGAGGTCGCCCTGCCATGTGGCGGAATGAGGCTCGATTGAGAGGTTGCCGGCGTACTGCGCCTTGTAGAGCATGCCGAGGATGGCCGGCCAGTTGAGCTGGTCGAGGCCCGCAGGCGGATCGTCGACGTACTGCCCGTTGACGCGGAGCGCACCCTTGACGTGGACGTGGCAGAAGCGGTGGCCCCAGAGGCGCATCTCCTCCATGTAGTCACGTCCGGCCGAAACGGAGTGCGAGGCGTCGAACTTGATTCCAAGGTCGGGCAGTTCGCCGTGGACGATCTCCCATGCGGGCATGTCGTCGATGAAGCTGTTCCAGTGGCAGTTGTAGGTCGAAACCTGGACGCCGAGCGGCCTGGCGAAGTCGATGAGCGTGGCGAACCAGCCGATTGCGGCCTCGTAGTTGCGGAAGAGCGACATCCCCTCCACGCGGTTGCAGCCGCAGTGGTAGACGGGGCAGCCAAGCGCGGCGCAGGCGGCGATTGTCCGCTTCGCCTCGTCGAGCAGCTCGGGCTTGACCTTGCCGTTCGCGTCGAGCGGGCCGCCATCGCCGTTCCAGCGCCCGCAGGAGAGAATGGGCATTGCGTATTTGGCGGAGAGTTGCTTGATTTCGTCCGTGCGGGCGAGCCATCCCTCCGCATCCTTGGCGTAGTTGAGGCAGACCTCTATAAACTCCAGGCCCTTGCCTTTGACATATTGGAAGTCCTCTTCGGAGCAGCCGCTCCGGATCATGCCGAGCTTCATCGTGTTTTCCTTTCAGTTGCGCGAAGGGCGTGCGTCCGCACGGCACGTCCCGTCAGTAGATGTCGTAGGGGTTGTACTGGTTGCTGGCCGGAGTCGGCTCCTCGCGGATCTTTTCCGAGGCGTCGAGAACCTGTCGGGCGAGATCGGTCTTTGAGGCGGTGGAAAGGCGGGCCGCAAGCACCTGGCCGACGCCGCCTGCGTACTGGCGGAGGGTGGCGCGGTCCTGCCGCAGCCAGAACGGGGCGTGCGCCCCGAGCGGTTTGAGTGCCTCGATTTCCTTCAGAAACGCCAGATGGTCTTCTGCGACGGCAGCCCAGTCGATCGCTGTCTCGTCGCGGACGGCCTTGTAGCCGACGATTGACGGTACGTAGGGCTTGGCGGCCGCCTCCCAGGCGGTGGGGTCGCCGAGCATCAGTTTGTCGCAGATGTTGGTGTCTGCGCCAATCCAGGCCGACAGGAAAAGATCCGTGTTTGTGGAAATGAGGGCGCCCCGAAGGTCGCCTGTCGCCAGACCGCGGAAGGCTTCGTCTCGGGTGATGGCGCGCGCCAGGCGAGGAAGGGTGTCCTCCGTGTCGGCCGTGCAGATGACGGAAACGCGTTTTTCCGCCAGGCGGGCGTGGATGCGGATCTGCGAGTCGATGAGGCCTGTGGAAGAGGCATACCAGGTGCAGGGCGAGATACGCGCCACAAGGGCTGAGGCAAATTTGTCGGCCATTGGATCATGCCAGTCCGAGACGAGCCGGTAGTTCCATGCGGCCATAGCAAACACGTAGGCGAGGACGAAGGCCGCGAGAATGCGCCCGACGGGGTAGTCGCGGTGCTCCTCTGAACGGACGTCGCCCTCATCGTCGTCTGGAATCCGGTTGGGCTTGCGGCGGCGGGCCGGCATCAGTTTCGCCGACAGGAAGCGTCCCCCCGCCATGAGGAGCCCCTGTCCGGCGAGGTAGGCGGCGACGTAGGCAATCATCAGGGAGATGGTCGTGGGCAGAACGGTTCCGTCGGTGTTGGAGTAGACGCCCCACGGGGAGATCTGGAGACCCGATCCGCCAATCACGACCGTACAGGCGAGGATGAAGAGGAGAAGGCCGCCCGACGACCCGGCGTCCTCGTTGCTGCGCCAGATCGACATCGCCGCCGCCGCAATGAACGGAAGGATCGCAAAGCAAAGGCAGATGATGCGTGGCTGGTCTTCGAAGAGGCTGCCGCCAAGCAGGAGACTGCGGAAAACTTTGGTCGAGACGAGCAGTTCCTTGACGGGGACGAAGATGCCAACGCCTTCACGGGTAAGAATGATTTGCGCAAGCCCGATATAGCCGATAATGCCAAAGACGAGGCCGACAAGCAGACATGACCATCCGCGTGCGTCGGAGAGGTCGCCCGCCAGCATGGCGCGGACAGCGAAAAAGATCCACAGCGGGAAAAGGTAGACGTTTGTCTCGGTCTCGAACACGAGCATGCCGAGCAGGACGCCAAAAAGGGTGAGTTGCCATTCGCGGTGGTGGACGGCGGCATCAAGCAGCATCCACGCCGCAAGCAGCAGCAGCATCGTTTCGAACGCCTGCGGGAGAAAACGCGTCGAGGCAATCCAGAACGGGGCCGACGTGCAGAGAGCGACCGTTCCTGCGATGGCTGCGACCGTGGCGGCCTTCTTGCGGAGGCGTCCGGACAACGGGCAGACGTGGAACGAAATGAAGAGCAGGAGAGTACGGCACGTCGCAAAGGCGAGCATCGCAGCAAGGGCGCCGCAAATTGCCGAAAAGGCGTTCAGACGCGTGGCGGGATTGCCGAACGGGAGGTCTGCCACGGTTGTTCCGGCAAGCCGCCAGAGAAGCCCCTTCGATACGTAGGTGATGACGTTTTCGCGTACCAGCAAGGATGTGGCGCCTCCGCCGGCGCGGGAAAAGCGTTCCTCGACCTGGCGGAACTGCGTGGTTGAACGGCCGCGCTCCATGCGCATGGCAACCGAGGCCTGGCGCGCCGCCTCGCCGGGAAAGAACCCGTCGTTGAGCGTCGTCAGGTAAAGGCCGAGGAACACCACGCCCGCAAAAAGCGCGAGAAGGAAGGCTTTCGTAGTGGAGGTCAGGAGTTTCATTTTGACATTCTATTATAATAAATTGAGCAGTTGCATGGAATTTTTTTCGCCAAAAGCCCGGAATACAGCTATAATTGAATCATGTACAATCCCGTTTCAAACAAGATCGACTTCCCGGCGATGGAGAAGGACATCCTCGCCTTCTGGGAGGCTGACGACACGTTCAAGAAGAGCCTCGACAAGACCCGCGACAAATCGCCTTTCGTCTTTTACGACGGCCCTCCCTTTGCCACCGGACTCCCCCACTACGGCCACCTCCTCGCCGGCACCATCAAGGATATCATCCCCCGCTATCAGACGATGCGCGGCCACTACGTCGAGCGCCGCTTCGGCTGGGACACCCATGGTCTTCCCATTGAGGCCCTCGCGCAGGACGCCCTCGGCATCTCCGGCGCCGGCGCCATCAGGGAGTTCGGCGTCGACAAGTTCAACGAGCAATGCCGCTCGATGGTCCTCAAGTACGTCTCCGAATGGCGGCGCACCGTCACGCGCATGGGCCGCTGGGTCGACTTCGACAACGACTACAAGACGATGAACTTCTCCTTCATGGAGTCCGTCTGGTGGGCCTTCAAGCAGCTCTGGGACCAGGGGCGCATCTATAAGTCGCACCGCATCATGCCCTATTCCTGGGCCCTCAACACCCCCCTCTCAAACTTCGAGGCCGGCTCCAACTACAAGGACGTCCAGGACCCCGCCGTCACGGTCAGGGTCAAGGTTGAAAAGTTGAAAGTTGAAAGGTTGAAAGGTTGTGGCGAAAGTGAAGGCGCCTCTTCAACTCTTCAACCCTTCAACCCTTCAACCAACGAGGAGGCAGACGGCTCCGCCGTCTACCTCCTGATCTGGACCACGACCCCCTGGACGCTACCGGAGAACCTCGCCATCTGCGCAGGCGCGACAATCGACTACGTCGTTGTCCGCGACCTCACCGACGACGAACGGCCCTGCTATGTCATGGCCGAAGCGCGCCTCCCCTCCATCTTCAAGAAGCCCGAGCAGTACGAGCTTGTCGCCCGCCTCAAAGGTTCCGACCTCAAGGGCTGGACCTACGAGCCGATTTTCCCCTACTTCGCCGAAAAGAAGGCGGAGGGCGCCTTCGTGGTGCTCAACGACGACTATGTGACCACCGATGACGGCACCGGACTCGTCCATCAGGCGCCCGCCTACGGCGAGGACGACTTCCGCGTCTGCCGCGAAAACGGCATGAATGCCTTTGTCGACCCCCTTGACGCCTCCTGCAACTTCACCGAAGCCGTTCCCGACTATGCCGGCCGCTTTTGCAAGGACTGCGACAAAGACATTATCCGCCGCCTCAAGACCGAGGGCAAGCTCGTCCACCAGGCGACGATCGTCCACTCCTACCCCTTCT
>JAEEGL013692190.1_pt1 | contig 12731 bp, 7 predicted proteins | sample 9134231 | NCBI WGS metagenome assembly JAEEGL01 (sample SAMN16246548, study PRJNA631951) | gut metagenome | biome: gut microbiome; feature: rumen; material: fiber-attached | host: Bos | place: Iran: Karaj | collected 2018-10 | reverse complement strand
TTTGCAGTCGAATTGATACAAAGGGAAAATCCAAATATCTAACTAACAATTTTACAAATGAGAAAAAAAACATTGCTTCTCTGCCTGCTGAGTGCAGGCATGATGTGGACACCTGCAGCAGCTGCTGTAACGGAAGTCCATGCTGACGTGGCAGTGGCAGACTCTGAGGACCAGGTCATTTCTGGTATGGTTGAGGATGCTAACGGTCCGCTGATTGGCGCAACGATCAAGGTGGTAGGTGCTGCTCAAGGAACGGTAACCGACTTTGATGGTAATTTTAAAATCAAGTGCAAACCCGGCGATTTGCTTGAAGTAAGCTACGTAGGTTACACCTCTATTCAGGTAAAGGCCAGCGAAGGCATGAAGGTCATGATGTCTGAGGACAAGACCCAGTTGAGCGAGGTTGTCGTTACAGCCCTCGGTATCAAGCGTGAGCGTAAGGCCTTGGGTTATGCACTCTCTGAAGTAAAAGGTGAAGACCTGCAGAAAGCCAAGGAAACCAACGTGATAAACTCGTTGGAAGGTAAGGTGGCAGGTCTGGTGGTTCAGAATACCGCTGGTGGAGCATCTGGTTCTACACGCGTACTGCTGCGTGGTAATACAGAGATTACGGGTGACAACCAGCCACTCTATGTTATTGACGGCGTGCCTCTAGACAACACCAATTTCGGTAGTGCAGGCACAGCCGGTGGCTACGACCTCGGTGACGGAATCTCAGCCATCAACCCTGATGACATCGAGAATATGACCGTACTGAAAGGTCCGGCCGCTTCTGCTCTGTATGGTAGCCGTGCCTCTCACGGTGTGATACTGATTACCACCAAGAAGGCTGAGAAGGACAAGTTTGGTGTTGAGTACAATGGTTCGATGACCTTCGATGTTCAGAATGCTATGTGGGATGACATCCAGCAGGTTTACGGTATGGGCTTTAAGGGTATGTTCAGTAAGACTGCCACTTCTGGTACTAACAGCAGTTGGGGTCCCAAGGCTGACAATCTGCCCGTAGAGTATTTTGATGGTCAGGTGCGTCCTTTCCAGATGTATAAGGATAACACCTCAAACTTCTTCCGTACGGGTGTCACCGCCCAGAATACCGCTATCCTGTCTGTTAATTCTGGTAAGACGGGTGTACGTTTCAGCTTTACTGACATGCGCAATAAGGACATCCTGCCTAAGACCCACATGTCTCGTGATAACTTCAATCTGCGTGTTAATACGTCAGCTGGTAAGTTTGACTTTGACTTCACCGCTAACTATACGCACGAGAACGTGACAAACCGTCCTGCGCTGGGTGACTCTCAGAGCAATGTTGGTAAGAACCTGATGACGCTGGCAGGCACTTATAATCAGGAGTGGCTGCAGCACTATCAGAATGCTGACGGTACCTACGCCAACTGGAACGGTAACGACCAGTATAACATCAACCCCTATTGGTCTCTTTATAAGAACGGTAACAAGTCCAAGAAGGATATCTTCCGCTTTACTGGCAAGGCCATCTATAACATTGACGAGCATTTGAAGATTCAGGGTACTATCGGTACAGACCTCAATAAGATGAGCTTCGATGACTATATTGCCAAGACTACTCCTGGTAATAATGCCGGTCAGATGACAAGACAGATTTTCAACAACCGCACTATCAATGCAGAACTGTTGGCTCTTTACAACAACCAGTGGGGTGACTTTGACTTCAATGCAACCCTGGGTGGCAATATTTTCAAGGTTGATAACCTGACAGACATTATGTCCGGCCTGAACGAGCAGATGCCAAATGTAGTATCTATCACCAACTATGCTGAGCATAGTGTACAGCAGTCTGCATATACCAAGCAGATTAACTCTTTATACGGTTCTGCCAGCGTAGGTTACAGACACACCTACTATCTTGAAGGTACGCTGCGTGGTGATAAGTCATCAACATTGCCTACAAACAATAATGTATATGTATATCCTTCTGTATCGGGCAGCGTCGTGTTCTCAGAGTTCCTGAAGAACAAAAGCATCATCAACTATGGTAAGTTCCGTGCTTCGTTTGCTCAGGTAGGTAGCGATACCGATCCATATCAGGTTGTGACCAGCTATACGAAGAGCAAGTATGCTTATCCTGACTATGCTATGACTATGATTACCAATACGGTGATGCCTAATCCCGACCTGAAGCCTACTCGCACTAACTCGTTCGAGTTGGGTCTGGAGATGAAGTTCTTCCACAACCGCTTGGGACTGGATATTACCTATTACAATCAGGTGTCTAAGGATCAGATTATTGCCCTTGCCTCTTCAGCGGCTTCAGGCTATGCATATCGCCTCATCAATGCTGGTAAGATTTCGAACAAGGGTATTGAGATTGCCCTCAACGGTCGTGTTCTCGACTACAAGGGCTTTGCCTGGGATGCCGGCATTAATTTCTCAAAGAATACTAACAAGGTGAAGGAACTTGTAGAAGGCATGGACTACTTCGAGATTGAAAAGGCTTCATGGTGTGGCGTTTCCGTGGGTGCGGAGGTAGGTCAGAACTTCGGTTCTATCGTAGGTAAGGATTTCAAGCGCACTGCTGACGGTCAGGTCATTATCAATGCCGAGACAGGTCTCCCCGAGGTTGATGACAAACTGCATACTATAGGTAATGCTTCTTGGGACTGGACAGGTGGTTTCTATTCTACCTTTACTTATAAGAACTTCAAGTTGTCTGCTGGCTTTGACGTGAAGGTCGGTGCTGACCTCTTCTCGATGTCTATGCGCTCTGCCTACGCTACAGGTAAGGCTACTGAGACCCTCGCAGGTCGTGAGGAGTGGTATCAGTCACAGGAAGAGATTAACTCTGGCCGTGGAACTGAGCAGCGTGGTTTCATCGCTCCTGGTGTGATACAGAATGCTGACGGTAGCTATCGTCCTAACGATATTCCTGTTAACCCGGAGCAATATTGGGAACAAGTTGCTACTAACTGCCCGAGACAGTTCGTATATGATAACTCTTACGTAAAGTGTCGTGAGATAACCTTCGGTTACACATTCCCCGAGAAGATGCTCTCTTCGCTGAAGGTAGTGAAAAGCTTGAGTGTGAGCTTCGTAGCCCGCAACCCATTCATTGTCTGGAAGCGCATTCCTAACATTGATCCAGATTCTGGCTACAACACCTCTGGTATGGGATTGGAGTATGGCTCACTGCCATCACGCCGCAGCTATGGTTTCAATGTAAACGTTAAATTCTAATTAAAGGAGGAAAGAAACTATGAAGATAAAAGATATCAAGAACTTTGCTGCCTTGGTTGTCGTTGGTTGTGGCTTAATGACCATTAGCTCTTGCAGTGACAGTTATATGGACGAGGTTAATACAGATAAGACCAAGACATTAACGACCGACCCCAATGGCCAGCTTACGACAGCCCTGTTGCAGACTTATGGCGACTTCGGAATAATGGATACCTACCGTAGCTATATTACTGGTTTTACCCAGCATTTTGCCGGTGGTTGGAACGTCAGCAAATATGCTGGAAGCGTTCATTTTGATGACGATGAGGCTCGTCTCATTTGGGACCGTTTCTATACAATAGGCATCAAGAACCTTCGCGATGCCATCACTCATTCGGCAGATAAACCAAATCTGAATGCCGTTCTTCGTATCCACCGCGTTTACATGATGGCTGTGATAACAGATACATACGGAGATGTACCATGTATGTCTGTCCTTGGTGGACTGGACGAATCTTCTTCTACTCCCACATACGATAAGCAGGAGGCTATCTATGATTGGTTCTTTACAGAGCTTAAGGCTTGTGTTGAGCAATTGGGAACTGGCAATGATGCCATCTCTGGTGATGTTACCAATTATCTTGGTAATGTTGACATGTGGAAGAAATATGCTAACTCACTGCGTATGCGCTATGCCATGCGTATCTCTGATGCCAATCCGGCCAAGGCTCAGGCAGAGTTTGAGGCAGCCTATAAGGATGCTGCCGGCTATATCTCACAAGCCAAGGAAGATGCTGTCGTTAAGTACAACAACAGCCCGTTCACATACTATGACGGTTCACGTGAGTACGATTTTCGCGTGAATGCACTGGGTGAGATTCTCTATGGTCAGGACCCAGCCTCTCCTTCTTCTTTGATATGTGCTACGCTGATGGAGTATCTGAAGGACAATAATGACCCACGCTGCTACAAGATAGTACGTCACTACATGAACCTCAAGCGCAGCCAGATTAAGCCTGACAAGCTTGGTAACGTGGATTTGACGGATGAGGTTCTTAACTATTATTCAAGCGCCGGTGCAGACGAGACACCTTGTTTCCCCGGATATGCCTGGTATAGCACAAATAATGCCCTGAAGATAGAGTGGGTAAGTGCTCCTTCTCTTGACAAGCTCCCGACGCTGAAGAAACTTGTTGATCAGGATCCGGAAGCTGGTTACGACAATAACAACTATCCTGTACGCATGATGCGTCCATGGCTGTCTATCGATTTCTGTCAGCCTGACCGCGTTGGTGTCCTGATGACCTATGCTGAGATAGAGTTCCTGCTGGCTGAGGCCAAGAGCAAGGGATGGGATGTCACAGGAGAAGTCGTTGATCATTACAAGGCGGGTACTGCTGAGGCTATTCGTCATATCAACAAGTATTATCTGGATAGTGACAATGTTACTGAGGAAGTTGATATCAGCACCTATGTCGCTACTATGGCAACTAAGTACGATTTCTCAGATATGACAAAGGCTCGTGAGGCCATCAACCTGCAGGCTTGGATTCTGCACATGATGAATCCTGCTGAGGCTTGGGCAAACCTGCGCCGTGCCGACTATCCGGTAATCTATAATCGTGAGTCACTGGGTGATAATGGCGACTTTACCTTTGACGGTGACGGTCTGAAAACGCCAACTCGTCTCCGCTATCCCTCATTGGAAAGTAAGTATAACAGTGCCAACTATCAGGAAGCCGTTGACCGTATGGGTGGTAAAGATGACTGGCACCATCGTGTTTGGTGGGACGTTAATCCTATCAATACCAAGGATTATGTTACTCCATAATAAGTTATTATCGTAATCATCTAAAAGAATAAATACTATGACAATAAAGAATATGATTATGGCAGGTCTCATGTGCTGCGGTTTTGCTGCAGCACTCACGAGCTGCTCCAATGATACGGAGGCATTCTATACCGTCTCTGAAGACGATGGCCCACGTATCCTGAATGATGATCTGAAAAGTAGCTATGAAGTTAGCCGCGATGAGAATTTCACTATGCAGATTTTGGTTACTCCTTCTGACCTCACCATTGTCAGGTGGTATGACGGTGATGTGCTGTTGTATGAAGGCGCCAACATCGACCGTACTTTCGAGGCTGGCAGCTATAAGGTGAAGATAGTGGCTACCACCGTCAATGGCAAAGAGACCTACCGCAGTTTCAACCTGACGGTAAAGCCCGTTGATGGTGACCCCGTTGTTGGTAATGATGCGCAGGCTCGTATTCAGTCTCCAGGAGATGCTGTTATCATGAGCGGCACTAATCTGGCCAATATCAAGAAGGTCAAGATTAACGGTCGTGAGATAGATGTCCTGGCAGCCACCAGTACCAGCATCCAGTATCAGTTGCCAGCAGACATGGCTGAGGGTCAGTACCGCATATCACTTGTTGATGAAATGGGTCAGTCCTTTGGCGGTGGCATGGTAACCATCTATGGCGAAGCCCTTGTTACCAAGGGTGACTTCATGGGACAGTCAGAAGGTACGGTTACGATACCTGGTCGTAAACTCGGTGATGTGAAGTCAGTAACGGTCAATGGCTTGGAATGCTCTATTGAGAGCCTTACAAACGAAGAGATAGTCGTTACCCTACCGACTCTTGAAGAGGGAGTGTATGATGTAAAGGTTATTGCAAATGATGGTACTGCTATCAAGTTCCTCCAGGATGGTGAAGTTGTTGACAATGCTACCATCAAGGTGTCAACCGTTGCAGAGGAAATCTTGTGGGAAGGCAACCATGCTGTTGATTGGGGTAATATCTTTGAGGATAACGCATTGGCAGTTGTGCTGAAGGAAAATGCCAAGCCTCGTGCTACCCTCCGTCTCTATGTCAAGCGTACCGATACAGAATATGCCAAGGGATGTGCTGCCGTCAACTGGGCAGACATCGTAAATGGTGGTACAGATCCTAACCGAGGTGATGTAGATATTTCATTTGAAGATACCTATGTTGACTTCCAGCTTACTGCCAAGTCTATGGAACTGTTGGAACAGAATAACTTCCAGGTTGTTGGTCACGGCTTCGACCTCAAGAAGATTACACTCATTCAGCCCAGTGAAGAGGAATTGTGGTCAGGTAATCATGCTGTTGACTGGGGTACCATTTGGGAAGACGATGGAACCATCACTGAGCAATTGAAGCAGACAGCAGGTCCTGGTTCTGTACTCCGCCTTTATGTAAAGCGCACAGATTCTGAATATGCCCTGGGTTGTGCAGCAGTTGGCTGGGCTGACATCGTGAATGGTGGCACAGATCCTAACCGTGGTGACGTGCAGATTTCGTTCGAAGACACGGAGATAGAATTTAAGTTTACCAAGAAGTCTATGGAACTGCTGAATAGTGGAAATTTGCAGGTAGTAGGTCATGGCTTCGACTTGCAGAAGATAACTATCGAATAGCTCTATAATCACGCCCCCTGACAGGAAAGCCTGCCAGGGGGCGTTTGTCATCAGTAAATAAAAAAACAGGGATTGCATGATTGTTGCAGTCCCTGTTTGTTGTTTATAAAGATTTTAAAATTATTCTGCTGCGAGCTTTGCACGGATAGCCTTTGTCTCTGCTTCGTAGCCTGGCTTCTCGAGAAGTGCGAACATATTCTTTTTGTATGCTTCTACACCTGGCTGGTTGAAAGCATTGACGCCGATGAGCTGACCTGAGATGCCGCAGCCAATCTCGAAGAAGTAGATGAGCTGTCCGTAGTTGTAAGCATCGAGGCGCTCGATAGAGATGAGGATGTTTGGAACACCACCGTCAACATGTGCCAGACGTGTGCCGAGCTCTGCATTCTTGTTTACCTCGTCGATGCGTTTGCCTGCAAGGAAGTTCAGTCCGTCAAGGTTCTCTGCGTCAGATGGGAAGAGAAGTTTCTTCTCAGGATTCTCTACGCTGATGCATGTCTCAAAGATAGTGCGCTCACCATCTTGAATCCACTGACCCATAGAGTGCAGGTCGGTGGTGAAGTCGCAAGATGCTGGGAAGATACCCTTGCCGTCCTTGCCTTCTGACTCTCCGTAAAGCTGCTTCCACCATTCTGCATAGTAGTGGAGCTTAGGCTGATAGTTGATGAGTATCTCTATCTTCTTGCCTGCTGCATACAGTGCGTTTCGTGTGGCTGCATAGATGGCAGCAGGATTCTCCTCGAAAGGAACATTGATGCCGCACTGCTTCTCCATAGCCTGTGCACCTGCTACGAGCTGGTCGATGTCGATGCCTGCGCAAGCGATAGGCAGCAGACCTACTGGGGTGAGAACAGAGAAACGTCCGCCGACATTGTCGGGAATGACGAATGTCTTATAACCTTCTTTCTCAGCGCACATGCGTGCAGCTCCCTTGGTAGCGTCAGTAACGGCTACGATGAGTTCCTTGGCAGCAGCCTTGCCTACCTGTGCCTCGAGCTGTGTCTTGAGCAGACGGAAGGTGAGGGCTGTCTCGGTCGTTGTACCTGACTTGGAGATATTGATGATTGCGAATGTCTTTGTCTTGAGATATTCTGTCAGCTCTGCAAGATAATCCTCACCGATGTTGTTGCCGGCGAAGACGATAACTGGATTCTTCTTGTCCTGAATGAGCCATCCGAAGCTGTTGCTGAGACCTTCGATGACTGCCTTTGCGCCAAGGTAAGAACCGCCGATGCCGGCAATTACGATTACCTCTGCCTTTGAGCGCAGAGTTTCAGCACATGCCTTTACCTCGCTGAGGAATTCAGGAGTGATGCTTGATGGCAGGTGAAGCCATCCGAGGAAGTCGCTACCTGGAACGGTACCTTCTTCGAGGCCTTTCTGTGCTGCAGCGACTTTGTCTTTGAATGCCATTACGGCTCCGGCTGGAAGAAACTGCTGAGCCTTTGTGATGTCTAATGAAATGTTCTTCATAATAAACTTGTTGGTTTTATTGGGTTTAGTAAATATTTTTTGAACAAAAAAAGCGCAAACAGATGCTTTGTTGCAAATGTTTACGCTTCTCAGTTTGCTTTATCAGAATAATTTTATTTCTTGATGTTGCCGTAACGCTGCTGGAAGCGATCTACGCGACCTGCTGTGTCAACGAGCTTGCTCTTACCTGTGTAGAATGGATGTGATGTAGAAGAGATTTCTATCTTTACTACTGGATATTCCTCGCCCTTGAATTCTACTGTGTCAGTGGTCTTACATGTTGACCTTGTGAGGAACATATCGCCATTTGACATGTCTTTGAATACTACTGGACGATAGTTTTCTGGATGGAGATCTTTTTTCATTTCTTTTTGTCTTTTTTACGGCGCCGAAGATAAGCACCTATTGTTAATAAATCAATTTGCGGCTGCAAAGATACAAAAAAAGTTTAATGTTTACGGTTTACCGTTTACAGTTTGGGGCTCGGAACCAGCTTATTTATACATTTTTAACAAAAGACGATGCTTTATATCAAGTACATGCCGTACTTCTTACACTCCTGACGCTGCTCTTCGGGCCATATAGATGCCTGTATCTCGCCTACGTGAGCTTTGTGGAGCAATACCATGCAGAGACGGCTCTGACCGATGCCGCCACCAATTGACTGTGGCAGTTTGTCTTCGAGCAGACGCTTGTGGAAATAAAGCTCCTTGCGCTCTTCCTTGCCTTCGAGGGCAAGCTGGCGAAGCAGGGCCTCCTTATCTACACGGATGCCCATAGAACTGAGCTCGATGGACCTGTCGAGGATAGGATACCATATTAATATATCGCCGTTAAGTCCAAGGAATCCGTCGCTGTTAGGTGTTGTCCAATCGTCATAGTCCGGGGCGCGTCCGTCGTGTTTCTTGCCGTCAGACAACTTGCCGCCGATGCCCATAATGAAAACTGCACCGTATTTCTTTGCTATTGCATCCTCGCGCTCCTTCGGTGTCTTGCCGGGATACATCTGTATCAGTTCTTCTGAGTGTACGAAATGTATTTCGCGAGGCAGGAACGGCTTCAGCTGGGGGTATGTCTCACAGGTGAGGTATTCTGTTCTCAGGATGGTGCTATAGATGCGACGAACGATGCTCTTGAGGAATTCGATGTTCCTCTCGTCCTTTGCCATCACAGCTTCCCAGTCCCACTGGTCAACATAAAGTGAATGCAGGTTGTCGAGTTCTTCATCAGCACGAATAGCATTCATGTCGGTATAAATGCCGTAGCCTGGTTCTATCTTGTATTCTGACAGAGTCAGACGCTTCCACTTTGCCAATGAATGAACGACCTCTGCCTGCTGGTCGCCAAGGTCTTTGATAGGGAATGTCACTGCTCTTTCTACGCCGTTGAGGTCATCGTTGATGCCAAGACCCTTCAATACGAAGAGTGGGGCAGTGACTCTGCGCAGACGCAGTTCTGTTGACAGATTCTGCTGAAAGAAATCTTTTATAAGTTTTATACCCTGCTCAGTCTGCTTCAGATCAAGCTCTGCCTTGTAATTCTTGGGCTTAATTAGTTTGCTCATAATGTGTCGGTTTTACACCTTATTTTATGATATTCTGTTTGTGATTTTGCCTCTTTGCGGGCATATTGATACGATATTTCAAAATTTGCGTGCAAAAGTAATGCTTTTTTATGACATACGCAAACATTTTGTCAAAAAAGAATGACAGAATTTTCTTGTCAGTTAAAAGATATTAAAAAACAACCCAAATTGTAATGTTTACTTTGCATTTCTGCTATTTTTTTGTAATTTTGCACTTGAATGGAGGAATTTTATCGTACACATCGCTATTTGGTAGAGCATTGCAATGCTCCTGTTCGTCGTGGATTAATGGACGAAATAGACTGGAATGCTCGTATGATAGGCATCAAGGGAACGCGTGGAGTGGGGAAGACAACTTTCCTGCTGCAGTATGTCAAGGAGCGTTTTCAGCCTGGTGACAAGCGGTGTCTGTACATAAACATGAACAACTTCTATTTTCAGGGAAGAGGTATTGCGGACTTTGCCGGCGAATTCTACAGAAAAGGCGGCAGGGTGCTGCTCATTGACCAGGTATATAAACAGCAGGACTGGAGCAGCGAACTGCGTGCCTGCCACGATATGTACTCGAAGCTGAAGATTATCTTCTCAGGCTCAAGCGTCATGAGACTTAAGCAGGAAAACCCTGAACTTTGTGATATTACAAAAAGCTATAATCTCAGAGGATTCTCTTTCAGGGAGTACCTTAATCTGTGTACGGGCGAGAATTTCCCAAGCGTAACACTGGACGAGATTTTGAGCAACAAGACAAGTCTGGTGGAAAAGATTACGGCTGCCGTAAATCCCCTTGACTACCTTGACGACTACATACATCATGGTTTCTATCCGCTGTTCCGTGAGCAGGTCGATTTTGCAGAGAACCTGCTGAAGTCGATGAACATGATGACAGAGATAGATATCCTGATGATAAAACAGATAGAGCTGAAGTATCTTCCCAAGATAAAGAAACTCTTCTATCTGCTTGCGACAAACAAGACTTCAAGCCTTAACATCAGCTTGCTGGCGAAGGAGATACAGACATCGCGTGCAACGGTGATGAACTATATAAAGTATCTGGCTGACGCACGTCTGATAAATATCATATATCCCGTGGGTGAGGACTTTCCGAAGAAACCTACGAAGGTTATGCTCCATAACCCGAACCTGTATCAGGCATTGTTCATGGATGACCAAAGCAGGCAGCAGCTGATGGAGACATTCATGGTTAATACCCTGTGGAAAGACCATAAGGTGAACCAGATGAGCAGGGAGATACACTATACCATTGACGGCAAGTTGAGGTTCAAGGTGTGCAGGGCTTCCGACATTACCAAGCTGAATGCCAAGAACGGCGGTACGCTGTATTGTCAGTATGACTCGAACATGGTGTCGGAAAACATAATACCGATTTGGCTGCTGGGATTCCTTTATTAGTTTACGGTTTACAGTTTACGGTTTACAGTTGAAAGGTTAAAGTTGAAAATTGAAAATTAATAATATACATTGTTTAATTCATATTTATAACAATTCTATCTATTAACAAAAAAAAATGGCAAAAGAAAAAAAGTTTATCACTTGTGATGGTAATGAGGCTGCTGCTCACGTGAGCTATATGTTCTCAGAAGTTGCTGCTATCTATCCTATCACTCCTTCGTCTCCAATGGCGGAGCACACAGATGACTGGGCTGCACATGGACGTAAGAACATGTGGGGACAGACCGTATTGGTACAGGAAATGCAGTCAGAAGGCGGTGCTGCAGGTGCAGTACACGGCTCACTGCAGGCTGGTGCGCTGACAACAACATTCACAGCGTCTCAGGGTCTGCTGCTGATGATTCCTAACATGTACAAGATTGCAGGTGAGCTGATGCCTTGCGTATTCGACGTATCTGCTCGTACACTGGCTTCACACGCTCTGTGTATCTTCGGTGATCACCAGGACGTAATGGCTTGCCGCCAGACTGGTTTCGCTATGTTCGCTTCTGCTTCTGTGCAGGAGGTTATGGACCTGACTGCTGTGCCTCACCTGGCTACTCTTGAGACAAAGGTTCCGTTCATTAACTTCTTCGACGGTTTCCGCACCTCTCACGAGTATCATAAGGTAGAGCTGATGGACATGGAGGACATCAAGGCTATCACTCCAATGGAGTATGTTGAGGACTTCCGCAACCGTGCCCTGACTCCAGAGCGTCCTGTAACACGTGGTACTGCTGAGAACCCTAACGAGTTCTTCACACACCGCGAGGCAAGCAACCCATACTATGAGAATATTCCTGACGTAGTAGAGAAGTACTGCCAGAAGATTTCTGAGATTACAGGTCGTGAATATCACAACTTCAACTATTATGGTGCTCCTGATGCTGAGAACATCATCATCCTGATGGGTTCTGCATGTGAGGCAGCAAAAGAGGCTATCGACTACCTGATGTCTCAAGGCAAGAAGGTTGGTATGATTAACGTACACCTCTATCGTCCATTCTCAGTGAAGTATCTCCTTGCTGCTGTTCCAAAGAGCGTTAAGAAGATTGCTGTTCTTGACCGTACTAAGGAACCAGGTGCAGAAGGCGAGCCTCTGTATCTCGACGTTAAGTCAGCATTCTATGACGTAGAGAACCGTCCATCTATCGTTGGTGGCCGCTATGGTCTGGGCTCTGCTGAGGTTACACCTGCTATGGTTATCTCTGTATTCAATAACCTCGAGCTTCCATCACCAAAGAACCACTTCACAGTTGGTATCGTTGATGACGTTACTAACCTGTCTCTGCCAAAGGTGGAGGAGATGGCTCTGGGTGGCAAGTCAACATTCGAAGCTAAGTTCTTCGGCCTTGGTGCTGACGGTACTGTTGGTGCTAACAAGAACTCTGTTAAGATTATCGGTGACAATACAGACAAGTACTGTCAGGCATACTTCTCTTATGACTCTAAGAAGTCTGGTGGCTTCACATGTTCTCACCTGCGTTTCGGTGACGAGCCAATCCGCTCTACATACCAGATTACCACACCAAACTTCGTTGCATGTCACGTACAGGCTTACCTGAACATGTACGACGTTACACGTG
>JAEEGL012045437.1_pt1 | contig 12731 bp, 11 predicted proteins | sample 9134231 | NCBI WGS metagenome assembly JAEEGL01 (sample SAMN16246548, study PRJNA631951) | gut metagenome | biome: gut microbiome; feature: rumen; material: fiber-attached | host: Bos | place: Iran: Karaj | collected 2018-10 | reverse complement strand
CATTCCGAAATACGGAAGAATTTGAGGTATAAATTCTATTATCTTGTCCACATGTATGGTTTTCATGGTCTAATCCCCCGACCGCTTACTTTAACTCAGCTGCAGTTCCTTCCGTGTAAGCGAATGAATCATATCCCAGAAAATCCTGAGCGGTCTTCTGAAGATAGCCTTCCTCAAAGTACTTACCAAGCTTCTCGTTGATCGCAGCAGCAAGTTCCGTATCTGCCTTTGCGATGATAGGATAAGTAAATACTGAAGTATAGTCATCTGCCACAAGACGGTCAGCATATTCATGGAAAGCTCCGCCTTCTGCCAATACAAGTGATTCAAAAGCGAACTTCTCGCAAGATACAACGTCATACTTGCCCAATGCGATGTCGGCATAAGCTGTTGCCTGAGCTGTTCCGTCATCAGCGGGAACATCGATGGGAGCATCGGGATTCTGTTCGTTATATCCGTTATATACACGCCACATTCCGTTACCGGCGTTGTTAGGTACGAATTTAAGTCCCTGCTCAGAAGCCTGTCTGAAGGTAGTAACATCCTTATATTTAACATTTCTTACGATCGAAACGATGTTAGCTCCGATGGGATTCTCAGGGATATTGTACTTTTCGTTTCTTGCTTCCGTCCAATAAGCATTGGATAAAGCGATATCATAGATCCCGCTGCTAAGACCGGTATATTCGGCTTCAAATGATACCTGCTCGTATGTGAATTCATACTGATCAAGCTCTTCATCGATACGCTTTAAGATCTCTATGTCCGAACCGGTAAGGGTACCGTCCGCGTCATAATAAGCCGTAGGATAAAGATCGGGGCAAAATGCTACCTTGATAGTAGTAACTTCAGCTGATGCTGTATCCGTATTTTCAGTTGCAGCTGCTGTATCTGTATTATCTGCTGCGGGTGCGGATGCTTTGGCTCCGCATGCCGTAAGGCCCGCGATAAGAGCTGTTCCCAATAATAAAGCAACGTATTTCTTTAAGTTTTTCATAATATCTCCTTTTCTATGATCAAAAAATATGGCTCTCGCGACTTTTGTGTTCCGTATAATATTTGTTTATCTTTGCTATGGCATCCTTTAAAGGAAGGGACGGAACTTCCATCACGTGAATGTTTCGTTGTTGCAATCCCCTGTGGGGACGGTTGCCAATCTTGGCGGTCAGTAAGTAAGTGCAATCCTTCAAAAGATCGCTTATCGGATCCAACAGCGCTGCGCTGGCAGCGCAGGGTCCTCTACCCTTGCAGTCGCTTTCGACATTTTTATATATCTCGGGATCCAGAGAACGGACTTCGAGTTTTTCATATTCTCCGCTTTCTTCATCCACTTCAAGGATAAGGTATTCCGACGCCTGACCAAAATGAAGATCTATAACTTCTTCATCCGAAGAAGTAACAGCTACCTTATAAGTCATGGTCTTCTCCTTTATCTTATTTAAGTGTCTGTGTGGTTACGGCGATCTTACCTTTTCGGTAGATACCCGCATATATCTCTTCAGAGAGTCTCAGACCACCTTCATATCCGGTGAAGCTTCTCGTAAGGACAACATCATCGGCTACCGGTACGCTCAAATGTACCAGAAGGTTGTTGTTTTCCCTTGCAAGCTGATCTTCCCAGCTGGATCCTAAGATCACTGCCCTGTGAGATGAGCCTATTGACTCTCTCATCTTATTCTGAAGTGCTCCCGCATCCGAATTTATCAAAAATACATTTCCGATATCCTCTCCCACACTATCAGCGATCTCTTTTACTTTAGCCTGGTACTCGTAATCTATCGGATCGTCTATTGCGTATACTCCCTTAGGCTCAAATCCCAGTTCGTTTACCAGATAATCTGAAGTTCCCAGTACATATGCACTGTCTCCTATAGCATAGAGTTCCGTAGGTATATTGTTCCTGTACTCCGTAAGGAAATCGGCAAGACTGATGATATAACTGTAATATCTGTCTTCTTCTTTCTTTATGTATGCCTCCACTTTTTCAGCGGGGATCTTTGCAAATTCACCTACTTCGCGTAAAAACTTGGAAGTAGCCTTAGCTCCCACCGGAAGGATGGGATAGTGAAGATAAGGTGTTCCGTATTTTTCCTCAAGGTGTTGTGCCACGCTCAAGCCTACCCAGGGATTGATAACGAGGTTAAACTCAGCATTGGGAATGTTCTTCCATTCGGATACACCTTCGGACTCGGGTCCGAAAAGAATGTTGACCTTAAGTCCTATTCCTTCCAGGATACGCTTTATCTCTCTTAAGTCACCTCTCCAGAAAAGATCCTGACTGGGAACTACCGAAAAAACGTTTACCAGTCCCTTTTCCACCTCGGGTTCCGCATCCTGAACGTACTGATCTATGATAGAGTTAACAACGAGCTCATGTCCGTAATAATTGTTTCCCTTAAAGCCTGAAGTTTCAGCTCCTACCACAGGATGTCCTTCATCCGCATATTCCTGGGATACGGATACTACATCGTCTCCCACTATTCCTGATGTACATCCGGCAAGTACCACATAAAGATCGGCATCGATGACCTGTAAAGCTCCGTCTATAACGCCTCTTAATTTATCTTCTCCACCGAATACAACTTCCTGCTCACTGGTGTTGGTACTTGATATATGAGAACCTCCGCCATAGCCTTCGCCGTTGCTTCCTGAGCCTCCGGCAAGGAAATTAAAAGTCTTGGAAGCACATCCGGGACCCGCATGTACTATAGGAAGAGCCCTCGGAATGGCCAGAACACTGTGCTGAGCTGCCAATGCACAGGAAAATCTGGGTTGTTCAATTAAATTACTCATTCTAGTTTTCCTCCTCGAAATAGTAAGGATCGTCCTGATCCATCCACCACTGTGTATAAGGGAACTTGTTGTGTTCCTTTATATTTTCAAGAAGCTTGTTGCTCCTTAATACCTCAAGTACTCTTCGACCGAAGCTTATGATACCGTCATAACCTATGGAAATGTTGGCATCACCTTCATTTACCGAAGGTATACCAAGCTTTGTGCCCATTACCGTGATGTTATAATGCCTTGTGATAAGGATATCCGGCTTGGTCTGAAGCAAATGTTTGATAGTCTGGTAGGGCTGCTTGTTACATACATTGAAGGTTTCTACATCTCCGCCCGTATCTACCAGCTTCTTAAGGGAATTCATACGGTCATCTCCCGAATCGGTAAGCTGATCGTGATGCAACGTGGTTATTCCCACAAGCTCCATTCCCAGTTCTCTTGCAAGGTTTGCAAGGTTATGAGCAAAGGTGTCACCGGCCATTACATAGGCCTTTTTGCCCTTAAGGCGAGCTTTTAATTCGTCAAGTTCAGGCTGTATCCTTGCATGCTCTTCTTCAATGACCTTTTCCGCAAGTTCGCTTCTTCCGGTCAATTTACCCAGTTCGCGGATCCATTCATCGGTCCAGGGTACTCCGTAAGGAGAAGGAGCTCTTAACTGAGGGACATCGTACTCATCCTCAAGGACCTGAGCTGCATATGTTCCCAGTGTCTCGCATATATGTGTACTGCATACAGCTTCCGACATATACCTTATGGTATCCACAGAAGCCAACGGTACGAGGTAATTGGCCTTGAGTCCCAACTTATTGAGGATCCTGCTGAAGGTATCCACACCCTGGAAGTTAAATACGTTCACAAGATCCGGATCCTTCTTTCTGGGGGGCTGAACTATCTTTCTCAATATGCCGTGATAAGCAGCATCGAAGCCGGATGCCCAGGTCTTTGATTTAAAGCCCTCACAATATACGGGAACTACCGGGATACCAAGTTCTTCCTGAAGTTCATCGGCTTCACTTTCAATGTCATCTCCTATGATTCCGGCTGCACAGCTGGAATGAACGAAGATGGTCGTGGGATGAAATCTGTCATAGGCTTCAAGCACCGCTTCTCTTATCTTCTTGGCACCGCCGTATACCGTATCCTCTTCGGATATGTTGGTACAGATGACGTTGGCCTTTTGCGGCTCGAGACCTCTTGCCTTGGTCACTATCTCTCCGCCTATGTTTGCCGTTATGGGATTTAAACATCCGATAGGTGAATGTACCACCGTAGCCGCTCCCTTAATAAGGTAAGTCGTGGTCTCCGCACATCCCTGAGCACAGTCCGAACACTGGCTGTAACATCGGCTCCTGTTATTCAATTCCCTTCCTTTAGATTTACTGACAAGATCGGAAGCCGTTCCGTGATAGGTGATCACCGTACCCAAACGATGATCTCGGGTTTCTGCCTCCGGCAAAGAAATATTGATCGACATATCTTTCCTCCACCTCTATCGTTACTGTTTTTTATATTCTGTAATCGTCCTGTATATTTTCCATGAGACCGTATTCCATCAGGATCTCTTCAAGTCTTTCCTGTGTCATGGGAGTGGGAATTGTGAACATCTCATTCTCATCTATGGCCTTGGCAAGATTTCTGTATTCTTCTGCCTGACCTGACTCGGGATCGAATTCTATAACGGTCTTCTTTCTTATTTCCGCACGCTGTACCAGATTGTCTCTGGGTACGAAGTAGATCAACTGTGTGCCCAGTTCCTTCGCGAAAGCTCTTAAAAGATCCTTCTCTCTGTCAACGTTACGGCTGTTACATATGATACCGCCCAATCTGACACCGCCCTTGGCAGCATACTTGGCTATACCTTTACTTATGTTATTGGCCGCATACAGAGCCATCATTTCGCCGCTGGCTACTATATATATCTCCTGGGCCTTACCCTCTCTGATGGGCATTGCGAAACCTCCGCAGACAACGTCACCCAAGACATCATAGAATACGTAATCCAGATCTTCCGTATAAGCTCCGAGATTCTCAAGCATTCCTATGGAAGTGATGATACCTCTTCCCGCACATCCTACACCGGGCTCGGGACCACCCGATTCCACGCAACGGACTCCCTTATAACCGATCTTCATAAGTGCGCTAAGATCAACCTTCTGGCCTTTTTCACGCAAAGTATCCAAAACTGTTTTCTGATTCAATCCACCCAAAAGAAGTCTCGTTGAATCCGCTTTGGGATCGCATCCGACTACCATTATGTTCTTCTGCATCTCCAAAAGACCCGCGGTAAGATTCTGGGTCGTGGTTGACTTTCCGATACCTCCTTTTCCGTAAATAGCGATCTGTCTTATCTTCTTTTCTGACATTTTTCCTTGATTTCCTTTCTGTAACAATTCTTTGTTTTATCTATAAGATCTTTAGCCATGGCTAAAGGTTTCGGCCACTTCGCGGTCATAGAGCTCGGAATGAAGATCTTTTCCGCTTCCCGGAATACCGCAGCTGTCTGCCCGGCAATGCTGGCAGTGTCTGAATATCATAAGGTGCTGACCGGCTTCTTCTCTTACCCGTTCGATCATTTTGCAGTCCGGAGCCGGTATGTCGGCCATCTCGTTCTGAGGGATGAGGGGGATGATGTTATGGAGAGTTGCTCCGAGTAAAGATGTTACTCTTGCCACTTCCTTAATGTGCTCATCGTTAACCCCAGGAACCAGTACCGAATTGATCTTAACGGTGATACCCAGCTCTACGGCTCTTTTAATGCCTTCAAGCTGCCTGTCTATCAGAAGTCGGGCTCCTTCTTCACCTTCATGCCTTACTCCCGTTTTATCTATCACGAAGTCATTTATCTTGCTTTCGATGACAGGATCTACTGCATTTACCGTAACGGTTATGGTCTCTATCCCGATCTTGGCTATCCTGTCCACCTTATCCGGAAGTAAAAATCCGTTGGTGGATAAGCAGCATATCATCTCGGGGAAATTCTTCTTTACCAGTTCGAAGGTATCAAGAGCATGATCCGTGGCCAGTGTGTCTCCGGGTCCTGCTATGCCCACCACCGTAAGCTCGGGGCAAAGTTTTTTGGCTCTTTCTATAACTTCTATGGTCTCTTCAGGTTTTAGAAGAAGTGATGAAACTCCCGGTCTTATCACTGTCTTGTCAAAACGTCTGGTGCAGAACTTACACTGAATGTTACATGTAGGAGAGACCGGAAGGTGTATTCGTCCCACTTTCTTATTGGATTCTCCTCCCATACAGGGATGTCTTTCCTGAAGCTTTTTAAACTGTATCAGTGAATTACCATAGGTTGTTTCTTTTTGCTTTCGTAATGGACCGGTCTTATCCACATCAAGTTCTCCGGTCTTCCCGATCGACAATTCTATAAGGATCTGAAGTATGGGAGCTGAGGATTCAACCGCCGCTATATTCAGTTCATCAAGTGCATCCAACGCTCCCGGACCTATCATCTCGGCATAGACGGCATTACAATCCGATATGAGTCCCACCACATTCGCCATAAGAGTATTACTGTGCTGGTGACCCTCGCAGGCCCTCTTCGTGATACGCCTGTCTATCATTTCGTATGCATTGGTCTTTCCGACCTCGACTTCGTAAATATCAAATCGCTCGGCTGCTCCGAAATGCCTGTTTATATATGTTCCGTCTCCGGTAGCAAATGCTATTCGGATCTTATTCATTCCAATTCCGCTTTCGTATTTTTTATTTCGCAATCCATTTCCTAGTATCTCAGTATGTTTAGTATGTTTTGCCTTGTTAAATGTCATAATAGTTATCTTTCTTCGATTTGTCAATATGTTTTTTCACCAATTTTAAAAAACATAAAAAAAACCCGGATCATTAAGATCCGGGTTTATCTTCTTTCTTTTCTTTGTTTTTCCGTAGCCATGGTAAAAAGCTTTCCTTATAAAGGAACGATATGACTGCGGCAAAGGGGATCGCCAGGAAGATTCCCAAAACTCCGAAGAGCTTACCGCCTGTCACTATGGCGATGAGTGTCCACACTGCGGGTATACCGAGTGAGCCTCCGAAAAGCTTCGGCTTTAAAAGATATCCGTCCACAGTCTGGATGACCACCAGTGTTATTAAGAACCAAAGAGCATATACGGGCTTATTGAGCACCAGTATAAAGGCTCCTATAAGACCTCCTATCAACGGACCGAAAGTGGGGATGAGGTTTGTCACTCCCACCAGCAATGAGATCAAAGCCACGTACGGCATACCGAGAATAAGCATTACCAGTGCATTGGCAGCTCCTACTATGAAACCGTCCAAAAGATCGCAGCCTATATATCTTATAAAGATATCATGACATCTGGCGAAGAATTCATCATGCTTTTTCCTGGTCTTATCCTTGAGGAGACTCATCCTAAAGTCTTCGATGTTTTGAAGAAGATGCTTCTTACCGAGGAGGAAGTATACTCCCAGGATGAAGCCCACCACCAGGTTAAAGATGGAATTGCCCACCGACTTGGATGTATCGATAAGAGCTTCGGCATTTTCAGACAGATATCCGACTATATATTCAAAGCCCTTTTCAAAATATGTGGATATACGCGTAATGTCCAACGAATAATTAAGAAATCTTATGCTGTTTATCTGATTTATCAGAGCATCCGAATCTTTAACATACATCTCCACCGTATTGGCCAATGATCTTATGCTGTCGGCCAAAGAAGGCACAAGTATGATGAAAAACAAGGTTATGGCCGAGATGATGACAAGAAGTGAAAGGATAACGGAAAGTATCCTTTTTGCATCCTCTTTCTTCAGCTTCCGGAACACCTTTTTTTCAAAAAATACAGCCACGGGATCTATAAGATAGGCTATTATCATACCCGCTATTATGGGACCGATCACCGTAAATACGCTATCTATAAATTCCAATACCACGCTTATATGAATGAGTAAAAGATAAAACAATATGCCCGCACAAACCACGAAAAGGTTGGCAAACCATCGTTTTTCCAACAGTTCCCTAAGCTTTTTCATCTTTAACCGTATCCTCCCTTAACTCTTTTTCCTTCATCAGCTTTTCCAGCAAAGCGGTCTTAACGGCAAGCTCTTCTTTTAAGTTCTTATTGTATTGCTCTATTGTCTTTAAATATTGCTGATGTCTGGTGTCATCAAAGACTTCTATCTGATAACCGCGCTTTCTTTTACCGTCGTAAAAGTAGTTTACCACGATCCTGAAGATGTTACCCTGTCTTTCATAGTGAAGCTCTTTGGAGACCTCATCCTTAAGAAAATCTCCTATCCACTCGTCGATCTTATTCCTCAGCTCCTCGTCGGGAACCATGTAATCAACTCTGGCCGCCTTAAGCTCAGGCAGATATTTTCTGGCGATCCTTGTACTTCCCAGATACTTGTATTTGAAGTCAAACATGATATATCCGATATTACCCTGCTTGAATATGGTATCGGCAACCATCGCATCTGCTTCATACAGACTCAATCTGTCAAGAATGATAAGGTATATCACCGCATCGAACACAAAAGCGGTTGGGATAAGCTCAACCCGATCCGTGATTATCCTTCCGAAATAGAATATCAGGATCGAAAAAACTTCCGTAAGGAAAAATAAAAGTATGGTCTTAACCGACGCCTCGGGCTTCTTTAAATATGCATAGATCAACGCACCGAGTGAAAGCGCAAAGTTCAGGAATATGATAATACTGAACATGACATGCAAGGGACCGTACTCTTTTATCAGTATGGTGGCGCCTGCCCTTTGGGTGATGTCCACGCTTTTGTAATATATTTCCGAATATCCGATACTCACCACGCACAGATACGTGAACGTACTTATGGCTATAAGAATGGTTATAAACCATCTGGGAAGCTTGATATGGCACAATGAATAGATTATGAGTGTAATAAGAAGCTCCATGTAGCAGCCGCCGATATATACTATCTTGTTGGCCGTGATGGCGCTTCCCACATCCTTTGCCAGGGCCAAAAGAAGATAGCCCAGCATTACGAGGGGAAAGAGCATATAGCTTAACGAGAATTTAACGTCAAAATGCTTACGCCACTTCAAAAAATACCATGTCGAGCATAGGATTGACGAGATAAATATAAACAAATAATACCAAATGGCCATTAACCGTTCACCACCTTAATGTAATCAATAAATGTGCCGCCCGGCAAAGGCTTTGAAAAATAAAAGCCCTGGAAATAATCGCAGCCGATGCTTTCAAGTACCATCTTCTGGGCGACGGTCTCCACTCCTTCGACCAAAAGCTTATATTCCATCTGCTTGAGCATGTGTATACTGTTTTCAAGCAATATCATAGCGTTTTCATTCTTCTCATCGGTTTTGGGGTCCACGGCATTCCAGAGAATACTCTTATCAAGCTTGATGATGGTGAAAGGAAGGTCGAACATATACGAGAAGTTCGAATAACCGGTTCCGTAATCATCAAGCGAGAAGCCAAAGCCCTTGTTGTTGAGTCCTTTGATCGTCTCGCGCAGTCTTCTTTGACTGGTAGAATAAGCAGACTCGGTGATCTCAAGATTAATATGCTTAGGATCGAGTTTATACCGCGAAATGATCATGTCGAAGGCATCGACTATCTTCTGATCCATGCACTGAACCATTGAAAGATTAACCTCTATATAATCTATGCCGATCTTATCAAGTCTGTGCTCGACATAGAATTTACATACTTCCTCAAAGACAAAATAACCGATATCTATAATGGTTCCGTCCTGCTCTGCTATGGGGATGAATTCCTCAGGCGATATCGCCCCCAGTTCATCATCAAAGAGTCTTAAAAGAGCCTCTGCCGAATGAGAGGTATTGGTATGCATGTCCCATATGGGCTGATACCAGACCTGGAACGACTTGCTTTCGAGGGCTTCATGGATGACCTTTTCTATCTTTATTCTCCTGTGATATGCCTTGACGGCTTCTTTAGCGTCAAGCTCAACAGATTCGCTTCCGTCGAAAGGTACATCCGCCAATAACAATATCTCTTCTATATTGTCAAAATCCTCGGGGATATTCATAGAGCATATCTGAATCGGGAAGACCGCATCAATGGTCCCTCTTCCCCACGAGATCCTGAATCTGTCAAATATCCTTCTTTTAAGGTCGGTTATATCGAAGTCGGAATAATTCTCACATACCAATGCAAAGTGCCCGATTCCGCAATAATGACACCGGATACCCTTGCCCTGCGAATCGAACCACTCGGCGATCTCCCTAAGTATGTCTCCCATATAATCCACACCAATGGTGGTATTGTAATAATGTATCATCGGAAGTTTGACCGTCAGGATGATGGCACCCTTTTTAAGCAGAACATCTTCCAACGCAAATCTGAAGGCATACCTGTTATAGATCTTGGTGGTTGAATCTATAAGTTCATCCTGCGTTTCTATCGAGAACAGGACTCCCAAAAAGCCGATGGCCTGGAAAAAAGTCTCAACAAGTACCGCAGGAAAGAACATCTGGACTATTATGGGAAAAACACATAAGAATACAAAGAAATACAAAGGATTTCTTCTGACATCGGGAATGGCTTTTCTGAAAAAAACGGTCAGTCCGATACTGGCAAGAAGATATAAAAATGCCACGACATAAAGAACCGTAAACATCGGCCCGTGAAGGTAATGTTTGGCTTCGTCAATATAAAATGCCCAATTCATGGTCGGATTAAGGGCAATGATGAATATCGACGCTGCGAACGGAATACTGATAAGAGAAAGTACCCTGCCGTTTAAGTACCTCTTAAGATTGGCAACGTACATTATGTACAGGAAAAACAAATACGGCATGGAGTTATGCACAATAAGATAGACATAAACACTTATGAGCATGGCGTTTATGCCGAAGCGGTCGGGATAAGAAATAAAAACAGCGCTTATAACATCTGAAACAGACGAAATAAGCCCGGCAAAAACAATTGCCAGATATATCTTATTCGCATTCTTTCTTAAACTCTTCTTTGTAAAAAGGTAATAGACCGTAAACAGCGAAATAACGACTGCTGCCAGGTCAAAATCTATATTGTATAACAAAGTATACGCACCACCTTAGATAGCATTTGCAGATACGATCCGATCGATAACTTGATTCTACTATATTTTTAAATATTTCAAAAGTCATCAGTCTCTTTTAGGCAAGAAAAATCAATTAAGAAGCAATATAATCTCAAACGGATATGCATTGGAGCAACTTGACTGCATTTGGGTAAAGTAATAAAATTTAATGTAATAACGCGTTGTCGTGTGACAACCGGATTCGGTAAGGGGATATTCATGCGTTTTTATTCATTATCAGGCAATGACAAAACCGAAGCTTCGATCTTAAAGGCTCAGTTTGACTCAGGTCATCAGATAGGAGTGGTATCTGTTGCCGACGATTACCTGTTCGTCAAGAAACGTCTCAAAACATTTTTTATTTCGTATAAAGATGCCGACAGGATATTTAAAAGAGTCTGCGTGGTCACCGCCAATATCTGTTGTGAGGGCGGGGACTTAAGATTCGATTATCTTGTCGTTTATAAGGACTCCAAAGAGCTTATCGAAGTTCAGCTTCCCGGAGAAAAGGCAGCCAGGATCCTTTTTGATGAATTGAAAGAAAAAGCTCCTTTTCTTTGCCTTACAGCTCCCGAAAAGAAGGATGCCGATAACAGGAAAGACGGGGCTAAATAATGACAACGGATGAAATTTTCAACGCTCTTACTGAAGCATACTCGGTTTATTACAACATAAAAAAGGAAGATGCAATTTCTCCTTTTGATGCCGAAGCCGACTTCAATCTGACCCAGGAGCAGTACATTTTCGTAAAAAAAGCGAAGCTGGCCACGATCGAAGCCAATGAATATGTATATATGATCAGGGAAAAAGACTTAAGCTTTGAGAGGCTTTCTGAGTTATGTAAACTATCCTGGGAGGAAGGCTTAAAAAAGCCCACGCCTTCCATAGACCATAAAACATCGGACATCATACTTATAGTTATTGCTGACAGGATCTTAAACGAAGCGAAAAGAAAGGTGAAGAGCTTTAAAAACTCCAAGAGCTATAAATTCGGCTTATGGGGATTTTCGAACTTTAAGCTCGCTTTGATCGAGTCTTCTACAGGTTCCTTTTACTTAAACGGTAAAGGCTGGACCTTGAAGAAAACGATACAACATATACTTGTATCGGATAAATGTTAAGTAATTTTATTATTCTTACTAAAGGAGGGGAAAAATGACAGCATTACTTATCATTATCGCAGCTATTGCACTCCTGATCGTCGGTTATGTGACCTATGGATCATGGCTTGCAAAACAATGGGGGATAGACCCCACAAGAAAAACTCCCGCAATAGAAAAGGAAGACGGTGTTGACTATGTGGCAGCCAAGCCTGCAGTACTTATGGGACACCATTTTTCATCAATTGCAGGTGCAGGTCCCATCAACGGACCCATCCAGGCATCCGTATTCGGATGGCTTCCCGTATTTTTATGGTGTATTCTGGGTGGTATCTTCTTCGGAGGTTTACAGGACTTCGGTTCGCTCTTTGCATCCGTACGTCATGACGGTAAATCCCTTGGAGAGATCATCAGCGACACTATGGGAAGCAGAGCCAAGAAGTTATTTATCATCTTCGCTCTTTTGGTTCTCATCCTCGTTATCGCTTCTTTCGTTAACGTAGTTGCAGGTACTTTCTTCACTGACGGTGGCGGCTTTGGTTTTGTATCAGACCCGAACGGAAACCAGTCAACTGCCATGATCTCATTGTTGTTCATAGTTCTTGCAATTCTTTACGGCTACTTAACAACCAAGCTTAACGTAAAGACACTTCCCGCTTCGATCGCAGGTGTTATAGGCATCGTTATCATCACTTTGATCGGCCTTAATTGCGGTTTCGTAATGGGAAGAACAGCATGGATCGTATTTATAGGTCTCTATATTACGATAGCATCTCTGGTTCCCGTATG
>JAEEGL011712048.1_pt1 | contig 12731 bp, 7 predicted proteins | sample 9134231 | NCBI WGS metagenome assembly JAEEGL01 (sample SAMN16246548, study PRJNA631951) | gut metagenome | biome: gut microbiome; feature: rumen; material: fiber-attached | host: Bos | place: Iran: Karaj | collected 2018-10 | reverse complement strand
TCCGTGTTGCCGGGGCCGACGCCCATGGCATGGGCGTATTCGCAGAGAAAATAGGGCCGGTCGTTAAGCTGCTTTTGCTTGCGCCGATGCTCGCCCACCTCGTGCACCTTCTGGACGGAAGGGTACATTTCGCTGCCCACGTCGTAGGCAATCCGCTTGCAGTGCACGGCGCTTTCATAGTGCACTGGCAGCTTGGAATGAGCTTTCAGGTAATCGTACATGGCGTCGGTGTTGTTGTAGCCCCCCGCCTCGTTGCCCAGGCTCCACATGAAGATGCTGGTATTGGCGTGCAGCTTGTCCCGCTGGTACAGGCGGGCGATGCGGTCCAGATACCGGGGCTGCCACTTCGGGTCATGGCTGATGGTGTTGTAGGTGCCGGTGATCTGCATGGCGAAGGTGCCATGGGTTTCCAGGTCGTTTTCATCCACGATGTAAATGCCGTGCAGGTCGGCCAGCTCCAGCAGCAGCGGGTCCGGGGGATAATGGGAGGTACGGATGGTGTCCATATTGAACCGCTTGCAGGTCAGGATGTCGTTTTCGATTTCGTCCGGGGTCAGGGTGTAGCCGTTCCGGCAGCTGGTGTCGTGGTGGTTGACGCCCTTGAACTTGATCTTTTTCCCGTTGATTCGCAGCACGTCCCCTTGGATTTCCACGGTCTTGAAGCCGATGGATTCCTTCACGCAGCCTGTGGGCGTTTCAAAATACACATTGTACAGAGTGGGCGCTTCCGCGTTCCATTCGGTCACGCGCAGGTTTTCAAACACCGCCTCGGCTTTGCGGTCCTGGGTGCGTACGGTTTTCTTTTCCTGAATGCCGTGGCCTTCAAATACGAAGGTCACCTCCGTGTCGGCGTAGGCTTCGGCGGTCAGGGTGAGCCTGTAGATGCCCCCCGTTTTTTCAGTGACGGCGTTCACGTCCCACAGATCCGCAGGCTCGTCGATCCGCAGCAGCACGTCCCGGAAAATGCCGTTGTTGCGGAACATGTCCTGGTCCTCCAGGTAGGTGCCGTTGCACCAGCGATGCACCACGGCCACCAGCTCATTTTCCGCCTGGGTCAGGATACCCGACAGATCGAATTCGGCGGTGTTGTGGCTGCCCTCGGAATAGCCCACGAACTGTCCGTTCACATACAAGTCCAGGCAGCTGGCCACGCCCAGGAAGGAAATGGTGCACCGTTTGGACGCGTCCTGAATATCCAGGAAGCGGCGGTAAACGCCCACAAAATTGTATTGATCATCCGGCTTCTTCCACCGGGGCATCACCTTCTGATCCACCCCCAGCCAGCTGAACACCGTGCCCACCTTCTCGGTGGTGGGGATGACAGGGGGCTTAAAGGGGAACTGATAGCGGATGTTCACATAGAAGGGTTTGTCGTAACCCCGGAACTGCCAGCAGGAGGGCACGTCGATGGTGTCAAATTTCACCTGATCGGTGTCGAAATCCTCCGGCAGGTCGGATGGGATGGGATAAAACTTGAAATCCCAATCGCCGTTTAAGCACAGTACCTTGGAGGAGCGATACCGCTTTTCCTTGGGGGATACTTTGTCCGCTTCCGCGCGGGCCGGGTACGGAATGAAGTAGCTGCGGCCCGGCAGCTTATTCACCTCATAGACGGAAAAATCGTGGTAGTTGCTCTGATTCAAGGTGATTTTCATAGGCGTTCCCCTCCATCGTTTTTTGGCGTTCAGATGTACATGCGTCAAAAACGTTTCTTTTATCATTCGATATTTCGGTCACGTTTTCCTTTTGTTTTGATTGGCTTTATGGAAGTTTGACAAACGCTGGTTCTTATGCTACTATTTTTTTCACCGCATGATCCATGGAAATGTGTTTTGGAGAGTAGCTTATGCGCCGTTATTTATTCTTGACAAGCCTTCTGTGGCTGTTCTTTTTGATCTTCCCCGCGTCTGCCCAGGAGGATACGGCGGGAAAGATCCTTGTATTTATTGAAGAAACAGCGCATATCTCCGTTCAGGATAACGGGAAATGGATCCGTCCGGGGGATGACGCCGCGTTCGTGCTGGTGCCAGATACCGGCTATACGGTCGCTTCGGTGCGTTACAGCGGCGATTATCTGCTGAATGCGGGAGAAGGGGCTTTTTCCTTAACGCTTTTGAAGGTTGCGTACCCATCGCGCGTTGTGATCGAGGCGGAGAAAATCAACGAAGCGAAAGCCGCAAAGCTGAGGAATTTCAGGACCATCCTGTATGATCCCAACGACGGCACATCAGCCCCCTTTGAGGAAACCTACGGCATCCTCATCCACCCCCGGCCCAATACGCATAGCGGCGCGGACATCCACCGTGACGGCTATACGCTGACGGGGTGGAATACCGCCCCGGACGGCACAGGTGAAGGGGTGGGGCTGGGCAGCCGCGTCACCGTTCCCCGGGAAGGGCTCTGCTTATACGGTCAATGGGCGGAATGGAGCGATGCCCGTTATTTTGCATGGGAACCCGTTGAGGACGGGGCGGAAATAACGGGCTATACCGGGGCTGAAAAGAAGCTGGTCATTCCCGCCGCGCTGGGAGGAACGCCCGTCGTTTCCATCGCCGCAAAAGCGTTCCGGGGCTGCGAAGCAGAGCAAATCGTTTTCCCCCTTTCGTTAAAACGAATCGCCGACGGCGCGTTTTCCGCTTCCAGCCTTCGGAAAATTACCCTGTTTGACGCCATCGAGCAAATTTCCGACGCCGCCTTCCAAGACTGCGCTCAGCTTCAAACTCTGCGTGTCAATGCCGCGACGGACCCCTATGGGTATCAATATCGCCGGGAAAGCGTATTCGCCGACAAGGCAGACCTGATTCTGACCGCGCAGGGACGGAAAAAAATGATTTTCTACGGCGGCTGCAACGTTTGGTATAACCTGATCGGGTCCGAGGCTGCCAGGCGTTTCCCCGATTATCAGGTCGTCAATATGGGGCTCAACGGTACCGTGAACAGCCTGCTGCAAATGGAAATCCTGGCCCAATTGGCCCAGCCCGGGGATATTCTTTTCCACGCGCCGGAGATTTCAAGCCCCCAGCAGCTGCTGCTGGATACTTCCATGGACGCGGGCGACGATATGCTCTGGGCCGGGCTGGAATACAATTACGACTTGTTTACTTATGTAGATATCAGGACTGTTCCCGGCGTTCTGGACAGCTGGCGCCATTACCTGCAAGTGAAAAAGCCGGGCGGCAGCTATGCCGACAGCTACCGCGACGCGAGCGGCAACGCGTATCTGGACGAAACGGGCAGCATTCCCCTGATCCGCACCCAGGGAAAAACCCGCTTGGAGGATACCGTCACCCTCGACCCGGGCATTTTTTCCGATGGCCTCAAAAACCTTTCGGCGGCGTATGCGCCGTTCATTCAAAAGGGCGTGCCCGTTTTCGTTTCCTGGGCCTGCCTGGATACGGACGCCCTGACCGAGGAAGAAAAAGCGCGCATTCCGGAAATGAACCGCCGGTTCCATGAAGCGGTTCAGGACATGGACGGCCCGGTGATGATTTCCGATTTGCAGGATTACTTATACACCTCCAGGGATTTTTATGATACCCACTATCATCTGCTCACGCCGCAGGCTTACCACAACACGGAGCAATGGATCAAGGATATCGAGCGGCAGCTTCAAAATCATCCGCCGGAAAAATAGCGGGCCACTGGTTACTCATTCATCTTGAAGCGAGTAGCGGAAGACCCGGTCCAGGTGCTCCGCCCAGGGATTCGCTTCGCAGCCCACGCCGTCCCGGTACAGCACGTAATCCGTGTCGGGCACAAACACGCGCAGGTTCGCCGTGCCCTGGAAGGTGTCCGGATGAACGCGGCAGGGCGCTTCCCGATGGGAAAAAACGACCCGCCTGAGGGACGCGCAATCGCGGAACACACCGTCCGGCAGATCCTCGATGGAGGCCGGAAGCCGCAGCTCCGCCATGCTTCCAGCGTTCTTCAGCGCGCCATCGGCAAAGCCCGCCACAGGCAGGCCCTCGTGAAAAGCGGGAACGGACAGCGATTCTTTTTTCTGCCCCGCTTCCGAAACGCCGCAAATCAGCCATCCCCTTCCGTCCGGCGTTGCGGCAAAAAGGAAGCTGCCGTCGTCCTCTCCTTCCTGGGGCAGAGCGGCGGCGGAAGGCGGCATGGCTGGCCGTTCATAAGCAACCGGAGAATAGCAGCCAAGGTACGGCAAAAGCTCCTCCGCAAGCAGGCAGGTGCGCAGCCGGGCTCCGGCTGTGTTCAAATGAAAATTGGTATCGTAAAACCATCCGCTGTTCAGGATATAGCGGTTGGGGTCGCTGATGACGGGGCAGGGAAACGCCCGGTTGATCTCGTCGAAAAATGCTTTTACCGCTTCGGGGGAAGAGTCCAGGACCGCCAAAGCGTTGACCGGGCTGAAGCTGACGCACACTTTCGCGCCGGCTTTTTTTGCTTCTTCACAGTAGGCTTTGATCTGGGCGGCAAAGTCCGCCGATACCCGCGCTTCCCGCAAATCAACGGGAGAAGACGTATCGTAGCCCAGGGGCAGCGCGTTCCCGGGCCGTGGATACGTTAAATCGCACCGCCCGTCAAAAGCCGCTTTGGCATAAACGCCCGAGGGCCTTGGGGCCTCCCCGCTGGATGCGATCGCCATTTTCTCCTGAAGATAAGAAAGATAATTGCCCCAGAGGGCCGATCGTTGCTGCTCCCCCACCCGGGGAAGGAGCCAGCGGCTGCTTTCGGCGCATTTCCAAAAAGCGCTTGCGCCAAAGTAAGCGGACAGCGCGTCCGACACTGGCTCGCAGACGAGCACCACAACATCGCCCTTTTTCAGCGCGCCTTGGGACAGGGACAGCATGGCGGACATGCCCACCGCCCCATAGAGCCCAAAGGGGCAAACGGTATAGGACAGCCCTTTTTCAGCCAGCATCTCTTCCAGCAGCGCCCCGTCCAGCCCGAAGGCCACGTCGCTGTTTCCCAGCACGATCAGCCTGTTTCCCGGGGCGCTGTCCAGCCTGCGCACCATGGACGAAAGCGCCGCATAGTAGCTTTCGCTGTAATAATCCGGAAGCAGCAGGTCGGCTGTGATCAGGCTGAGGGGGATGAGCGCCGCAAGCAGCAGCGCGCATACGATCCTTACGGTTTTCTTTTTCATGGAGCTTCCTCAAAATTGGAAATAAGCAAACTCCGCCGCGTCCTGGGTAGCCAGCAGGGCCAGCCAGGTGCAGGCGATGATGAGCAGAAAATACACGGCGCTGACCATTTTCCGGGCGCTGTCCCGGCCGGTTTTCGCACCGGGCAGATCGGCTTCGCCCCAGGGCCTCAGCCGCGCCATGGCCAGCAGCGTCAGAATCAAACGAAGGGCGTTTAGGCCGGTCAGGTCCATGCTCTGCAGGGCGGCGGCAGCGCTGCCGGGGGCGTTAAGCAGCCGATGAAAAACAACGCCCACTTGCTCCAGAGAGGAGGCGCGGAAAATCAGCCCGGCGGGCACGAAAATCAGAAACATGATCCCCCGCCGAAGCCAAACGAACCAGGGGGCGGACAATGGCAGCCTCCACTTTTCCGCAAGCCTTCCCGTGGGCTGTTCCAGCAGGCCCTCCACGCAAACCCAAAGCGCCGCGTACAGGCCCCAGAGCACATAGTTCCACCGGGCCCCATGCCATAATCCGCACAGCGCGAATACGATCAGGGTGTTTGCCATCCTGCGGGCGGTCCCGCGCCGGGAGCCCCCCAGGGGAATGTACACATAGCTGGTGAACCAGCGGTTCAGGCTGATATGCCAACGGCGGAAGAATTCCCCGTAGCTCTGGGACAGGTAGGGCTGATCGAAGTTTTTCATGAGCCTTATGCCCATGAGCCTTGCCGACCCGGCGGCGATCTCGGAATACCCCGCGAAATCGCAGTACATTTGGAAGCAGAACAGCGCGCCCGCCAAAAAGATGGCGAAGGAGGACGCTTGCTCCGCCTGGGCAAATACCCGGTTCACATACACGCCGCAAAGGTCCGCCACCGCGCACTTTCGGAAAAAACCGCACAGCAAAAGCCGCAGCCCGGCGGACACGTCCTCGCGCTGGAACCGACGCTCTTTTTTCAGCTGGGGCAGCAGATTGCCCGGGGCTTCGATGGGCCCGGCCACCAGCTGGGGAAAGAAGGAAACATAGAGCGCGAAGGTGACGAAATCCTTTTCCGCCTCAAATTTCCCCCGGTACACGTCGATGGTGTAGCTCATGGTCTGGAAGGTGTAAAAGGAGATGCCCACCGGCAGGATCAGGTTCAGCTCCGGCGTGCGGAAGGAAAGGCCCAGGGCCGCCCACACGCCGTTCATGATGCCGCCGAAAAAATCCCAGTATTTGAAGAAAAAAAGCAGCCCCAGGTTCATCACCATGCTGACGGAAAGCAGCAGCCGTTTGATCCTTTTTTGCTCCCGCCAGCGCGCCATGCCCCGGCCGCAGAAGTAATCCACCGCCGTGGAAAACAGCAGTAGGAAAATGAACAGCGGGTTCCAGTACATATAAAAGAACCAGGAAGCCGCCAGCAGCCAGTATTTCCGCGCCCGATGGGGCAGCAGCCAGTGAAAGCCCACCGCAATGGGGAGGAAGATGAGAAAGGCCAGGGAATTAAAATTCACTTCCTCACCCCCATATTCAATAGCAGGAACATGGTCAGCGCCAGGGCGGCTTCCGAAAGGGATACGCCCATAAGCAGGCCCCAGGCCGTGGCCCCCACCGCCAGAAACGCCGACGCAAAGCGCAGCGCGCCCCCGGCGGGCTTCCGGATGAAATCCGTAAGGAGCAGCAGCAGCGCCAGCCCATAGCCCGCAAGGACGATGGGCAGCGTCAGGATGACCGATTCAGCCATTGCAGCAGCTCCTTCCGAATTCGCATTTTATCCGGTTTGCCGGTGGGCAGCAGGGGGATTTCTTTCACGACGCGCAAAGCCGCGGGCCGCTCGTTCTTGGGCAGAAGCGGGGCCAGGGCCTGCAATAAATCGTCTTCCGTTTCGGCCCCTTCGCACACCGCCACGGCCCCGGGCACCTCCCCGGCCTTTTCATCGGGCAGGCCCACCACGGCGGCAGCCTTTACCTGGGGCAAACGCAGCAGCGCTTGTTCGATGCGGGCGGGAGACAAATTCTTCCCGTTGCGGATGATGATTTCTTTCCTGCGCCCTGTCAGATGCAGCCGCCCATCCTGATCCAAATACCCCAGATCGCCGGTTCTGAAAAAGCGTTCCCGCGCTTCGGTCGCGCCGTAATAGCCCAGCATGCGGGAGGGGCCGTCCACGCAGATTTCGCCGATTTGCCCCGTCTGCGCTTCACTGCCGTCCTCGCGCAGGATCACGCCGCGATTCATGCTGTAAAACCGGCCCACGGTCTGAGCGCGCACCTCCACGGAATCCTCCCAGGAGGCGCAGCTGATGCCGACGCATTCGCTCATGCCGTACACGGGGATCAGCTTCATACCCAGCCTTTTTTCCAGATGGATGAACGTGTCCGGGGCAAGGGGGCTGCCCCCGATGAACCCGGCGGACAAGGTGGGCAGCGGCTTCTCCCCTTTCGCTTCCGCCAGGGCGATATACTGGCTGGGCACCCCGTTCATCCGCGTGATCCCCTGCGTTTCGATGGCGTTCACCAGCGAATCGGGATCGGTTTTCCCGGGGAAAAACAGCGCGTATCGGAGCGCTGCCGCGCCGAACAGCAGCACCAGGCCGAACACATGCTCCAGGGGGAGGATGCCCAGAGCGATGTCATCCCCCCGATACTTGCCCAAGGGCTGGGAATCCAGCAGGTTATTGTAAAATTGATCGTCGCTGAGCAGCACTGCTTTCCTTTGCCCGGTGGAGCCCGAGGTGAAAATCACATATCCCGCCTGATCGGAAGGCGCTTCCGGCAGCGCGGCGTCAGCAGCGGGCAGGGAAAACGGATCGAAGGCGATGGCCTCACCCTGCCTGCGGAGGGTCACGCGGCTATCCGCCCCGGGTTTCAGCACAGCGGCGGCAGGGAGGGCCGCGGCGCACTCTGCCAGGAACGCTTCGGGGGTTGCGTGGGGGTCTGTCAGCACGGCTGCGCAGCCCAGCAGCCGCAGGCCAAACAGGCAAACCGCGGTGGAAGCGCTGCGCCTCGCTGAAAGGGCCACAAAATCGCCCGGCCTGATCCCCTGCGTCCTCAGCCAGCACGCCGCAGCGGCGGCATGGGCCTGCATTTCCCCGGCCGTGTACCACCGGTTTTCAGACCCCAGCAGCCGCCGATTGGGCTCTGACGCCGCATATTCGCGCAGCAGGACGGAAAGGCTTTTGTGTTCCGGGCGCATGGTCGCTGTCCTCCAAGGGAAAAGATTTCGATGAAGCGAAAAGTCCCCCACAGCGCTTTTAGGGACGCTGTGGGGGCAGAAAATGGCTTATTCCTTCGCCAGCTTATCGCTGCCGGTGGTGATCACCAGACCCACGAAGGACAGGAAATACAGCGCGATGCCGACGATGGAAACGGTCACGGCTGTTTTCTGGGTATCAGGATGGTTGACGGGGTTCAGCATGTCGCCGATCACGTCCACCCGTTCCTTGACAAAGAACACCGTCGCCACGCCCATCAGCACGGCCAGCACGAAGGTGGCGATGCCGGTCAGCCCCTTGAGGGCCTTGGGCTTCATGGTCAGGAACAGGGCGCACAGGATCACCGCCGCGGGCAGGATAACGACCAGGGGGGCAACCGTGGTATGCAGGCTGGCCATGTATCCGCTGAGCGTGTTGATCAGGTACACGATCAGGCCAGCGAGGGCGAGAAGCCCGGAGACGCAGAGGATCTTACCGAAAGCGTTGGTATTTTTCGCCATCTCAGTTCGCTCCCTTCTTTTTCTTGCCGCCCAGCACAGCGCAGGCAATCCAGGCCAGGGCAAACACGCCGGTGGCGATGCCGGAGCCAAGCTGGATGTTGTGATACAGCGCGCGCCAGGAGGTTTCGATTTCTACCCGATGGGTGGTGGGGTCGGCTCCGTTCATGGCCGCGGAGTTGACCAGCGGATACAGGATGTACTTGATATCCTGCTTCATAGCCGCCGCCATCTGGGGATCGGCCATCAGGGTGGCGCCGTTGAAGTAATCCACCGCGCCGCCGAAGCCGCAGAAGGCCACGGTGCCAAACAGTACGGATTCCTTGGGCATGGCCTTCATGGACACGCCGGTAAAGTCGGTGACGGAATAGCCCTTGAAGCCCCATTCGTCGCGTAGGATATCCTGGCAGACGCCCTTGTTGGCGCTGGGGGCCACCGCGCCGATGCGGTTGAAGGAGGTCATCACGCCCAGCGCGCCTTCATTGTAGATGTTGGCGTTGTCCGCCATGGAGGCGGGCTTGCCGTTGGCTTCGATGGCCTGCTGGAAGTTGCGCAGTTCCAGTTCGCGGGCCGCCTGCTCGGTCATGAACACGGCGATGCCGGAACGGTTGATTTCCTGGTCGTTGAAGGCCAGATGCTTCAGGTTCACGATGGTGCCCTTGCTTTGCGCGCCCTGCACCACCGCGCTGGCGGTGTAGCCGGACAGGATGGTATCTTCGCTGTAATACTCAGCGCCGCGCCCGTTGAAGCCATGCCGGTGCAGGTTGACGCCGGGGCCGATCATGATGGGATAATTGAACATCAGGGTGGATTCGCCCAGGATCAGTTCGCCGTTGCGGAAGGCCAGCTCCTTGTTCCAGGTGTAGGCCAGGTTGGTGGGCGTGGGCGCGACGCGGGTGCCGTAGCCTCCCTTGCTCGCGTCGAAATCGTCCATGGTATTGTACATCTTGCCCTGATACTGGCCGTCGTTGGCGTAGGTGCCGCCGTCGGAACCGCCGGGGCCGTCGTCGGCCTTGTGGCCAGCGTAGCTGACGGATTCGATGCCCTGAATGTTATGGAATGCGTTGGAGGCGAAGGTGACGAATTCATCGGGCGTGACCTGATCGATCAGCTTGTCCCAGCGGGGATCGTCCCACTCGGCGCCGATCATTTGATAGATGTTCATGTCGTTGTTGACGCCCCAGTCATAGCCTTCCACACCCTCGGTGAGGGGGATCACGTCGTTCTTGAGGAGGGTGGCGATCCGGCCGGTGGCGGCCAGGCCCGTATGCAGGGTGGGATAGGTGCCGTTCCAGTCCTGACGGCTCATGTAATGGGCGGTGTCCTGATAGCCGTCAAAGCTGTTGATGTCCATGGAATAATCCCCGGTGGTGAGCACGTTGCCGATGGCCGCGCCGGTCTTGGAAACGGCGAAGGTTTTGGCGTCCAGCTCGGCCCAGTTCCAGGTGAAGGTCTTGGCGGCGTCGCCGGTCACGTTCTGGCTCTGCGCTGCCAGGATATTGTTCAGCGCGTCATGGCTGTCCTCGCCGATGGCGAAGTAATAGTCGCCCGCGTCCAGGATGAAGGTGCCCGCGCCGTTGGCGTCGTAGGAGGCCAGGTTCGCCAGGTCGATCTTCATGGCGATCGTCTGGCTTTCGCCGGGAGCCAGCAGCTTGGTCTTTTCATAGTCCATCAGCTGCACGGCGCTCTTTTCCACCTTGTTCTGTTTGTCGTAATCGGTGTAGGGGCTCTGGGCGTACACCTGAATGACGCTCTTGCCCGCCGCATCGCCGGTGTTGGTGACGGTCACGGTCACGTCGGCGGTCTTCTTATCCGCCGCCACATTCACGCTGTCCAGGGTCTGGGCGAAGGTGGTGTAGCTCATGCCGTAGCCAAAGGGATACACCACTTCGTTTTCATAGGTCCAGGCGCCGTCCGCGGTGGCCACGGTGGTGTCCGGGTTGGTGTAGGTGCCCGCCTTGGCCGCGGCAGCGTTGTTCACGCCCGCCACCACGTCGGCGTAACGGCTTTCAAAGTAGCGGTAGCCAACGTAAATACCTTCTTCGTTGATCAGATAGCTGTTCACGTTGTCGTCGGGCGTAAATTCCGCCGCGTTGGACCAGGCCACGTTGCCATTGCCGCCGAAGGCCACCATGGCGGGAGAAACGGCGGAGTTGGCGATGTAGATATCACCCAGGTGACCGGAGGGAGCGACCTTGCCGCACAGCACGTCGGGCACGGCGTAGAAGCCGTAAGCGCCGGGATAGCCGATCCAGAGGATGGCGTCCACGTCGGCGTCTTCCTTTACTTCCTTCAGTTCCAGGGGATTGACGGAGTTCACCAGCAGGATCACCTTGTCAAAGTTGGCCTTGGCTTCGGCGATCACGGCCTTTTCATCCGCGGACAGGCCGAAGATGTTGGTGGTGGTGCTGTCTGTGCCGCCGGTGACGTAGTTTTTGCTCTCGCCGCCGGGACGACCCACGATCACGATGGCCGCGTCCTGATAGCCTTCGTAATCCGCGGCAGTCAGGCTCAGGTCGGCGAGCTTGGCTTCCGCGGCCTTATCGGTGCCGGTCAAATTCAAATCGCCGCTCTCGCTGGGGCCGGAGCTGCCCGCGCCGGCATATTCAGCATACAGCTCGCCGGCAGGGGTCAGGTTGCCGCCGTTGGCTTTCACCCAATCCTTATACTTCTGGGTCACGGCGGGATTGATATCCAGCCCGGCCTTCTGCATGGCAAGATAGGACTGGTTGCCGTCCGCGATCACGGTGGCATCGGGGGCCGCGCCCATGCTGTTGCCATACACCGGCGCATAGCTGCGCAGGCCCAGCAGGGTCACCTTCGCGCCTTCATTCAGGGGCAGGGCGTTTTCTTCGTTCTTCAAAAGAACAAAGCTCTCCAGCGCCTCCTGCAGGGCGAAAGCCCGAAGCCCTTCGATGGCTTCCGTCTGGTTCTTGAATTCGGATTGGTAGATCCATTCGGCCTGACCTGACCCCTCCATGCGGTAGCTGGTTTCGCCGAAGTATGTGTCGATGGGCTGACGGTAGGATTCCATAATGGGACCCGCTACCAGAGAGCCAACCAGGACGAACACGGCTACTGCGGTCAAAGCACGAAAGATGCCTTTTCCTTTCATCTTGGTTTTTCCTCCTCGTTGGTATATTCAGAGCGCAAGTGCGCGTCTGTTCTGAAAAAGCGCAGAGGCTGGATTTTCCCGGAAAAGCCTTTTTAGTGTATAGAACAAATTCATTATATCATTGTTAGGAAATCATTGCAAGAATAGGATCGGTAGTAATTTGTGCGCTGAAGTGTAAAACTAAATTCCACAGCCAAAGGGGGAGAGTGGAAGTTAGTGTTACAGGTAAATCCACTTGACAAAGAAGTGGAAATAAGGGGTGCAGGAAGAGTAAGCTTCGCTGATAGCCCGTTTTTGCGAAAAATTCTCTGAAGGGATTGTTTGCAGGCATGAAGCGTAAAAAGCTGCAGGCACGTATAAATGAACTGAACGAGCAATTACGGAGACTATGATGACCGTCTAGGCAGGAATCATGAAACCTTACAAAGAACACTATTTACTGTTCTTTATTGATGACCGGAATTAATTGTAGTGGTATTATTGCTCGGCTTTTTGAGATGTTCTTGAGATTTATATAAACCAATATAAGCAACGCAAGACAGCAAAAACCCTTCAATTATGAATCCAATCCGATCATTAGATAGAGAACTACTGGCATCAAAAATGAAAACGCCACACCTAACTATCAAAAGAGTAAGGTGTGGCGTTTGTCTATATAACAGGCCTGATAAAGCAGACTTGAATACCTTTCTGGCGGGCTCGAAAGTCCTTGCTATACCCAATAAGAAAGAGAACCGGCCTGGATTGGTCGATCCTCTTGCTTATTACCTGAGAAATACTTGAACTCTTGTTACGATGTAGCGCCGTATACCTGACCGGTACGTACGGTGCAATGGGAGGGG
>JAEEGL011374415.1_pt1 | contig 12731 bp, 13 predicted proteins | sample 9134231 | NCBI WGS metagenome assembly JAEEGL01 (sample SAMN16246548, study PRJNA631951) | gut metagenome | biome: gut microbiome; feature: rumen; material: fiber-attached | host: Bos | place: Iran: Karaj | collected 2018-10 | reverse complement strand
GGAGGATGATGAGGATTCAAAGGCTTCTTATCTGAGCAATCTTCGTCAGGATCTTCAGAATACTCTGATGTCTCTTGGAATCAGTGACATACTGGTTAAGCAGAGAGGTAGTATGGGGATTGCGGTGGATATGATCGAGTGTGATCTGTATGACTGGCTGGAAAAGAAGAAGGAATCCAGATATCATTATCTGGGCGATTATATGAACCAGTATAGCTGGGCAGAGTACGTTCATGCCGAAATCGATAACATCAGTTATGCGATGGAGGATGAGGAGTATTAGAATATGACAGGATGGTGCTTGTCAGAAATTGTCAGGTGGTATGGCATCAGGATAAAAGTCTGACAATCAGCTGCTCTGCTGCATTTTTATCAGTAAGAGTTCCGTTCATAATTGAGAGTCTAAGTTCATAACATATATCAATAGACTGAAGGATTTCACGCATAGTATAGTTATTACATATACGTATTAACTGCTGTGTGGAGAAGTCCTTCATTTTCATTGTCTTGGAAATATCATATACTTTTAGTCCATCAGCCTGCATCTGTTTAACCTGAGCGAGCAGATTGTATTGGCGTGCTATAAGAGAAATGATGGTCATCGGCTGAGTCTTAATCGAGCATAGGTCATTATAAAGAGCTATGGCAGGCTCGGCTTTTCTTTCGGATATGAATCTACACATATCAAAGATCTTATCTTCGATGGAGTTGCTGCAAAGGAGATCAACATCCTCATCGTTAATAGTTCCCTTTTCGATACAAAAATCATGGAGCTTGGTGGCTTCATTCTTTAGAAGATACATATTTTTATCTTCGCCATATGCATCAAAAAACTTGTCAGGGACAGTAGCTCTGACTTTTATATCGCCCTCCGAAAGGATTCCGAGAACCCATTTGGTGAGAGTAGTCATATCGGGGGTGTTGAATTCAAGACAAGTTGCAAGTTCATTTTTTGAAGTGTGAAGATATGCTTTTTTTGTCTTGTTTACCTTTCGCTCACAGAAAATGATTATATTTGAATCCGGCATCTGTTCGAGCATGCTTAGAAAGTCTGAGTCTGACAGATCAAACAGCCCACTATCCTCAACGAGTATTACACGGTGTTCGGCGAGGAATGGCATGGTGAGAGCGTCGGAGGTGACAGAGTTAATATCGAAGCTGTCAGACGAATAGGTGGTGAAGTTCATCGTATCACCATCGTTGGTGAGAGCAGAAATAAGCTCCTTCTTGTACTGATTCACGAGATATGGTTCATCACCAAAAAGAAGGTACAGTCTTGAAAATGTGCCTTCTGATATATGTCTTTTGACAGTTGCCATAGACGCGTTTGTTGGGTTTTCCTTAGATTTTTTCTTATACGTAGCCATAGCAAAAGTATAAACTTGGTGATATAATTGTGCAATAGGAAATGTATCGCTCAGTGAAATACATTTGTGGGTAGGGGTTATGAATAAACAGGAAGAAAAGGCACTGCGGAGAAGGCAGATAATAGAACTTCTTTTGGACAGACCATATACTCAGGCTGAGATATGTGAAAAGCTGTCTGTCAGTAAAAAAACACTCCAGGATGATATTAAATATCTGAATGAGCATGGCGTGAATATACCGAAGCACAGCAAGCTTCGTGGCTATGTTCTGGACGAAGAGGAAAAGAAACGAATTAGGAATAGTCAGAATGAAGATGGAGGCGAGACTTTTGTTTTTCAGAATCTTGTTTCAGGTCATATTCAGAAGACTATTCTTCTTCTTATGATTCAAAAAAAGGACCGATTTGTTACTCTTCCTGAGCTTACTCATGAATATGCGGAATATCTCAGCAGCACCGGCGGAGAGATAAAGAACAGTGATCGCTTGGCTGGAAGTATCAGCAATACTATGGGCGAACGTGGAGTCGGACTTGTTGCAGAGGGACTTGTTGAACTAAAGAAGATTAATGAACTTTCTCAAGATGATATATTAAAAATACCGGTTAAATATAGAGAGGAAATGAGTACCAGATGTTACAGGACGACTAAAAGGTCGCCTGTTCTTCTTACACTTGACTGGGACACTGCACAGGATATACTTACTGAAATCAGGGCATTTGGAAATACTTATGCGCTGAAGGACAGACTTAAGTCAATTGAATATAAGCTTTCGGTTGCTCTTTATGGTGAGGCTGATGTTTCACAGGAGGAGAGCTTTGTCACATATGGAAACAGAATAAACAGGAATGAAAGAGTAGAGAAGCAGCTGAATAAACTCAGAGATATTCCTTTTGAGAGATACGCTATCAGGGTGGCTTATAGAGATATGTCGTTACTGTATAAAGTCGGAATCCTTGTCTATATAGCAGACAAGGATGAACTCTACATGATGGGAAAGTATGTGGATGAGAATAGGACCGGTGATGGAGCTGAAGATGGAATTGAAACGATAACTGAGGTTGAGAAAACTCTCAAGGTTGAAAGAATAAGCGATATTCAACTGACGGATATCGAGAATGATTTATATCTTAGCGATTACTATATGGATCTCTATGAAGAAATGTTTTCTGTTTCGTTCGAACCGGTGGAACATGTTGTTATCGAGTTTGATCTCTTCAGCAACGTTCCGAAAAAAATGGAGAGACTGGCTGCCACGAGAAGAAATGCAATCATAAAGTATGACCACGAGAACAAAATAGGAATATACGAGGATGATGTGCGCGGGCTTGCTGACTTCTCAAAATACCTTCGTCGTTATGGACGAAGTGTAAGAGTACTCGCTCCTGATTCGCTGAAGGAAATAATGAAACAGAGCGTTGATCGTCTGGAAGAAAGATATAAGGCGGAGGGACTGTATGAATAAAGAAATGACAAACAGTATATACCGTCTTGAAACAATGATAACTCTTCTGGGTGGAGACGGAACAACCATAAATCGTCTGGCACAGCTTATGGATATTTCGAAAAATGTGATCTATGACGATTTGCTGTCGATAGCAAATGATAAGAATTCCAGGCTCATGATTCTGACATACGATGAGGATTATGAGGATGATTTTGTTGAGAGAACACCTTTTGTGAATGAGATAAAATCTGGAAAGTATGATGATGTTGAGATATTTATCAGTACTCCTTATGAGAACAAGATAGAACTGGTACTTTCATCTGAAGAGATAGAGGTGCTTCAGGATTTCACTGACAAACGCGTGGATAAGTCTCATTCAAGAGGCCAGTCCTATCTCATAAAGAACAGCAATTCGGGGTTCAGTGAGAGAGATATTGAACTCAGTAATTTCATATCTGAAACAATGGAGGACGGATCAAGTCTTGTTATCAGATATAAGTCTCCTAAAGAGGGAGAAGAAGAGTTCACAAGAACAATACGTCCTGTGAGGATAGTGCATAACACAGAGGACAATCTGGTTTATGTATGCGATCAGGAGGGGCACTTCTATAGATTTGATAACATAAGGGATTATAAGCCTTCAAGTGAGGTGTTGGAGATATCGCCTGAACTGGATATGAAAAAGTTCGATAAGATGTGGGGCGTAAATATCTCTGAGGATTATATACATATAAAGTTGAAGATATTTGACGAGGTTGGTACGATAGACCGCGTCAAGAAGGATCTCGGAAAGAAAGTGAGCAAAGATACATTTGTCTATTATCCTGAAAAGGGATATGCTATCTATGAGGATGATATAGTCGGTGTGGGCAGCTTTATGTCATGGCTTTACAGTTATGGAAGCTCTGTGGTTCTGTTGGAACCGAAGGAGCTGGTGGACAGGGTTGTTTCTTCGATAAAGATGAGGAAGGATTATTATGGGTAACGGCAACGGACCGGAAAATTCAATAGGAATAAGACAGGAAAGCATTGCTTATTACTCTGATCTGAACAATGTTCGAAGAAAATGGATAGAGCAGTACAGTCGTATTAGCATGGACGGAAACTATCAAAAAAACAAGAGCTGCATCATTGAGATATTCAACATGCTGGATATAGCGCTTGAAATTAGATACCGTCAGTTTGTAGATGCGTCAACATACTTGGGAATCAAGACCGAGAACGGTAAAGAGTATGTGTGCTATGAGTATCAGGGACGCGAAGTTTACTTCTTTGATCCTGGAGACAGGTTTAAACCGAAGCTTGTCGCCCTCAGGCGATTTGGAGTGGACATTCCTCATGATATAGATGATCTGAATAAGAACATAAGAAATGTAACTGTACACGGCAATGAGACTATAGTAAGTGATATAGCGAACCTGAATTATGAGAATACTAAGGAGCTGATGCTCAAGATGTCAGATCTGCTGGTTCGTCTTGGCTTTTTGGAGGCTGAATATCAGACACCAACATTTGACCAGATGAGAACTCGTATCGGAAAAGAACTCAAGGATAGTAATTACAGAGTGAACTATCTGCTGAGTGAGGGCGGGACGAGCTATGTATATCTCGGAACACAGATAAGTCTCAGCAGGCGAGTTGCAATTAAGGAGCTGAAGCCGGATAAGTTTGATAAGAAGCTGATTGATAGAGAGTGCAACAATCTGAAGAAGATACGTCATCCGAATGTTCCCAGAATAATAGATGTTTTCTATGAGAACGGAACGTACTACATAATCATGGAGTATATTGAGGGAGATACCCTCGATAAATACTGCCAGAGATATAAGCTCTCTTATTCGGAAAAGATAAGACTTGCAAACAGCATCTGCGACATACTTGCTTATCTTCATGGGAACGAAAGAGGAATCATCTATTCTGACCTGAAGGCGCAGAATATAATGGTCGATAAGAATGGAACGGTATTCTTCCTGGATTTCGGAATTTCAAGAAGATGGGATGAGCAGAGTATAATCGGATATTCAAAGAATTATGCTGCTCCGGAAGTCCTTCAGACCGGTAGATCTGATTACAGATCAGATATATATTCACTTGGTAAAGTGATGGAATTCATCTTCTATGGAACTGAGACAGAAGGCGAATTTGACGATGGTATCAAGAGTATAATAGATAAATGTACGATGAATAATCCGGATGACAGATATGACTCGGCGAAGAAGGTGAAGGCGGGATTGCAGGAGTTGAAAAATGCAAAACCATCCTATCTGGAAGGGAATATACAAGGTAAAGTTGAAAAAAACAATTCCGACGAAAATAATAGTGTCATAATTGTTATGGGAATAAGTGTAGTAATTCTTCTTGCGGTGGTAGTACTTCTCTTGATATATTTGTTTAATATTACTTAAAAGAGAATGATTATTTTTTGCGCAAAAAAAATAGATGAGGAACTGTTAAGATTTGATTGGTGATAATAATTGTTTCTGTAATACTTATTGTTTCAAGTAAAACTGACACGAACAAAATAAAAAACGCTGGAAAAATAATCTTCCAGATAAACTATTGAAGCTGTGTCCGGAATTTGAACAGGAAATGGTAGAACAGAGGAATAATATGATAATGGGAGGAATTAGATATGATATGTAATAATTGTGGGAAAACAATAAGAGATAGGAGTGCATTTTGTGAGTTTTGTGGTTCAAAACAGATGGTTTATATGCCAGAGGATGCAACAGTAGTACAACAGAATAATATGAAGTATGAAGATCCTTATGTTCAATTCGGAGAACCTTTTTATGATACCACAAATAATGATAATCTGAACGATTACAAGGACAATAATTCAAAGAAGAAGATAATGATAGTACTTGGAACATTAATAGGTGTTCTCGTTATAGCAATAGCTATTTTGATTGTTATGATAATCAAGAAGGATGATGATAAAGAAATCTCTACTCAGGCACAGGTTGAAACAACCACAGAGATAACAACACAGCTCCAAACAGAGAATACAACGGAAGCGACAACACAGGAACAGACTGAGGCAGAAACATATACGACGACAGAAATTCAGACAGAGAATCAAACAGAGAATCAAACAGAGAATCAAACAGAAATGCCTTCAGAGAAATCGGGGGATGGAGAAGCTGTGTCGGAGAGTGTTTCGTGTCTTGGAGGAACGGTTATAGTTGAACTTGATAGTTATGATGCGTCAAATAATATAGTGACGCTTAAAGTAACAAATAATAACGATATGGAAATTACAACACTTGGATTGCCGACTGCAGTTATAGATGGAAAGAGTGTAGCACTGAATGATTTTGATAATAAGTCAAGTTATTGGGTAGAAATCCAACCGGGTTCTTTTACTACTATTGAATATGTAATAGATGGATCTTTCTTTGATCATGGAGGAAAGATAAATGGAAAATTCCATATTATGAATCCCTCTTTAAATGATAGTTCTTATAGTCTTGAAATATCATTCTGATGAATTGGGAGATGTGCTTAACGTATCGACAGATGGTGGAATGATTGATCCCGGAAAAACCAAACAGATTACAATACATGTTGATGCCAATGAAGTAAAAACTGGAACATCCAAGTGGGGAAATCTTCATTCAAATGTTAATACAGATAGTAAATAATAAACAGAAAGATAAGAAGGCAAATAAATTAATATCTAAAGCATAGAAAAGCTGAAAATGAGGTCAAATATGAATGGATTTGGGTATGAAGAACTAGCGGCAGCGCAACAATCTGTCGATTTTCCTGATGTCAACACGGCAAATGAATGGCTGAGCAATAATGATATATATATAAATGGATGTAGTTTTAACACGAAAAGATTATTCGAAGCAAAGAAACCGTTAATTGTTATAAGATTTATAAGAGTGAATAAACCTATAGATTATAAATATGGAATTGAGATTATAAAAAAAGCTGGATTTGTTAGAAAAAGCATCGATTCATATAGAAAGAAATGGGAGTCACACAATCCTGATAAAGTGTTTGTTTCAATGCATTCTGATAGTATCGTCCTTGGTCAGAATGGAAGTTCTCTTATAGGAGTAGGATTAGTTGAACAAACGTTTTATATACTATATAAGTCAAGGAAAGTAACAAATAATAACGGTTCATATTTTAGTGGTATCAATATGTCATATTCTGATAACTATTATCCGGATTTTGGGAATGCAACATATCAAGGGCAGTATAATCTTGGCAATAATTATGCAAGGAGGTATTGTTATAATTGTGGAAATGCTGTAGAAGTTGGTGCGAGGTTTTGTGACATGTGTGGATGTCAGCTATAAAAGGTAAGGCACAAAACCCCTTGACGTACTCTAAATACTTTGGTATTATGTCTTTTGCTGTGATTTAGGTGGCTTTATATGCCCGGTGCAATTAACCCATGCATCGAACGTGTCTTGGCTAAGTAAAGCTGCTGAGTAGATACAGCAGGTAAATAGATAAGAAAAGGTAAAATCCGGAGGTAAATAAAGACATGGCAAACATTAAGTCTGCAAAGAAGAGAATTCTTGTTACCAAGAAGAGAGAGATGAGAAATAAATCAGTAAAGAGCAAGGTTAAGACTATCATCAAGAAGGTAGAGGCTGCTATCGAGGCTGGTGATAAGGCTGCTGCAGAAGCTGCTCTTAAGGTTGCTATCTCAGAGATAAGCAAGGCAGCAAACAAGGGTATCTACCACAAGAACACAGCTGCTCGTAAGATCTCACGTCTCACAGTTGCTGTTAACAAGATGGCTTAACAAATAGATATTATAAAGATTTTCGATAACTGTTCAGCATTAGTTGGGCAGTTATTTTTTTGTGCAAATTTTTTCACCACCCAAGCCTTTATCATAAGAACAAAGGATAGGACAGTAGCGTCCTAATAATTATGAGAGGTGAGGATTATGTGTGTACGAGTAAAACTTTTTGACAGGGATACGATTTATGGATCAAATATGCAGAGATTTTTTAAGGGAGGATTTGCGGACAGAATTGACATATCAACTGAGGTGATTGATTCTGAGAATCCAAGTGCTCCGGCACTTAAGGATCTGGAGGAACGTCTCAGCTTTGGAAATGCTGCAGATATCTATCTGGTAGACATGTCGCTATATGGCCTTGTGGTTCCGATGCTGGATCTGGCCAGAACTATCATCCTGAAGGAGTCCAGTGACATGACTCAGTTAAGTGGCGTGAGAGTTATCCAGAAGTATCAGAGACCTCTGGATATCCTGGTGGAGATAGAAAATATGAACAGAATTTTGAGAGCGGATTACGACCGTCGTCAGAAGATAAGGGATGAACTGACAAATTCTGTTCGAGTACGGATAAATGCAGATGCCACGCTTACAAGTATGTCTGATAATGAGCTGATGAATAAAGTTCGGAATATGACTGAGTCAAAGATTGCGGAGATGAGACTCAGCGATGATGACATCTATGAGATGAAGGAAAGTGTTATCCAGAATGTTTACAGTTCCATCCGTGGTTATGGAATTCTTGATGCGCTTCTTGAAGATGAATCAATAACGGAAATCATGATAAACGGTTATGACAATATCTTCCTGGAAAGAGACGGCAGGATTGTTCGTCATAACGAGAGCTTTGAATCATCGGAACAGCTGGAGGACATGATTCAGAAAATAGTCGGAAAAGCGGGTCGAGAAGTCAATCATGCAAATCCGATAGTTGATACCAGACTTCCTGATGGCTCCAGAGTAAATGTAGTGCTGCCGCCGGTTGCACTAAAAGGACCGACTATGACGATAAGAAAGTTCTCTAAAGATCCGATGAGTATGGATACACTTCTTCGTCTTGGTTCAATCACAGAGGAAGCGGCAGACTTCCTGAATATGCTCGTGAGAGCCAGGTATAACATCTTTATCAGCGGTGGAACCGGTTCGGGAAAGACTACATTTCTGAATGCTCTTTCTAACTTCATTCCGAAGACAGAAAGAATAATTACAATCGAAGATTCTGCGGAGCTGAAGATAGAAGGAATAGAAAATCTGGTCAGCATGGAAACAAGAAATGCTAATGCCGCAGGTTCCGGGGAGATACCTATGAAGAGTTTGATCAAGTCATCACTCAGAATGAGGCCGGATAGAATCATTGTAGGAGAGGTTCGTGGAATCGAAGCACTGGATATGCTTCAGGCAATGAATACAGGACATGACGGAAGTCTTTCAACAGGACATGCAAACTCAAGTGAGGACATGCTTTCCAGACTTGAAACCATGATACTTCAGAACTCAGACGGCATCCCACTTGCAGCTCTGAGAAGACAGATCGCATCTTCACTGGATATAATCATACATCTGTCCAGAATGATGGATCACACCAGAAAGGTGTTCGAGATATCTGAGGTTATGGGTGTTGGAGAGGATGGAAATGTAGTGCTCAGTCCGCTTTACAGATTTGAAAACGGAAGACTAATGAGAACTGAGAATGTCCTTCAGAATACACAGAAGCTGGAACTTGCGGGACTTATATAAAAAACTGTCATCCTGAAGGCGAAGTCCGAAGGGGTTTAAATGAAAAAGAGATGGATAGATATACGAAAAGAATAAGAGGTGACACGTATGAAAAATAAAAAAGAAAAATACATCGAGAGCAGAGGCGTATTCGGGAACGCCACAGACTATCATGTGTATCACATGACACCTGCGGATCTGCTGATGGGATTTCTGAAGGGATTTGGTATAGGCGGTGCGATCATATTTATCTTCTTCAGGACTCTTGCTGCAACCTTGATCGTAGGAACGATAGCCGGAATAATCGGTGTCTTCGTACATAAAAAAAGACTCCTGAGCAGGAGATATGAAACGCTACTGGATCAGTTCAAAGAAATGCTTGAAGCACTGGCAACGTCCTTCAGTTCCGGAAGAAACAGCGTGGAAGCCTTTGGTGATGCATATAAGGATCTATCAAATATCTATCCAAAGGATGCGTACATCCTGGTCGAGATTAAAACTATCCTCGATGGAATACAGAACAATCAGACTGTTGAAACCATGCTTCGTGACTTCGGAGAGAGGAGCGGGCTTGAGGATATATCCAGCTTTACTGATGTATTTGTTGAAACAGGGCGTCAGGGCGGAAATATGACAAAGGTTATCAGCGATGCGCGAATTCTTATCAATGAAAAAATAGATACGGAGCGTGAGATAAGAATGATAACACATAACTCCAAGGTTGAGTTTGACATCATGATGTGTATTCCGTTCTTCATCCTTCTGATAATCAATTCCGACAGCTCTATGTCAATTGTTGAAAATACACATGCCAATATAGTTATCAAGATTATAGTACTTTCGATATTTGGATTCGCTTATCTGCTGGCGAGAAAAATGCTCACAGTGAAGGCGTGAGTAGAAAGGAGATACTGACTATGAATGAAGAAAAAACAAGAATGATATTTATGATAGCGGCATCAGTACTGGCACTTGTGTGGACGGCTCTGCTGTTTGTTCATAAAACCAAATACAGGGATATAATCGCAGCTGTAAAAAGAAGCGGACGAGCTCACTGTTTTGCAGATCTGCTGCTTATAGGTTTCAATCTGATCGAACTGTTTCACTTAAACGGAAGCTCGGCGAGAAGTCAGAGACTTAAGAAGATCATAGCGGATAATCATGGTGATAAATATGCTGACTATTACTATCTGGTATGCAGAGGAAGGCAGCTCACGATTGCATTTAGTGCGCTTCCTATAGTGTGTGTTGTCGCAGCAGTTCAGACAGAGCCGATACTTATATATCTGACTATGTTTTTGGCAGGTCTCTTTATATACAGCTGTGAGAGAGATGAAGCAAAGGCTCATGATGAGAGAAAAGACAGAATGCTTGAACAGTTTCCGAGAGTTATATCAAAACTGGCACTTCTGATCTGTTCCGGAATGCCTCTTCGTGAGGGATGGAGACGTGTTGCAGAAGGTGGAGAAGGTGAGCTCTATGACGAGATGAAGAATACTGTTTCCGAGATAGAAAACGGTACAATGGAGATTCAGGCTTATAAGGATTTTGGGAACAGGTGTGAGGTCAAGGAGATTCAGAAATTCTCTTCGATGCTGATCCAGAACATGCAGAAGGGTAGCGGAGAACTCACTGAATATATGCGCGAATTATCACTTGAAATGTGGACCACAAGAAAAGATATCGCAAAGAAAAAAGGCGACAGAGCAGCATCACTACTTATGCTTCCTATAAGTCTGATATTTATAGGAATACTGCTGATGATCTTGGCTCCGGCCTTCATGCAGATGAGTATTTGATGACATAAGCATCAAAAGACAAAATGAGTTTCTGATATATGATGAAAATGTGCAAAAAATATACCAACCCTATGGGCTAATATAAAATTGTAAATAATACACCGGATAAGGTGAATAGAAAAAAATAAGAAAAGAAAAAGAAAAGGAGAAAGCTTATGAAGAATTTAATCACAAAAAAGGAAGAAATCATTGAAAGAACAAAGGGATGTATTGAAGAGGAAAAGGGCGCCAGTGACCTGATAGCTGTAGTTGTTATCATAGTTATCCTTCTGGTTGTAGCAATCGTTTTCAAGGATCAGTTGATTGGTATCGTTAATTCACTCGGCGATAAGGTAAGCAACTGGATCTCAAGTAACTAATTCAACTGAAATGGGGGTGAGCAGAAATGAGAGATAAAAATAATGAACGAGGGGAGGTGATGGTAGAGGCGGCTATATATTTTCCTTTCGTACTGTTAATTGTATTTTTTATTCTGCTGCTGAGTATCATGCAGCTGAATCAGTACATTCTGAATTTTCAGACTTCCAGAGTGGCTGATATAGCATCAATGGATATGCAGTATGAAGGATTTGATTCCTTGTCGGATAGTTCAAATCCTTCCTTTGCTGCAGGACTTTCTGAAACACCTGGATCGGGATTTGCAACAGCACATTACAGGGCTATGCAAAACAGTGATCAGAAAGTCAGTTGCACAAAAGGTGTTGGTAAATACTCCAGTCTGCTTGAAAATTCGATAAAAAAATATTCGTTGATAAATGGATTTGTTACGGTACGTCCTACTGTATATGTTGAACGGGGATTTACAGACATTATCACGGTGGATGTGACTTATGACCTGAAAATGCCAAAAATCATCGAATATATAACCGGTTCGAGCAAACCGATAATAGCAAGAAGCTGCACATCAAAGGTGGCAATCAGACCGGTCAATACAATAAGACGTTATGATGCAATGAAAAATCAGGTTGAAAACTATTACGGCGGAGACGGCTGGATGCCAGGGGTTGAGAGATATTCGAACTGGGAGTTTGACTATATGGCAACCGGCGGTTCTTCAAAATAAAAATCTCAGAAGGGAGTGGAATCCATGAGGGCATTTCGATTATTCAGAAAACTAAATACCTGTTCAGATGTCTCCGGTGCGGGAAATAATGAGAGATCTGAGAATGGATCAATAACCATTTTCCTCTCTTGTATTCTTCTCCCACTTATAATTGCTGAGATTACGATAATAAATCTATGTGCACTTACCGTGGCAAAACAGATAGTAAATGATGCAGGTAAAATGTCTTCGAATGCAGCACTCACAGATTACAACAAAACACTTCATGATATGTACGGACTTATAGTGTTTGACGGTGATGGATCTGAGGCAATATCAAGAGCGGAGAGTACGTTTGAGGAGAATATCTGTACTGGGGCCAGCACAGGATATAAAGAGGTTGAGGCCGGAAAGAACCGGGATTGGTTTGAGAGAAAAAAAGCTACGTGGAGTATGGGAAGGAAAAATAGAAGTGTAGACGTCTCTGTGGAAATGGATAGCTCGTCGGTTCTGGCAAATACCGATGTCTTCAAGGGGCAGATATGTGATGCGATGAGATATAACTACAAGGCCACTGAGCAGATAACTTCGGAGG
>JAEEGL010723844.1_pt1 | contig 12731 bp, 7 predicted proteins | sample 9134231 | NCBI WGS metagenome assembly JAEEGL01 (sample SAMN16246548, study PRJNA631951) | gut metagenome | biome: gut microbiome; feature: rumen; material: fiber-attached | host: Bos | place: Iran: Karaj | collected 2018-10 | reverse complement strand
TACAGCTTAATCGCTTAAATCCCTAAATAATAAAAAATCGTAAGTGGAGAATTGTAAATAGTTAATAGTAAATCAAAACAGTTTCTATTTCTATTATGTCACGGCAGCTTGGCTATCACTGTCTCGTCACCTACTGTCTTCTGGTTAAGTCTCACTTTCACCTCAGACCCAATCGGCAAATAGACATCCACGCGTGAGCCCAGTTTGATGAAGCCCATGTGGTCGTCGATGAAACATTCCTGTCCCTCTTCAGAGTACGTGACTATACGGCGTGCCATAGCACCAGCCACCTGACGTGTGAGGACTTCTTCGCCTTGGGGAGTGCGTATCACCACCGTTGACCGTTCGTTCTCTGTGCTTGCCTTAGGGAGATAGGCTTTCATGAAGTTGCCCTGCTGATGACATACTTTCACAATTGTTCCCTCACAGGGAATCCAGTTGGCATGAACGTTGGTCAAGCTCATGAATATTGACACCATCAGTCTGCGGTCGTGAAAATATTCGTCCTCATCTACTTCCTCGATGACCACCACTTTTCCGTCAGCTGGTGCAACCACGGTTTTGTTGGTCGGTCCTTGGAACATTCTAATGGGACAGCGGAAGAAATTGAGCAGGATTCCGTAGATCACCGCGAAAATGGCGATGATAATGATTGAAATCCATGTGATTGGGATGAACTTAAGGCACAGAAAGACGACAGCAGCCATGATAAGGCCACAAATCAGCAGTGTCTCGTTGCCCTCATGATGAAGACGGATTTTGTTTCGGCGTTTATTATGTATTAAGGGTTTTTCCTTTGACATGACAGCTTTCGTTTTTCGCTTTGGCGCTAGTTTTGAATTTTATCTGCACAAATTCATGCAAAGTTATGAAATAATCCCCAAAAAAGCAAATTATTTCCTTGTTTAAACAAAAATACCAATTATTTTCAAACAAAATCCGCTATTTATTTGGCAGATTGACAAAAAATATGTATCTTTGCACCCGCATTTGAGATAATGGTCTTCTACTTCGCCTTTCTGGCGTGTGAGGCTTTTCTCAAACGCTTAGGTTTCCGCTCTGGCGGATTATCGCTCTTAGCAGGCATCCGTGCTTGCGACACGATAAAGTCCCATGGTGTAATGGTAACACTACAGGTTTTGGTTCTGTCATTTCAAGTTCGAATCTTGATGGGACTACCATTTCAGGACTTGTAGCTCAGTTGGTTAGAGCAACAGACTCATAATCTGGAGGTCCCAGGTTCAAGCCCTGGCTGGTCCACATTGAAAATCAAGCACTTACGAGTTTCTCGCAAGTGCTTTTTTCTTGTCTGCGTAAACAATGCGAAAACAATCGGTTTGAGTTCGACACCATTTTAAGCAAGTTTTTGCAATCTCGTGAGACTGCGAAAACATAATGTATGGGAGCGATTGGAGTCATACTGAGACCATCATTCTCCCAAAAAGTATTCCTTTGCCAAGTCAATGGCCTTTAGCCGAAGGTCTTCATCCTCCCATTTCAGGGTAGCATATACCCCATCAGCCAGCCAGAGTGTCATCAGCTCCTTCTCGCTGACTTGATACAGCTCAGCCAACTTGGGAACCATGTCACGTCTAACTCGTCGTGCCCCAAGCTCCATTTTGCTGTACATAGGCTTATCTGTTTCCAGTAGCTCAGCCAACTGGCGCTGCTTTAACCCATGTTCCAACCTCATTTCTTTTATCCGGCATCCAAATAGGCCGTAAATTCTCTTGTCCTTCATATCTTTGTATACTTCGTTAATCCTCAATAAAACATTAATAGCATAAAAACCTTTTCCAAAGTGCATTTTTTGCACTTTGGAGGCAACTCATATCCCATTTTTGCACTTTTAGCTTCATTATTATTCACTTAACTGTACTTGTCCTTAATACTATGAAGTATTGCTTGTATTGTTCTGTAATTTATTCTTATTCTATACGGATATCTAACCTCGATTCTCTTTGATCACAGTATCTCTTGCTATTGCCTTGTTTGCTAACCTTAAATCATCATCTATTTTCAAGATTAAGACAGCAAATAATCTAAGGATTGTTTGATATGCTACAATATGCATATTTTCATCATCTACAGGAGGTGTACTACCATGCATATAATGATTCCGATATGCCATACCATTAGTGAATCTTCTGTTATCAAGATAATAACTAAAGTAGTCGCGTTCAGGTTTACTTAACAGGTGGTCATCTTTCACAAGCCATCCTTTTGCAAGCATATCATCAAGAACTTGTCGTTCTTCATCATTATAATGCCAATAGGAGCACACTCCATATTCCCACAATGACTTCAATACTTTAATAGTTGATAGATTAACAATATAAAGGCATCTGTCAGAATTAACCCCAATAACACCCTGTTGTATAAGGAAATCCAAATGATGCCTTTGGAATTCTGCATAATTCGAATAAAGAACATTTGTCTCATTATCGAGTAGTTCTATCAAAGAATGATAATTCTTATCTTTAAATGGATCAACATGAGTTAGTATAGAATTTCCAGAACCTAACAAACCCGACAGTACACTTTGAATCTCATTATTTCCTTCTACAATTTCATAATACTTGTTTTCCAATAAGCTTTTGCCTTCCTCAACTTTTAACGGTTTGGATAACCTGATTAAATCCTTATCAATTTCACTTTCTTCCACGAATGTATTATATTGCTTAACTACTGCATCTAATTCAGGACACAACACGCGACACTTATTTAGTGTAGAATCATTATTTAAGGGAAGGCAGATTGGTAATCCGCAGTATCCATATTGGGTTTGTAAATGTTCTTCATAAAACGACTTCAGTTCGATTTCAAAAGAACTATTCAGCTTCTGTGTTAGGACTTTGTTATAGGCGAACATTTGATATAATGCCAAATTATTCTTTTTATTAAACCCAACATGAGTCGGATATGAATCTCTTCCTATATCTATTAATAAGGATTCTATGGTATCCACCTCTGTTTGCTTATTAATCAGGTTTAGCAAAAAGTGTTGGTTCATCCATCCAAACAAGGAAATACAGTTACCAACCCTATGCACATTCTTTTGATTCCTAATATATGGAATACTATATATGTAAGTGGGGTTCCCTTCTTCACCAATACAGAGTTCTATTGGCGGCCTCCCTTCTTCATCAATAAATTGAACTCCAATAGACCAACGTGTTGTAACGGTCCTTGGATCGTTTAACATTTCTTCGTTAAGCTTCTTTTCTGTTTTTTCAGCAAGAAGTCTAGTCTTTGGTGAAAGTCTTATATGGTCCTTCTTGTCTTTAATTTGAGAAATTAACCTCACATAATTTACATTAGGATTATCACTTTGTAAATAATTAATAAGTATTTGTTCTTTATCATCTAAAGTAAGAGTTGATGGGAGATATAATTCTGTATCTCTATGCAAGTCCTGTTTAGCGACATACTTATCAAGAATAATATGAGCACTATTCACATTGCTCATAAGTATCTCGCGAATAACACTTTTAAATTTTTCAACTATTCCTTGGCATTCTAGAACTATACGTACATTATTAATGTTTTCTGTTAATAACTCACGTAAAGTTTCTGGTTCTATCAGTTGATATAGCTTGTATGTATCTATTATTTTCCAGAATGTCTTTTTATATGTCCACTCCAAAAACTCAAATTCACTTTTGAGCATTTTGGGGTTAAGATTACTGAAGAATTTTGCAATAATTTTACTATATCCACTAGTTAACTGTTTCAGTGTGTTATATTTTTCATCTGTCCATTCCAGGAATCTGCATTCGTCATCTATCATACGTTTGATGTGCCAAAGTTCAATAATACCATCTAACTCTGTTGGCACACTACCTTCAGACACTTCCTGAATACGCTTTTCTGCCATCTCCAGATAATGACCTACAGATAAATCATCTTTTGAAAAATAACAAACACGATCTTTCATACGTTTTTTGAGCTTACAAGCTATAATAGTACTTCTTAATCTTTGCGGCCATCAATTTCCTGCGCTTGTCAAGGAAGGTTTCGTAGGAATTGAAGTCCATTTCCATTGCTTCAATTGGAACACAGTTTGTTTCAAGGTTGGCATAGAACTTGTCTATGTTGTTAATCAAGCCCGTTTGCTCTGATTCTCCTTTCAGACAGCGTTCCCTTGCCTCCTTCAGATAGACATTTGGAGCTTTTTTGCCAATAGAGATATTCACGGGACGATCTAAGAACACGTAATTGGCTTCCTGATTATAGAGTGACTTATCAAAATGGTTGTCTATAAGGTATTGCTTGGGGAAAATGTGGTGAACGTCTCCACCTAAAGCTATTAGCTCCCTCACAGGTACATTGTTAGACAAGAACGATACATCATTGAAGAATATCTGCGCTGCTAGAAATACTAGATAGGTAGGGTTATTTGTAGAGGTATATGACAGGTTCTGCACCAAAGCTACATCCCAGAAGTTTTCCGACAGTTGTGCGTCTTCAATCTCTTTGAGAATAGCAACAACGCCTGATTCTCTGATACGCCTGATGTCTCTAGCAAAAGCAGATTCTGGAGAACTGCTGTATCTTCCTGTCAGAACAGAGAGCACATACCATTTCTGCACATACCGTTTAATGTCCTCCACAGGTATTTCGTTGGATTCCTTCAAAAGCAGATAGATGGTATAAGCGAAGTCAAGAGCCATATTTGAATTGACAAGACGCGAAGATATGAATCCTGCAGACTTGATGGCAATCATAAACTGCTTGAAGTTGTATTCACTTATCACATTTAACACGCCTTCCGTAAACTCTGCATACGTGCGTTCCACAATATCCTCGTTAAACTCACGTGTCTCAAAGTTACGTCCAGAAAGTAGACTGACGAGATCTGAAAGTTTAGCGCGTTTTAATTTATGCATGAAAGCCACACGAATCACATCGTCACACTCTGGGTCATAGACCGTTTCCGTATCGTCTTTCAACCATTTCAGTTTCTGCAGATAGGGCGAAGCCGCAAAGGTTGTATCATGGGAAGCCAAATAATCATAGAACGAAGGAACTACTGCCAAATGGCTAAAGTAGTCGATAACCTTTCTTAGCGTATTACCTCCGTGTTTCTCATCTGCAGCAATCTTCGACATTACAAAGTCGCCCTGGCTCAGAGCTGTTCCCTTGGAGTTGATACGGATGAAGATGTCAGTTACAATGTCTATGTCAAGATTCTCAGATAGTTCAATGACACCAATCATCCTGTTAGCGATGCCCTTAACCTTCGAGATAATCTTCTCCAACTGCTCTGGTTCAATCTCTGGGTTTTCCTCACAATATTTGGGGATGAACTTGAATGAAGAATATGAGGACGTGAACAACTCAGCAATATCTGGAATCCACCTCTTACTCTTTCTAATAGCAGGTGTTGCAACTGCAAATATTTCTGCATCAGGTTCTTCGCTCAAAGCAGCAAATGGATCGAACGCTATCTTTATTCGTTCTTCTTGATAGTCGCTATTGAACACCGTCCTGCCGGCAACGGCAGTCATCAACGCCGTGATACGTTGCTGTCCATCTATCAGAACCTTTTTGCCAGATGAAATAGTTCCATCCTTCAGCTTGACGTTTGGGTTCTTCCACAAAATGAGATAACCTGTAGGATAACCTTTATATAGCGAATCAATCAAGTCCCTCACTTGTGTTTTCTTCCATACGAAAGGCCGCTGTATTTCAGGAATAGCAATGTCGTTGGCCTCTATCAGTCCCAAAATGGCACTGATAGAAAGCGGGTAGTTGGAATATTTCTCGTTGTCCATATTTTTATTATAGATTTCTTTATGCTACACTTCCATAATGCTGACAGACATAGTTATACACAGCATCACGGTAATAGTTAATGCTTTCGTCGGAATAGCTTTCTGGAAGTTCTTTCCAAAGGATGTCACGAATGGTGATGATGATTGCAGCCTTTGTCTCTTGCTTATCGAACGGATGATCCATTGTTGCCAGTTGGGCCTTTATCTTCTCCAGCAATTCTTTGGCTACTGACTTTAACTTCTTGATATCATCTTTTGTCAGGTCATCCTTCATCAGCACGTCATACATGGAAAGTTGCTCGTCATTCTCAAAACCTTCGCGGATATAACGCTTTTCTTCTTCCGTCAATTCGTTCGACAACTTCATCAACTCCTCAAAGGTTTTTTCAATGGTGGCCCTATTCTGTTCCTGATTATAGTCATGAATAATCTCCTGATACCTCTCATAGAAGTTGATACGTGAAGGATTCTGTGCCAACATCTGGGCGATACGCTCTTGCAACAACTCCTGAATATCTTTCAGGACCAGGTTCTTCTCACGACTTTTGGCAAACTCACGACGAAGAAGTTCAAAGTTGATGCCGCTGATGTCAAATCGTCGCGGTTCGGCTACCATCATTTGGTCAGATTCAACCTCTAAATGTTCGTTCACAATCTCGTTGATGGCAACACTCAGGTCCGTAATATCCGCATGTTTGCGTTTCTTCTGCAACTCCTTGTAGATGGCTTCAATGGCATCCTTTTGCCGTTTCATGCCAGCCGTAATATCTTCTCTGTCAAGATACTTCCACATCTTCAACAGCGTAGTGACATAGGTGCAATAAGTCTTGTGCGTTTCGGCAGATTCGCACATAGCGTTTGCTGCTTCCTTCAGCAGCGATAGCCTCATGAAGTTCTCGGCATTTATCAGATGGTCCAGCTCGAAATCATGTTCCTTCAAGAACGCTGTAGCGGCAGCGATGGCCACCAAGACGTGTTTGATAAGCTCTTTCTTATCCACAGTCGGGTCATTACCGCTTTCATGGCCTTCTGGATTGGCCGTATAATCAGCCAAAGCCTGGCGTAAAGCCTTTACGATGCCTATATAGTCAATGACAAGTCCATTGGTCTTTCCTTCCGATACACGATTCGCACGGGCAATGGTCTGCATCAACGTATGTGCTTTCATGGGTTTATCGATGTAGAGGCAAGAAAGCGTCTTCACATCAAAACCTGTCAGCCACATAGCGCATACGAAGACCACACGTAACTTAGAGTCGGCATCCTTGAACTGCTTGTCAAGTTCCTCCTTCTCCATACGTTCACGATGAGGTTTGATATCCAAACCCCATTTCTGGAAAGTCTGTATCTCGTTTTGTTCCTGCGATACCACTACAGCCATATCCGTCTCCTTCATCCAAGCCAACTTTCGTTGCATTTCCTGTACTACCTGTTGCGAGTCGCATTTCTCGATGGCTTGCTCTAACAGTTTGATTTCACGTTGCCAGTATTCTTGCACATAGTTAAACATGCGCACGCACGTTACTTTATTATAACTGACGAACATGGCCTTGCCAGAAGTCCACAAATCACTATAGTGGCGAACAAAGTCCTGAGCAACCAAGCGCAGGCGCTTCTTAGCTGTTAGCAGATGTACTTCTTTGGCAAACTCGCGTTCCAGTTTGGCCAGTTGTGAGGCATCCAGATCACCTGCCTGTTCCAATGCAGCAGCTATCTCTTCGTTGATTTCCGGATTCTTCAGTTCCTGCAATTTCTCACCACGATTCTCGTAATAGAGTGGAACGGTGGCCTTGTCCTCTACAGCTCGTTTGAAGTCGTAGATACTCACATAGCCACCAAAGGTACGTGCCGTAATATTATCGTTCGACAGCAATGGTGTACCTGTGAAGCCAATACGATGTGCCGTTGGCAGGATGTGCATCAGATTATCAGCAAAGATACCGTTCTGCGTGCGGTGTGCCTCGTCGCTCATCACGATGATGTCGTGGTCAGGATAGATAGGCTCTGCATTGGCATCATTGAATTTCTGAATCAGCGAGAAGATGAACGAGGGATTGCCCTTCAACTTCGCTTTCAGGTCCTCGCCACTGCTGGCTATAAATATCTTGGCTTTCACATTGCCCAGTAGTCCACAGTTCTCGAAGGTATCACTAATCTGCTTGTTCAGTTCGTCGCGGTCTGTCAGCACTAAGAACGTAGGCGACCCCTCAAACTTACGGCGTATCTTCTGTGCCAAGAACAGCATCGAATAACTCTTTCCGCTGCCTTGCGTATGCCAGAATACACCCAGTTTACCATTCAGGTACTGACGGTTACGATACATTTCAACAGCCTGATTCACGCCCAAATACTGGTGGTTGCGTGCTAATATCTTAGCTGTCCTTCCTCCGCTATGGTCGTAAAGGATGAAGTTCTCCAATAGGTCAAGGAAATTATCCTTTTTGCAGATACCTTTCAGCATCGTCGGTAGCTTTATGCTGCCTGCATCTTCTTCTGTGAGTCGTTTCCACTCATGGAAGAACTCCCACTTCGATTCGATGGTTCCCACGCGTGCCTCCAGTCCGTTACTAAACATGATGAAGGCATTATGGTAGAACAATTGGGGTATGGTGTCGAGATAGTCGCGATAGTTCTTGTTGAAGGCATCCACCACCTCCACATCGTGGTTCTTCAGTTCTATAAACAGCAAAGGAATACCATTCACGAACCCCACGATGTCTGCCCTACGACGATACAAGGCACCATGCACCTGCAACTCTCTGACGCAAAGGAACTCGTTCTTATCTGGCGAAGCGAAGTCAATCACCTTGGCGCGTACCTCCTCCGTCTCACCATTAGACTTTACACGGGTTATAGGAATACCATCACGAATCAACTGATACTTTTGCTCGTTGATTTGCATCAGCGTCTGACTGCTCATGTGTTCCGTCAGGCGCTCCATGCACTCCTGCAGCTGTTTCTCCGTCAGCCAGGGGTTCAGTCGCTTCAGGGCTTGTCCAAGATGGCGTGTCAGCAACACTTCGTGGTATCCGTTTCGTCCCAGCGTACCATTCGCGCCTAATGTTTCTTGGTCAAAAGCATAGACGCTTTTCCAACCCAGTCCCTTTTCCAGAAACTCGGCAGTACTCTTCTGTATCAGTTGGTCTTCGCTATAGTCCTTCGGCATAATGTATTTTTAATATTAAATTTTGCTTGAGGTGGGAGATTTGGAAGAATTAATAACTGCTGGTTTATGACCTTTCTTATACACATCATATTCTTCAAAAATAAAACCTTTATCAAAATCATCCATATAATTAATCCCCATAACATTCTTTAATTCCTCTTCCAATAGCTTCTTTTCAAAATTAGAACAATTAGCATCATACAGAACTCCTTCTATAATATCTTTCCAAGGCAATTGTATATCTATATGGCCTTCCTCTTTATTAAGAGAAGTGTCAAAAACTTTCTTTACAACAAATAAACGCGTTTCTTGTTCATGCTCAAATGCATTCCTTTTTAAGAGTAATAGGTTCATATATTTATCAAATGAAAAAGAATCAAAATAAGCATGATACCAGTCATTGTCCACTTCAGTTGTATTACGCTTTATCTTGGGCTTAGGTAATTGTTCGATTATTTGCTCATCTTTATATATTACTGTTCCTTCGAATATATTATAGTCGTCTTTAAGTTTTTTATAAGTTTCCCTGGAATCCATTCTATAATTACTTTCTATTAGAGCATCCCGCAATTTTTCTCTATTTAGGATGAATTTCACACAACGAGAGGCAAGACCTTGGGTGTTATATGAATATATTTTCCAAGCAGATTCACTGTCTCTTTTATTTGTCACACAAGTTGTATAAACTACAGGATTGTCGCTTGAACATTTTTTACCATCTATAGTTGCTTTATAAAAGTACTCCTCGTATTTGTCATTCCATTTTGAAGGTTCAACAAACCAGATATTACCACCTCTTAAAGATTGTAAAGCATTTTCAAGGGTCATGTATTTATAAAACTTATTACCCATTGCAAAATTACCATATTTTACAAAATTATCTTTATACTTTGTTTTCTGTCTTATATCAAAAAACAACTCATATTTACATTGTTTGTTCTTCTTTCCAGATCGAATATAATAATTGTTAGTATTTATAACTTTGTGAAAGATTGCACTTTTATGGACTAAGATATCAACAAAATAGCTTTTATCATTACCCACTACACTATAATTAATTCTTGTGTTTTTATAATTCGAAATAGTTTTTTCGAGAAGACTTTTTATTTTATCCTTAAAAGACTCTGCTTCATTTTTGTCTGGAAAGTATTTCCCATTTTTGAAACAAAAAATATGTCCTCCGTCTGTATTTAAGAAGGCACAGACTGTGTTTGAAATTGCTTTGTTAAATTTATTATAGATTTGGAGATGTGATGAATTAGTAAACATAATGAATTAATTGTTTTAAGTTAAACTTCTATTTCTCTATTTATCAGCTTCGGAAGCTACTCGGCAGCACTCCGCTGTATCAGTTTATCTTCGCTATAATCTTTTGCCATAATTAAAAATATTTACCCCTTTAATATAGGGACTGATATTGCTATTTTATAGAATAGCGCAAGTCCTCTCACACTCTTCGAACAAAGTTTCTTTAATGAAATATTGAGGAAAGGGTTATTTATCTCCCCACCTTCCTCAGGATAGATAATAACACAAGGTACATTTGGCAATGGTGCCTCTTCCGAAACATCTTCATATCCCAAATATCTCAATATCTTCAAGTCTCTGCTATAACCGCTCAACTGCCTTACAACATCTGTGTCAAGCTTTTGATTCTTCTCGTATTTTGGAATATACTTCGTATCGAGAATCGCCTTGAAACCCCGCGAATGATAAAGAAAATCAGGCTTTCCTGTCAGGCTGCTATACTGATATATGATTTTGTTCTGATATGCTTCATAGAGCAATCCATATACATAATGCTCATAGAGCAATGACATATCCAAAACAAAAGGAACGACTTGCTCCTCGATGACAGAAACCTTGTTTATGCTGTAGTCAAAATGACGAAGAATCAGTTTTGCCAGTCTTATAGCCTCAGCATATTCCTTGAACAACTTGTGAGCTTTTATCTGGCTTACCTCTTTCAGGTTCACCTCGTCGCTCACATTCTCGAACAAAGCAAGACTTTTCCTTATTGCGAGGTTTATATTGTCGTACGATCTATGACCATCTCCCATGTTCTGCATCATTCTTCTCACGAAGAGTAATGCTTTTTTTAAAAGTCGATTTTCCGGAATATCAGCAGAATATTCATCATACTCGCAATATATACGATCATATCGTTTCTGCAAGATGTTGTTTCTTTCATTTTTAAGTAGGGCGATGTGTCCTTTCACCTTTTTCAAAATCTCGCTGTGATGAACATAACCTCGTTTCAGAGTCTTTATTCTTCCAACCACTCCAAGGAAATGGAGCATAATAAGCGGGCTTAACACGCCTTTTAGTGATGGTGCGTTGATTGAAGGCTTATCATAGTCGATTGAATAGATTTTAGAGAATGACTCCAAAGCCAAGTTGGAAGAAAAACAAGTCATGAACATTCCAAGAAAGTCAATGTTTTCCATTCCTCGTTTTGCTGTAACTATTAAAGCCTCTTCATTGTCAACCCATTCTGCTCCAATTTTATACGACGCGAAGTAGCCCCATTCATCACTATTCAATGAACGGGTCCAAGAAACCAACGAGAGCTTATCATATTTCTCGTGGCGTTCTACTTTCAACTGTTCGTGTTCTCGGAGCTTATGCATTACTGTTATTATATGATGTCATCGCTTTTTGTAGTTTCGCTTTTCATTTCAAACGGCAGAAGATTTTTCCAGGCATCAAACGCCTTTTTCTTCTCGTCGTTCTTTACATTGAGAATACCGTCGTTTATGTACTCTGCAATGAGAGGCAACACCTCGTACTCTACCTTTGCCGAGAGTTCTTCTTCATTCTTTGCCATGAAGTAACTATGACCCACCATAAGGTCATCAATATCCATGTCGCCAGACAAATGATTTGGATTCTCAATGAATTTCTTTATATCTTTGAATAGTGCAACAGCCTTATTCTTCAGATCCTCATCACCAAGTGCATCATAATGTTCCTCAACTACAGACACATTCGATTTCAAAGTTACGAAAGCGAACCTTCTACGCAAAGCATAGTCGAGAGTGCCTGTACTTCGGTCGGTAGTATTCATTGTCCCGATGATGTAGAGATTGCTTGGCACTACAAAATCATCGGTTTCTTCATCATCGAAATTCTTTGAGTATGGTAATTTTACAGTTATAGGGTGAATTGTATTCTCGCCAACTCGTTTATCAGATTCGAGTAGAGTTATCAATTCTCCGAAGATTTTGGCCACATTTCCTCGATTTATCTCATCTATAATGAGAGCATAGTTCTTCGCCTCTGTCTTTTCCACATTGCTCTTAGTCTCTTTGTTTTTGTCTGAGAACTTCTTTATCTCTTCATAAAGAGGATAATAATAGATAGCATTTCCATGGAATTTTGACTGGCTATCATAAGCTGGTTTTATATCTAAATAACTTTTTATATTACCAGATAAGAAATCAGCATAGTCACGAACAAACATTCTCTTTGACAGAGATTGTGTAGGACCATTTTCACCTTGCCCAATAAGAATACTGTTAATCTTTCCACGAGCTCTTGAGATACCACGCATCTTCATTTTGCTCTTAGGGTGTAACATGATAGCAGCATCCTTACCATTATCAGCCAAATTTGCCAGTTCTTGTTCTATAAATAAACAATAACTATCAAAGAGTTCTTCGTAGTTTACTTGTTGAATTGTTTCGGTCGAAGATTGTCTAAGATTTTCCAAAGCATCATTGCATATCTGCTTGAAAATTCCATCATCTACGCGATACTCCATGCCAATCACATTCCCATCTTTATCC
>JAEEGL010100925.1_pt1 | contig 12731 bp, 9 predicted proteins | sample 9134231 | NCBI WGS metagenome assembly JAEEGL01 (sample SAMN16246548, study PRJNA631951) | gut metagenome | biome: gut microbiome; feature: rumen; material: fiber-attached | host: Bos | place: Iran: Karaj | collected 2018-10 | reverse complement strand
GAATAATAATAAAATTAATAATAATAATAATAATATTAATAATAATAATATTAATAATAATAATATTAATAATAATAATAATAATAATAATAATAATATTAAGAATAATAATAATAATAATAATAATATTAATAGTAAGAATAATAATAATAATAATAATAATAATAATAATAAAATTAATAGTAAGAATAATAATAATAATAATAATATTAAGAATCCTCTGAATCAAATTATTTCAGAGAATAAAAAAGTTATGATTAATTCTAATCAAAATGAGAAAGATGTAAATTCACATAATGATATAATAAAAGATAATATAAATGAAATGAAAGAAAAAGCCCAAAATAAATTTAATGAAAAAAAATTAAAAATTTCTCCTCAAATTATTAATTATTCAACATTAGTAAAGAAAAAAATAACTCCTTTAAAAATAAATAAAATTAACTTTTCTATAAAAGAATCACCAAAAAAGAAAATAAGAGAACAAAAATCAAAAAATAATTTAGAAGATTCGAATAAAAATCAATCAATATCAAGTACAATTCAAAAAATACAAAATGAAATATCAAATTCAAAAATAAACAATAATAATAATAATAATTCTCAATCAACTATATCAAAAAATACTTTTAATAATAATAATTTTACAAATTCAAATACAATTGCTCCATTAACTCCTTCTGAGAGATTTTTACTTAATGAAGATTTTATAATGAATAATAATAATAATAAAAAAATTAATATAGATAATGAGATTATGGAACCTAATTTTATTCCTAAAAATAGAAACAATAAAAATTTTAATCAAGAAACAAATGAAATTGATGATTTTATTCAATTTTTAAAAATTAAAAATCTGACCAGAAATACTAGTTTATCTCAAATATTTCAAATTAAAGAAAATCAATTAAAAAATTATCAAAAAAATGAAGAAAATATAAAAAAAAAGAAAATTAATTATCATAGAAGAATTAAAACACAAGATTCTCCTTTTATATTAGATGACAATGATATAAATTTAGATAATAGTGTAAATAAAATTAAAATGAAAATAAATGAAATTCAAAATAAAGTTTTAGAAGAGAAAAAAAATGGAAAAAAAAATATAAATAATAATATTATAAATATGAATAATTTAAATTCTATTCTTTCATCTCAAAATATAATTAATTTAAAGGACAAATATCAAAAATCTTATAAAAGTATTTTTGATATTAAAGATGATAATAGTATAAATTCAAGTGAAAAAAATAAATTAAATTTATTTGGATTAGACAAAATTGAAGATTTAAATTTATCAAAACTTTCAAAAAATAAATCATTAGTAAATATAAAAAAAGATTTAAATAATGATTTTTATAAAGAAAATGAAAATAATTCTTATAAAGTTTTCCAAGGATTTCAAGATATTATAAAAGAACCAAATGATAAATATTTAAATAAAGTAAAAGACGATATTAATCAATATAAACAAAATCAAAAAAAAAAACAAGAGCATAAATTTAAAAAAATAAATATTCCTAATCCTAAAAATAATCTTCGTTCAAATACTTCTAATTCTTTTAGAAAAAAAAATATATATATTTCAAATATTGGGATAATGCCTGCTAATACCTTGGAAAATGTTATTGATGCTCGAGCAAATGTTTTAACAAAAAAATAAATTTTTATATTAATAATTAAATATTTAATTTAATATATTTTTAAAAAATTCTTATATAGAATAATTTTTGAATTATAGAAACTTTAAAAACAATAATTTTTCAAAATAAAATAATTATTACTTCTAAAAATAATTTCTTAAGTTGTTTTAATTTTTAAAGTTCAATTTAAATATCATATATTCGACTTTAGAAAATAAAAAAAACATAAATAAGTTTAATAAAAGTTATTTTTTTAATTTAAATAATAAATTATTCTGACTTTTCTTTCATATCATGTTTTTTCAAAGACAAATTTCCTCTAGAATACAAAATCAAAGCAAGGAAAATACAAAAGAAATAAATAATCAAAATTACAGGTTTAACAAATAGCATAACATTATTATATCTATATTGAATTTGGAAAAAGACTTTATGAATATCATAGACATTCCTCATATAAATAATAACAGAATTTCTTCCAAACAAATCTAAGCATCCATAAAATTTATTATTAACAACTTCATAATGTCCATCAACATTTAAATTAACTTTAATATTATCAGCACCTTCAGGTAGAATAACTTCAACAGAATAATTTTTAGCAAGTAAATCTTTATAAGGCATTCCAAAAGTTAAATTAACTACAAAATTACCATTATTATCTGTATTAACATGGAATTTACTAGGTAAATTATATCCAATTCCAAAATTACTTTTCCAACCTCCTAAAATAGGGAATCTTGTAGTTAAATCTAATTTAACATTATCCCATTCTCTAACCGCATTTGAAGTAGAAACATTACCAATTTCATCTCTGTACCATAAGCCCCAAGCTCTTAAAGGTAATATTGCTCTAAATTTTTTTAATGCATTTTTACCCCCTTTATTAAAATGAGGATTATAATCTATTCTACCAAATTCACCATCTATTTTTGCTCCTATATTTGCTAATTGATAATCCTCTGTTACTGCTATATTACCCCAATGAGATACTTGATATGTTTTTGATGCTTTATTCATTACTATATAAGGATTGTTGTCTTGATAATGAATTTTTATTGGATTTATTTTGTAAGGCTTAATATATTCATATGTATATGTTATTTCATCATTGTTTTTATTTGCATTTAATAATGTATATGATTTTATTTCTACTCCTTTTGGTATATATATTGTTGTTTTTGTTCTTAATGTTGGATATATTGAAGGGATGTTTCCATTGTCTTTAAAAAGTGATAGTTGATCTTCTTTTATTGTTATTTTTTTAGGGAGAAATTCTAATTTTTCAAAATAATGTTCTATTATTGTTAATGTTTTTTTTGATTGAGGTTGAATTGAATCAAATGTTAGTTTATAATATATGAAATCTGAATCTTCGTTATATTCTTTTTGATTACATATTTTTCCATTTAATTTTGAGGAAAAATATACTAAGTAGTTCGAGCTGTTTTTCGGGATTAAATATATATAATTGCTTAATGGTTCTGGGCTTTTGTTTTGAATTTGAATTTCACTTTTTATATGAATTATTCTGTTTCTTAAATCTATGGTTCTTGTTACTTCTTCATTTTCAATGTTATCATTTGAACTTTGAGTTGCAATATATGATAAAGTAATAATAAATATCAGAAGGATATTCCTCATTTGCATTTTTATTTCTTTAAAATATTTAATAAATGAATTGCATAATTTTTAATATTAAAAAAATAAAAAATAACTTAATTTATTTATAATAAGAGTTAAGAATTTTAAATTTTTCAAATAATCAAAAATCATAAACCTTAAAACATAATATGTGAAAATCATTAAATAAGAATCGAACAATTATGGATAATAAATGAATGTTTAGATGGGTTTAACAAAAATAATTCTTATATTTGATATAAAATTATTTAAATTAAAAGTATATTAAATAATCTTAAATAGCTAAAGATGTCAAATTTATTTAATAATGTGATTAATAAATTGTTTAAAAAAGAAGAAAAAAATATTATATTCAATCATGTTGAGTGGATTTTAACTTTAGATAATATTAATCATAAGTATATTGAATTCTCTTTTTTGAATCCAAGAAAATTAAAAAAATATAAAGAAATAATATCTTTCTCTTTTTTTCAAAACAATGAATTATTTAAAGACCAGTCACAAAATTATTATGAACTCAAAGATTATATAATTAATTTAATTAATAATAAATTTCATTCAATTAATTTTTTAAATGAAGACAAAATTAAATTTGAGTTTAATGTAAAAAGGAATATTTTTATTGAAAAAGACAAAATTGAAGAAATAAAACAATTTAAAGCAGAAATTATTCTCCAAAAAACAAATGTTGAACATGAAGATATTTATCGTATTATATTTCGTCATTTTTTTTTAATAGATAAAAAGATATTAAATTTGGAAAAAGCTTTTAAAAAAAAGAAAATAAATGTTCAAATAATAATTGAAAATAAATTATTAAAAAACATCATTAAACAATTGGAAGAAAAAATAATAAAATTGGAATTAGAATTAGAAAAAATTAAAAGTTTCAATCAAAATTTCTCTAATTTGGAACTAAAAGAAGTTGAAAAATTTGAAACATTAAATTCAATAACACAAATGGATATTCTTCAATCCGGTCAACTAATTTATACTGGAGATAATATTTATTTCAGTAAAAGTAAAAACTTTAAAGAAAGAATTCCTTTGATTGAAAATAAAAAAACATCTGAATATTTTCAATGTTTGAGTATAAAAAATCAAAATAATTTTGTGACCAGCAATGAGAAGAGTATTCTTATATGGGAATATGATAAAAAAAAAACAAAAGATGAAAAAAAGAAAAAATTTAACTTTAAAAAGATTGAATTCAGTTATTGGGATAAAAAAGACAAGAATAAAGATTTGAAATTCGATACAACTAGTGATAAAATAGTTCAGATAATATATAGAAAAAACAGTACAAAAAAGAATATAATTGTATTTCTTTATTATGGAGATATTCAAATTTTAGAAGAAAAAGATGATAGATTTATATGTTTATTCCATTTATTTAATAATGATCAAAAATTAACAGGAGGAATATTATTAGAGGATAAAAATATATTAGTTTCAACTTGTATTTCATCTGAAGGAACTAAATTTTGGGATTTAAATGATTTAAATGATAATAATTCAGAATTAAAAAATGAAGGATTATCAATAATATTTCAAATTTCAGAAGCAAGATGTTATCATTCAAATGCTATTTGTAGGTTAGATGAAGATAGAATTATTGTTGGAGGAGATAATAATCCCAACAAAAAAGATAAAATTAAAATTATATCTATTTCTTCACAAAAAATTATTCATTCTATTGATAATTCAGGAGAAATTTGTTTTTCTATTTTTATTCTAAAAAAAGAAAATGCTATTTTAATAGGAGGTAATCAAAGTATAATGATATTTGATATAATTAATTATAATAAAATTAATAGGATTAATTATAGTGGAGGGATTAATGGCTTTCTTGAATTAGAAAATGATTTAATTATTTCTTATGACATCAATGGAATCATAACTTTATGGAAAATATCTTATCCTTTGCTTTTTGATTAAAAATATAATTTCATTTTTTAAATATCATAATAAAGAGATAAATAATTTTTTTTGTTTATTAAATATGAAAAAATTGATTAAATAAATGAAGGATAAATAGCTTAATTAATTACCTATTAGAAATAATATTCTAATAATATATAGTTATAATAATTATCTTTAATTATTTTTGTTTATAAATTTCAATTATTAATAGTAAATATCAATATTGAATAAAGATAATTATTCATATATTTCAATTAATTATGGAATATAATTTATGAAAATTAAATAAAAAACTAAATTACATAAATTAACACACTTTTTTAAGCTGAATATTTTTTGATTTTTATCAATCATACACAAATAAACAATATGCTTTATTTATAATATAGATATTTTTTTAATAAATCTTTTTTTTTCTTTTTAATATTTTTGGTTTTTTATCAAACAATCTATTAGATGCCTTTTTCCAATCAATCTATTATATAAACAAAAATCAGATATATAATAAAAAGACAAAAAATTCTAAAATTTTTTCAACAACAAAAAAGATTATCTTTTATTTAAAAAAAATTACTAACAAGTAAATAAAATAAAACATATGTAAAAATAAATTAAATATAAAATAAATAAATAAAATTAATATAATTAAATACATATATTTTAAATGGAAACAAAGCATCTAAACAAATAAATCAAAGAATAAAAGTATTTAGATTTAGTGAAAATATATTTGAAAGAAAAATATTACAAACTTAAATAGACTTTATGTTTAAAACGATAAACAAAGATAGAAAAAAAATAAATGAAAATTACTTAGACCAAAAGATAAAAATGAAAAAGGCTCAAAAGAATATTTACACTAAAATAATAACATATATTTTTGATATTAAGTGAAGAAAAAGTATATAAAGTAAATATTTCTAAAATATTATAGGAAATAAAATTGATTTAGAAGAGAAAAGACTAATTAAATTCGTTGAGAAGTTTCTTTTTTAAATTGGGATAAATATATTGTTAATGAAGTAATGAAAGTATTTATTAAAAAAATACCTTTAACCTTAAATTTTTCAATTTGAATTTTTTTGTTTGTTTTTTATTTTTTATTTTATTTTTTTTTATTATAATACAATTTTTTATTGAGTTTTATTTAAAATATATTGTTTGCATTTTTTGAATATTATAATCAATTAAGTAATTTTCATCTTCTAATATTTTCCCATTAAAAATTAATTGATATTTAAAATCTTTTTCTAAATTTAATCGAAGAATAATTTCATCTTTTATATATTGAATTTGTTCAGCAATATTAATAGATAAAACATTTTTATTTTTTTTTTCATAAAAATCAACGAAAATAACAGGAAAATAAAAACCTCTTAAGAAAATAATTCCTTTAGGTCTAATATAATAATCTTTTAATTGTTTTCCATCATTATTTAATTTATAAACCAAATACAATAATTCTTGATATTCTTTTTTAATCATTAATTTTTCTTCAATTAAAACTTTTAATTGCCCAATAGTCATTTCAGGAAAAACTTCTAATTCTCTAATAACATGATTATAAGTTTGTATAATAATATTAAATTTTTGATTAGCTTCAACCTCTTTTCTTAAAGACATATTTTTTATTTTAAAAAAATATTTTAAAATGTCAAATTTAGATGAAAATGAACTTTTACAAAATGAAATAAATAATTTAATACATATTAATATTCAATTTGGAAATGGAGATTCATATCATGGAGAAATATTAAATAATAAAAAACATGGAAATGGAGAATATACTTTTTCAAATGGTGAAAATTATATTGGTGAATTTTCAGAAGGTTTTTTTAATGGGAAAGGAATATATAAATATAATAATGGTGATATATACAATGGAGAATGGAAAAACGGTAAAAAAGAAGGAAAAGGATTATTTACTTTTAATGATGGTTCTTCTTTTGAAGGAGAATTTTTTAATGGTGAAATGAAAGAAGGGAAATATATATTTTTAAATGGAGATTGTTATATTGGCTCTTTTGAAAACGGATTATTTAATGGGAAAGGAAAATATTTTTATGTTAATGGAGATCAATTTGAAGGACAATGGGTTAATGATAAAAAAAATGGTTTTGGGAAATATATATTTAATGATGGTTCTGAAATTGAAGGACAATGGAAAGATGATAATATTGAAGAGAAAATAGAAAAAAAATAATTATTTTTTTTTTAATATTTTTTTATTAATTAGATAATAAATAATATTTTATTATTTATTTACATTTTGCATTTTGAAGGATTATCAATATATATTTTTCTCACTCTTCCTACTCTGTGACAACTTGATGTCATATATTTTTTTTTTACTGATAATAATTGAGTTGAATCTAAATTTTCAAGAAGAAAAGCAATATCACCATAACATTGTTTATAATTCATTCCATTATTTCTATAATTTAAAATAAAATCATTTGCTCCTTCATCTAAGATAGAAATGTCATTATTATTTCTATATTTCATTATAATATAACAAACTGTATTTGCAATTTCACTTGGTTTATATTTTAAACTTCTATAATCTAAAAGAAATAATTCTAAAAGATATTTTCCTAAATAAAATTCCTGTTTATTAAAATTTAAAAGAGAAGAAATAATTTCATAAAAGTTATTTGATGTTGGAATAGTAACATTAAATTCTAACATTTTAAGTATTTCTAATTCTAAATTAATAATATCTTTTTTTTCATAAGAACTTTCAGTGATATAAACAAAATCAAAAACTTCAGGAGAATAAATTTCTTCATATTTACAAGAAATAAGCATTGAAGTTACTCCTAATAATTGTAGTCTTCCTCTCTTCATTTGTTTTTCGGATAAATATTTATCTATTAACCAAACTGTTAAAAATAATGTATCTGATTTTAATTTAAATTTAAAGTGAACGTCTATTATCCAATCTATTAACATTGCTCTCATTTTCTCATTTATATCTAACTGATTTTCCATATACCCAAATAAACTTTTTAAATCCTTTTCTTCATTTAATAAATTTTGATACATTTCTATTAAGTATTCACTGTTTATTTGAGGGTCATTTTGTTGATTTGTGGTAAAAGACATTTTTTTTATTTTTAATGGGATAATTATTTTTTTTAATTTAAATATTGAAATTATCATTAATTAATAAATTAAAATAATTTATTTATTTTTTAAATTTTTTAAATGATGAATAATATTGATGAAGAAGGAGCTAAATATATTATTGAAATTGAAAGAACTGTTGATATTCCTGAAGTTGATTATAAAGAAAAAACTCCTAGTTGGACTGAAGATGAAGATGAAGAAAATATAGAAAATTCAAATAAAGAAGAAATAAATCAAAATGAAAATAATAATCATCAACTTATTAATTTTCAAAATAATAATAAAAAAGAAGAAATTATTCCAAATTTTTTCAATTTAAATAATAATAAAAAAAGTAATTATTTATTTAATTCATATTCAAAGCTTTTTACTAATAATGATTATTTTCAGAAAATGCCAAAAATTTTTTTTGAACATTTATTACAACTAAATCAAAGATTGAATAGAGATTTACTAGAAAAATTAACTTATGTTGATAATGATTTTATTTTAAATGATATTCTTCATTTATTTACTCATTTCATTGAAGAAGAAGATATTAATAATGAAAATATATTTGTAGATAAATTTGAAAAATATTCTCCTTTAGATATGCCAAAAGATTTGTTGATAAATATTTTAAAACAATTACAAATTATGAGGAATAAAAATATGTTTTTAAGAAATATTCATCTTATTTTTGAAAAATATGGTATTAATACGATAATTATTCAAAAAATTATTTCGATAATTAGAGAATTTATTAAAGTTAGAGATGAAATAATTGATCAATTTATGAAAGTACTTTATTATCAAAAAGGAAAAATTGAAAATATAAAAATTGAGAATTTTTTATTTATTCATACAATATCTAAATGTCATTTTTTAAATAATTTAATTCTTAAAAGTAATGAATTTATACAATATCTTCTATATAAAAAGCATAAAATTACAATAATGAGATTTATTATATTTTATCAAGAAAATATTTTTCTTATAGAAGAATATTTTTCATTTTTGTCAAAATATATAATTTCTTTAAAAGAAAATATAAAAGAACAAAAAAAAATAACAAATTGTTTATTAGATAAATACTTAATAGATATGATGTATAAGAGAGCAAATTATGAAAATGAATTATATACTGAAATATTTATTTATATTATGGAAATTTATGTCAAATTTATATATGAATTTATATTAAATGGGAATTTAATTGATATATATAATGAATTTTTTATTGATCATATTGTTACAAAAAAAGATGATAAAAAAATTATATTTAATTATAATGAAAGATTTAAAATATTAAATTGGATTGAATGTTTTAAAATAAAGTCTTACCCTTTAAATAAAAAAGAAGTTGCTTGTGTTCCCCTTCCTTTTATGTTAAATAATATTCATTTTAAAATTTTAGAAACTGGGAAAATTACTTTTTTAATAAAAAATTTAAATGTTATTAATTATTCAGATGAATTTAATAAAGAACTTTTTTTTGAACAAAATAATGAAATAAATATTGAAAATTTATTTAATAAAAAACAATTAAAACAAGATGATTCTTTTAATGAATTAAAATTATTAAATGAAAAATTAAAAATTAGAAAATTAGAAATATTAGAAAATGGAAAAGAATTAAATGATTTAAAATTTATAAAAAAAGAAAATCAAAATGAAAAACAAGAAGAAAAAAAAGAAGAAGATTTAATAAATTTTTTACAAGACACAAATAATATAAATCAATTAATAAATGAAAATGATATTGAAATGGAAGATTTAAATATTTTTGAAAATAATATTATTAAAAAAAAAGAAAATATTCTTACACAAATAAATCCTTTGTATAATAATTTAACAAATAAAGATGTAACTAATATATTTAATACAATAAATGAAATTTCAAAAAATAGAAATAAAGAAAATATTAAAATTTATAATATTAATGTTATTATTAATCATCTTTTTTTAAATAAAATAAACGAAATGAATAAAATTATGAATTCCAAATTTTTAAATGTTTTATCTGATAGATTAAATGTAAAATCAAAATTTGATTTAGTATTTTTTATCTTTTTATTTAAAGCTGGATTTAGTATGAATAAATTTATAATAGAATTAAACAATTTTATTTTTAATAAAGTTAAATCTGAAAATACTTTGACAATGGAAAATAATTTTTTTTTAAAAAGTTTAATAAATGAATTAGCTAGTACTTTAGGTACTGATTTAAATCAATTTAAAGATGAAATTATTGAAAATATTCATATATCATTTAATGATGTTAAAAGCTTTATTCATCATTCTTCAGAAGATTTAATTAATTTAAATTATATTGCTCCTCTTCCTACAAGTATTTTATTTGATGAGAATGTTATGAAAAATTATAATAGTGTTTTTAATTTTATCGTTAAATTAAAAAGAAGTTTTATTTTAGTTAGAGATATAAATTTAGATAAAAAATTGAAAAAAATTTTCTTTGATTTTCCTTATCAACAACAATTTACAAAGTATTTAATTAGTTATAGATTATGTATTATGGATTTTGCTAGTTCATTAGAATTTTATGTTTTTCATTTTGTTATTGATAAATTTATCAATAAATTTGAAATTACATTATCAAATATTACATCAATTGATCAAGCAATTAATTCACATACAAGATTTATAAAAGATATATATAATTTCCTTGGATTAAATGATAATAAATATATGAATAAAATTTATAAAATATTAAATATGATTGTTAATTATCCTTTATTTGTTGATAAATTTATATTAAGTGATAAAAATAATCAAGATGAATTAGATAAATTATTTATAGAAATATCAAATGAAATAGAAGATTTCAAAAGAAAAAGTGAAGAAATAATCATTATTTTAGATTCCTTAAAAGAAAAAGTAAGTTTTAAATAATATAAAAAAAATAAAAATAAATAATAAATTAAATAACAAAAATACATATATATAAATATATACTTATAAAAACCTTTTAAAAAAAATGAACCCATCTTCAATATGTAAAAAGTTAATAATTCCAATATCTTTCCTATCAACAGGTTACATATTTTACAATCCACTAATGGAAAAAATATCTCATTCAATAATAGAACATAATCAAAATTATTTATATAGAAAAATGCCAAAAAGAATATTTTTAGTTTGTCATGGAGAATCAATTGCAAATTTAAATAAAAGATTAAATGAAAAGATTCCAGATAATAGAGTACCATTAACTGATAAAGGACATGAAGAAGCAAAAATATTAGGAAAAAATATAAGAAAAATAATTCATAATGAATCAATTAAATTTTATGTTTCTACTTATTTAAGAGCAAGACAAACTTATTCTCATATATTAGAAAGTTTTAAAAATAATAAAAAATTAGTTTACTATGATCATAGATTAAGAGAACAAGAATTTGGTAATTTACATTATTATGATGATAAAAGTTATTTTTCAAGAGTTTGGGTTGGTAAATTTTATTATAGATTTCTAAACGGAGAAAGTGGAGCTGATGTAAATTTAAGGTTAATTTCTTTTTATCAAGATTTACTTAAAGATACTGAATTTAGTAAAGAAAAATATGATAATTATATTATTATTTTTCATTCTATTGTTATGAGATTAATGTTAAGATATTTAACTGATATGACTATTGAAGATTGTCAACAATTAAAAAATCCTTTAAATTTTGGTTTTTGGATTCTTGAAAAAGATTTTAAAAATAGGAAATATTTTTTAAAAAATCAACCTGAATATTATACTTAATTTACATTTATTAAATGCTCTATTGTTCAGAATAATATAATTCACTTGATTATATTCTTTAATATTTTGTTTTTTTATTTTTATTAAATATAAATATTTTATGTTTAATAATGAAGAGGAAATTAAATTAAAAAAAGAATATTACGATATTGGAGTAAAAGAAGGAATTCAAAGGGCAAAGGAAGATTCTTATAATGAAGGGTTTAGAGAAGGAGTACAAAAAGGAATTGAATTAGGGTTATATAAAGGTTTTTTAGAAAATATTAGAATATTAATTGAAAAGGATAAATGTAAGAAAGGTGTTGAAAAAATTATTTCTTTATTAGATAATGAAAAATTGTCTAAAGAAGAAAATTTAGATAAACAATTTAAAATTATACGAACTAATTTAAAAATGATTTATAAAAGAAATAATTCTATGAAAGAAGAATAATTAAAAGATATATATAAATTTTTTTTTATAAAATAAAAAATAATTTTTATTGTATTCCTTTTAAAATTTTAAAAGTTTTAAATCAAAAAAAAAATTAAATAAAGAGTTTAAAGAATGTCATTAGCTTGAGTGATTTTATTACACATATCTTCAAGTAAATTAATAAGATAATCTTGATTATTTTGTCTTTCATTTTTTTCATTTTCTAATT
>JAEEGL016377646.1_pt1 | contig 12732 bp, 9 predicted proteins | sample 9134231 | NCBI WGS metagenome assembly JAEEGL01 (sample SAMN16246548, study PRJNA631951) | gut metagenome | biome: gut microbiome; feature: rumen; material: fiber-attached | host: Bos | place: Iran: Karaj | collected 2018-10 | reverse complement strand
CCGCCGGACTGGAACAGCTCGGAGGCGCCGGCGGACCCATGCGGTCCGTCCTTCCGGGGATTCTCGATGAAGTGGAGCTCGATGTCGTCGGGGATGTCCTTGATGTAGGGGATGCCCGCGCCGGCCATGGTTCCGCCCTTCTTGAGATCGCCGTACTCCTCGCTCAGGGCGAAGCCGATGGTGTGGGAAATGCCGCCGTAGGCCTGGCCTTCCACCGCCAGCTTGTTGCCGATCACGCCCACGTCGCCCACGGCCACGTATTTGAGCACCTTTGTCTCGCCGGTGTGCTTGTCGACCTCCACCACAGCCAGGAAGCAGCCGTAGTTCATGCAGTTGTTGGGGGAGCCCTTGCCCGTCTTGGGATCGGTGGGCACGCCCTTGGTAAGGGTCTCGTACACGCCGTGATACTTGGTCGGGATGCCCTCGGCCGCCATCTCGTCGTAGGTGCGGTAGGTGCCGTCCGGCTTGCGCATGGCGTCCATGAGCTTGTTGGCGGCGTCGATGGTGGCGTTGCCGTTCATGAAGTGGCTCCGGCTGGCGGCGGCGATGCCGCTGTCGGGGGTCCGGCCCAGGTCGTTCATGATCAGGTGGACCTGCTCCGGCTTGATGCCCAGAGGCTCCAGAGCCTTGACAGTGTGGACCAGCGTGCCGATGTCGCCGCCCTGGCCCACGTCCTCCCAGGAGTTGTAGTGGGTGATGGTGCCGTCGGGATTCAGCTCCAGGGCCACCTCGGACCGGTCGATGATGCCCAGGGTGCACATGAAGCCGCCGCAGGACACGCCCACGCCGTAGGCCTTGTCCTCGGTCTCCTTGCCCTCGATCTCCTTTTTGGCCGCCTGATAGATGGGCCGCATCTTGTCCATGATCTCAGCGATGGAGGGCTCAACGTAGGGATAGCTGTTGACCGTCAGATCGCCGGGGCGGGCGGCGTTGATGTAGCGGAACTCAAAGGGATCCATGCCCATCTTCCGGGCCAGCTCGTCGATAAGGCTCTCGTTGGGGGTGTAGCACTGGGGAGAGCCCAGGCCGCGGTAGGCCGTGCCGAAGGCGTGGTTGGAAATGCCCATACGGCCCAGGCCCCGGACGTTGGGGATCACATAGGGGTAGCCCAGGAAGCGGACCAGCGCCTCCAGCTCGGCCAATGCGCTGGAGAAATAGGCGCCATGGTCGCAGCCCACGTCGAATTCCAGCGCGGTGAGCTTGCCCTTCTCGTCGCAGGCCATCCGGGCGTTGATGAAGTTGGAGGTACGCTTGCCGGTGAAGTGCATGAACTCCTCGTAACTCATGGTCAGAGTAACGGGACGGTCCACCGCCATCATGGCCGCGGCGACGATGGCGCAGTCTCCCGCGAATACGCCCCAGCCGAAGGCGGCGCCGGAGGGGTTCATGATCATGCGGACCTGATCCGGGGCCAGTCCAAGGCCCTCGGCGATGGCGCCGCCGCTCCAGCCCAGCGCCTGGGTCTTGCTGTGGACGACTACGCGGCCCTCTTCGTCATAATAGCTCTGGAGAATATCGCCCTCCACAGACAGATGCGGCTCCTTCTGGGCGTAGAAGCTGCCCTCCACGGAGCAGTAGGAGTCCTCGATCACGTCCCGGGTGTCCTCGCCCTTGATCAGGGGCTGCTGCATGTAGATGTTGCTGGGGGAGTTGGGATAAATGCTCTGGGCGCCGGGCGCCACCGCCTCCACAAAGCTCATGTACTCGGGCAGGGGCTCCAGCTCCACCTTCACCTTGGCGGCGGCGGCCCGGGCATGCTCGGTGCTGTCGGCCACCACCACGCCCACGGTGTCGCCGTAGCGGTAGATGATATCATCGCAGAAGATGGGGTTCTCGTTGCCCACGATGGTGCACGAGGGATGGGGCAGGGGCTCCAGGATCCGGTTGGTGCCCTTCACGTCCTTGGCGGTGACGACCTTGACCACGCCGGGCATGGCCTCGGCCTCGGAGACGTCGATGGAGAGGATCTTGGCATGAGAATACTTCCGGGGCTGGACGATGGCCAGATGCAGCGTGCCCTCCGGCATGTGGTGGCGAATATCGTCGCCGTACTCGGTCTGACCCAGGACCTTGGCCAGGGCGGTGGGCCGGGGCATCCGGCCGTTGTAGACTTCCTTGTCGGAGGCCGGGTCGTAGGTGATCTCCTGAATGGTCTTTTCCCCGCGCATCACGGCGGCGGCGTCCATCACCGCGTCCACCAGCGGTTTGTAGCCGGTGCAGCGGCACACGTTCCGGTTCTTCTGGAACCACGCGCGCACCTCATCCCGGGTGGGATTCGGATTCCTGTCCAGCAGGGCCTTGGCCGAGACGATGAAGCCGGGGGTGCAGAAGCCGCACTGAGCGCCGCCCCGGTACATCCACGCCACCTGCAGGGGATGCAGATTGCTGGCGATGCCCAGGCCCTCCACGGTCTCCACGGTGCTGAACTCGTCCACCTTGTCCATCTTCCGGACGCAGGAGCGGATGAGCTCGCCGTTGAGGATCACGTTGCACGCGCCGCACATGCCCTTGCCGCAGCCCACCTTCACGCCCAGCAGGCCGTGGCGCCGCAGGGTCTCCGCCAGAGTGTCCTTCTCCGGGTCGTAAATGACGATGCGTTCCACGCCGTTGATGATCAGATATTTTCTTTTGAGTCCCATAGTCATCCTCCTTTTGATATGGTGGCCCTTCACGTTCGCTCTCATAAGTCGATTTTATCATTTTTTCTCATCAAGGAAAACGAGAAGCTCTTTTCGCCGCAGGCTCCCCCGCTTTGAATAATCATGCACTTCCACCAAACAGTTTTATTCTGAATATGGTTTTTTATTGTCAGTTGATGTAATCAATAAATACTATTTTTATGTCAACTTGCAGGCAAATAACAGTGAAAAGTTTGGCGGATCCGCCAGTTGTAAGAATAAATCGTTCCCGCAGCAGAAACCATCGGACAAATGCAATTTACAAATGATTCGTATTAGATTATACTGAGGGTGTGCGATGCGCTTTCGGTTTCCCGGCGAACGGCCGGGCGGGAAAGGATGGGGAACATGAAAACAGGCGCTGTCATCGTCGCGGCGGGGATGTCCTCCCGAATGGGCGATTTCAAGCCCATGCTGAGCGTCGGCAGCATTTCCATCGCCCAGCGGGTGGTGGCCACGCTGCAGCAGTCGGGCGCGGATATGATCGTGATGGTCACCGGCTACAACGCCACGGTGCTGGAGCGGCATCTGGCCGGCAACGGCATCGTGTTCCTCCGGAACGAAAACTACGAGAGCACCCAGATGTTCGAATCCGCCTGTATCGGACTGCGGTATCTCAAAGACAAGTGCGATCGGGTGCTGTTCACGCCGGTGGACATCCCCCTGTTCACCGCCGCCACGGTCCGGGCCCTTCTGGACGCCGGGGCGGAGCTGGCGCTTCCGGTGTGCGACGGCGAGACGGGCCACCCCGTCCTGATCGCCAGCCGGCTCATCGACGCCATCCTCGCCGATCCCGGGGACAAGGGGCTCCGGGGGGCGCTGGAACGCGCCGGGGCGCCCATGTGTCTGGTGCCTGTGGCAGACCGGGGCATCCTCCACGACGCGGACACCCCGGAGGATTACGCCGCCCTGCTCCGTTACCACAACGCCCAGTTGGTACGGCCGGTGGTCAATCTGTCCCTGGTCCGGGAGAAACCGTTTTTCGACGGGCGCACCGCCATGCTGCTCCGGCTCGTGGCCGAGACCGGCTCCGTCCGGCTGGCCTGCCAGCGGATGCAGATGAGTTATTCCAACGGCTGGAACGTGATCCGCACCCTGGAATCCCAGCTGGGGCGGGAGCTCATCGAGCGGACCCAGGGCGGGGCGGGCCCCCGCCGGAGCCGTCTCACGGAGGAGGGGAAAAAGCTCCTCACCCTTTACGACGGCTGCGCCGCGGCCCTCCGGGAGAGAGCCGAAGAGCTGTACGAAGCGTATCTTGCCGATTATTTCCGTTTCAACGACTGACAGAGGAGAGAGGTTCCTATGGATGATCTGTATAAACGTATTCTGACCCGGTTGGAGGACAGCAGGCCCACAGCCCTCCGCAGCGTGATCCCGGGCAAAACAGGGCTCGCGGCGGACATCCGCCGGGAGCTGACGGATGTGACCGCCCTCCCGGACGGCAAGGGCCGGAACGTGGCTAAGGTCACGGCCGTTCCGGACGGCGGCTCTCTGGTGGTCACGGAGCCGATGCTGCCCCGGGAGAGGCTCATCGTCCTGGGCGGAGGCCATGTGGCCATGCCGGTGTGCGCCTTCGGCGCGGCCTGCGGCTTTTCGGTCTTCGTGGTGGACGACCGGAGCGAATTTGCCAATACCCAGCGGTTCCCGGCGGCGGAAGAGGTGATCTGCGATTCCTTTGCCAGCGGCATCCGAAGGCTGGCCATCACCCCCTTCGACTATGTGGTGATCGTCACCCGGGGCCATCGGTTCGATTCCGACTGCCTCCGGGCCATTATCCCGGGGGTCATGCCCGCGTATCTGGGCATGATCGGCTCCCGGCGCCGGGTCCGGGCACAGATGGAGATTCTGAAGGAGGAGGGGCTGGATCCCGACCGTCTGGCCCGGGTCTGCACCCCCATCGGGCTGAATATCGGCGCGGTCACGCCGGGAGAGATCGCAGTGTCCATCCTGGCGGAGGTGGTCGCCCACCGGCGGCTGGCCGAGTACGGCGGGCCGGAGCGCATCTGCAACGATTCCGACGTGGAGCTCTCCGTTTTGAAGCACATAGCGGAGAACGACCAGCCCATGGCTGTCGCCACCATTATTGAGACAAAAGGCTCCTCCCCCCGGGGCGCCGGTGCCAAGATGGCCGTGGATCGGCTGGGCCATGTCACCGGCAGCGTGGGCGGCGGCTGCGGCGAGGGCGAGGTCATCCGGGAGGCCCTTTCCCTTATCGGCACGGGACGGTACAAGCTCATGGAGCTGGATCTCACCGGCGAGGCCGCGGAGTCGGACGGCATGGTCTGCGGCGGCATCATGACCATTCTGGTGGAGGACGCGGTCCGGTAACGTCGGACCGGAGAACGAAAGGACGCCAATGAAAAAGGACAACGTGATCCTCATCGGCATGCCGGGCTCCGGCAAAAGCACCGTGGGCGTGCTGCTGGCAAAGGAGCTGGGCTGCGGCTTCATCGACACCGACCTGATCCTCCAGCGGCAGGAGGGCCGTCGGCTGGAGGAGATCCTCCGGGACAAGGGGATCGAGGAGTTCCTGGATATCGAGGGCCGGGTCTGCGAAGCCCTGGATGCGGAGCAGACCGTGGTCGCCACCGGCGGCAGCGTGGTGTACCGGGAGGGGGCCATGCGGCATCTGCAGGAGCTCGGCGCCGTGGTGTACCTCCGGGTGGCGCTGGACGATCTGGCCGCGCGGCTGAACGATATGAAGGGCCGGGGCGTGGCCCTCCGGGAAGGGCAGACTCTCGCGGATCTGTACCGCGAGCGGACGGTCCTCTATGAGAAATACGCCGAACTCACCGTGTCGGAGGACGGCCAAACCATGGAGGACACCGTGGCCGCCGTAAAGGAGGCCCTGTCCCGCCGGTAGGGGCGCCGGGGCGGAAGGCGCCGCGGTCTTCGTCCCCCGGATCTTGAAAAAGCTTTCCCGCCGCCAGGAAATGTGTTATAATAAAAAAGTTAACAGGGCCGACGGAAAAGGTCCTTTTCACACCACCCGCGTTTTGAGGAGGTGCTTTCCATGAAAAAGCTCGTTTCGAGGATCATAACCAACGTCTGTTCTTTCGCGGTATCGGTCTTCCTGCTGCTGCTGATCCCGAAGGTCGACAACGGGAAGCTGCTGCGGATCCTCCGCCGCTCCAGCCCGTTTTCTGTGAAGATCCGGTTCATGCTGCGTTCGATGCCGGGGGAATTCATTTTGATGGTGATCCTCATCATATTGCTCCTGCTGGCGGTCTGGACGCTGTTCCGCACGTTTTACCTGATCTCCCGGCTGAAGAAGACTCCCTCCGTTCCCGCCGACGCCGACGAAACGGAGAGCGCCTTGGGCTGCGATCACAAAACCGGCCGGGACCGGTATCTGGAGCAGCTGGAGAACTATCTGGAGAGCGGCGTCATCGACCGGGATGAGTTCAACTCCATGCGGGAGCGGTATCTGAAGCAGAACATCCCGGACGACTACCACGGCTGAAATGGCCCGCATCCTGTGCCTGGGGGACTCCAACACCTGGGGGTATGATCCCCGCTCCTATGCAGCCGGCCAGTATCCTCCCGCTGTCCGCTGGACGGGCCGGCTGGGGCTGGGAGACCGGCAGATCGTCTCCCTGGGGCAGAACGGTCTCTGCATCCCCCGGAAGGCGGACTATCCCGCCCTGGGCGGGCTTCTCCGGCAGCACGCTCCCGCGGACGCGCTGGTCGTTATGCTGGGCACCAACGATCTTCTCTGCGGCGCCTCCGCAAAAGAGGCCGCCGCCAGCATGGAGGCTTTGCTCGTTTTTCTGCGCGCCTGTCTGCCGGAGACGAAGATCGTCCTGACGGCCCCGCCGCCTATGGAGCGGGGGGAGTGGGTGAGCGGAGAGGCGCTCCCGGCAGAATCCCGGCGTCTGGCCGGGGAGTACCGGGCGGTTTCGGCGCGGTGCGGCGTTCTTTTCGCCGACGCAGGCGAATGGGGCGTGGGTCTTGCCTATGACGGCGTGCATTTTTCCCCGGAGGGCCACGCGGCCTTCGCCCGGGGACTGGGATCGTTCCTGGACAACAACCTTTGATACGGCGGCGGCCGCCGGGCGGGATGGATGCCATCCCGCTTTTTTCTTTCTCCGGGGCAGAACGGCCGCCCCCTTTCTTTGACATTCTCTACAAATATCCTGTGATGATCCTCATCGTTTTCATGCTTTTCGTTGACATCCGCCCCGCCTGTTTTTATAATGATCATCAGAGGAAAACTATCAGGAAAGGGGTAATGTTCTATGGTCAAGTACGATGCGGTCGTCGTGGGCGCCGGCAACGCCGGGCTGTCCGCGGCGATCCGGATGCAGCTGGGCGGGGCGAAAACGCTGCTCATCGAGCAGCACAACCTGCCCGGGGGCTGCGCCACCAGCTTCCGGAGAGGCCGGTTCGAGATCGAGCCCTCCCTCCACGAGCTGTGCGACGTGGGGCCCGAAAACATGCCCGGTGAGATCCGGGAGCTGTTCAATGAGTACGGAGTCGAGCTCAACTGGGTCGCCTGTCCCGACTGCTTCCGGGTGATCTCCAAATACTCGGACGGCACGCCCATGGACGTCACCATGCCCGACGGCATTGAGGCCTTCATCGCCAAGATGGAGGAGTATGTGCCCGGCAGCACGCCCAAGATGCGGGAGCTGTTCGATCTCTATGAGGAGATCCGGCTGGGCGCCATCTACACGGCGGCCAGCGCGGGAAAGGCGGACTCCAACTACATGAAGGAGCATTTTCCCAACATGCTCCGCACCGGCGCCTATCCGGTGGCGAAGGTGTTCCGGGCCATGAAGCTGCCCCAGAAATGCCAGGATATCCTGTCCACCTACTGGGGCTATCTGGGCGTGGATCTGGAGCATCTGTCCTTCTTCCATTACGCTTCCATGATGCAGCGGTACGTGCGCATCGGGGCCTACATCCCTCTTCACACCTCCCACGAGCTGTCCAGCGCCATGCTGCAGCGCTTCTACGATCTGGGGGGCGAGGCCTGGTTCAACTGCCGGGCGGAGGAGTTCCTCTTTGACGGCGACCGGCTCTGCGGCGTGCGGACCAGCATGGGCGACGTGGCATGCGACATGTGCCTGCCCAATATCAACGTGGATATCATCTACGGCAAAATGATGCCCAAAGAGCTTATCCCCGAGCGGGAGAAAAAGCTCTCCGCGGCCAGGAACAAAAACTACAGCGCCCGGATGTTCTGCGCCTACTTCTGCCTGGACTGCGATTACCGGGACCTGGGTATCGAGAACTACAGCTACTTCCTGGCCGGCGGCTCCGATTCGGTGGCGGAATACGACAAGCTGATGGGCGGTATCGACACCAACGAGTACTGCATCTTCCTGTGCTACAACGTCGCCAATCCGTCCTTCTCCCCTCCGGGCACCTGCGTGTGCTCCATCACCACCCTGGCCTCTCCGAAGGACTGGAACGACTGCTCCCAGGAGAACTACGTGGCGCTGAAGGAGGCCATGACCGACAAGATGCTGGGCATCGTGAAGGAAAAGACCGGCATCGACATCTCCGGACACATCGAAGAGGTGTCCATCGCCTCGCCATGGACCTTTGCCCGGTATCTGGGCGTGCCGGAGGGCGCGGTCTACGGCCATGAGGTCCGGGACTGGGACGGCATCATGCCCCGGATGATGATGCTCAAGCAGGATTACCCCATCAAGGGTCTCCGGCCCATCGGCGCCGGAGGTCCCCGGGGCGACGGCTACAGCGGCACCTTCATCACCGGCTCCCTGGTGGGCAAGCTGGCGCTGAAGGATCTGCGCGACTGGGCGGAAGGAGGCGGGAAATAATGGCTCTGAACGTGAAGATCAGCCTCATCGGCGCGCTGGACATGCTGAAATTCAAAAACATGGCCGCCGACCGGGAAAAGGCCATCCAGCGGGCCCCCGCCAGAGAGATCACGGCGGACTTCCCCATCAACAACAACGCCAGGGCCCTCCATCCGGATCATCTGGATCTGGTGGTGAAGGAGGTCGTGGACCATCCCGGGGCCGGCGCCAAATCCTTCATCCTGGCCCGGGAGGACGGGGCGCCCCTGCCCTTGTTCCGGGCGGGACAGTATTTGTCGCTGAAGCTGCCCATCGGGGAGAGCTTCGTCTCCCGGCCCTATTCCATCAGCTCCGGCCCGGGCTGGGCCCTGGACGGCATGTACGCGGTCACCGTGAAGGCCAATCCCGGCGGCTACGCCGCCGACTGGGCCCTGGCCAATCTGAAGGCCGGCGATCGGGTGAAATCCTCCTCCCCTCAGGGCGAGTTCTACTTCGACAAATACCGGGACTGCCGCAGTGTGGTGGCTCTGGCCGGCGGCAGCGGCATCACCCCCTTCCTGTCCATGGCCTACGCCATCCGGGATGGCATGGAAGACTTTGATCTGACCATCCTCTTCGGCAGCCGCACGGAGGAGTCCATCCTCTTCCGCAAAGAGCTGGAGGAGATCGCCGCGGCCTGCCCCCGGGTGAAGGTGATCCATATCCTCTCCGACGAGGAGAAGGAAGGCTTCGAGCACGGCTTCATCACCGCCGAGCTCATCCGGAAATACGCCCCGGAGGCGTACAGCGTCTTCATCTGCGGTCCGGAGGCTATGTACCGCTTCGTGGAGAAAGAGGCGGCGAAGCTGGAGCTGCCCCGGCGGCTGGTCCGGCGGGAGCTGCTGGGCGTCACCAAAAAGGTCTGGGAGCAGCCGGGCTATCCGGAGGCGTCCAGGGACGCGGTGTACAAGCTCACAGTGAAGCAGGGCCCCGCCGAATACGTCGTCGACGCCGCCGCCTGCGAGCCACTTCTGGTGGCGCTGGAGCGCGCCGGCATCCGGGCTCCCTCCCGCTGCCGGAGCGGCGAGTGCGGCTGGTGCCGCAGCCGGCTCCTGGCCGGCGAGATCTTCATGCCCGCGGAAAACGACGGCCGCCGCTGGGCGGACAAAAAGTACGGCTTTATCCATCCCTGCGCCAGCTTCCCCCTGTCCGACGTGACGCTGGAGGTGCCGGGCGAATATCTGTAAAAATCGCAAAAACACGAAGGCCGGGGCGTTTCCGTCCCGGCCTTCGTGTTTTATGGTTTGTTGATCATCCGTTCTTTTCTTCCGCCATTTTCAGATACATCTCGCGGCTGTAGCGGTAGAGCTCCGCGTTGAGATCCACGCCGCGGGGACCCTTGGGGTTCTTCAGACGGCAGGCGTAACGACCGGTCCTGGCCATCTCCTCCACTCTCTGGTGGATCATTTCGATGGCTTCCTCGTCGCTGGCCTCAGGCGGGATCACGAACATGGTGCACTGGGCCAGCTTGTCGCCGTACTCGCGCATGATGGCCGCCTTGTCGTTGGCGCTGTCCTGGCCCTCCCAGGCGTCGAAGCCCGCCTCGATGATCAGAGGCATGAGAGTGGCGATGCAGCCGCAGGAGTGGAGGCAGATGTACATGCCCATGTCGTGGGCGGCCTTGGTGATCTTCTTGTACTGGGGCAGGAACAGCTCCTTATAGGTGGCGGGGGAGAAGAAGGTGCTGCGCTGGGTGCCCATGTCGTCGTGGAAGAGGATCATGTCCGCGTGGTACACGTCGTGGGCGATCTTTATGAGCTCGATGTGCCAGTCCACCAGCTTGTCGTAGAACTCGGTGAGCTCGTCGGGGCTCTCCAGCAGATAGCAGAAGGCGTCCTCAAAGCTGGTCAGGTCGGCGGTCCGCTCAAAGAGGCCGTTGACGATGATGAAGTAGCTCAGGCGGTCGTCGGTGATCTTCCCCTCGTAGTTCTCCTTGTAGTCCTTTTCCCAGTCGATGGCGTTCAGATCGGGCCAGACGATCTCTTCTTTCCAGTTCTCGATGTCGGACAGGGCCCGGGTGCCGGGCGTGACCATGGCAGCGTGGGTCAAAGGCTCGTAGGTCCACTGGATGCCGAACCAGTCGGTGCCGCCGAAGTTCCGGGCTGCGGCGTCGGGCATTACGCAAGGCTGCAGGGGGTTGTTCTCGATGGACTGGTTGGTGACCCAAAGGGGCATTTCCCCTCTCAGCATGCGGAGCATGTTTTCCTTGGGGGTGATGGGGTAATTGTATTTGGGGACTGTTTCATCTGGCGCACCGTAGATCCCCTTGACGACATATTCGCCCACTACTTCCAGTTCCTTGTTGATGAGTTCGTCGTATTTGCCCATGATGTTTTCCTCCTGTTATCGTTTCTTTCTCTCCGCAGAATGGCGGAGAACCTGTTTTAACAATGTTATTATAGTACGTTCCGGAGAAAGATGCAATCCGCAATCCAACGTTCATTCGCGATCCGAAGCTGTCAATTTGCGGAGAAAAATCGGCGTCTGCCCCGGATTTCAGGAAAAGGACGGCGGAAAACGTCAAAGCGGGAATTCTTCTCCTGCAATCTGCAGGAAACGGGGGGTCAGAACCCGTTGTCAATGTAGAACGAGAGCATCAGCTTCATCCGCTCGAGGGGGTCGTCCAGATCCACGTTGATGATCTTCTGGATCCGTTCCAGCCGGTAGGCCAGGGTGCTCCGATGGATGAACAGCTCCTTGGAGGTGCGCAGGACGTTCTTATCGTACTTCAGATAGGTTTTCAGCGTGTTGCTCAGATCGGTCCGGTTTTCCTCGTCATAAGCCCGCAGCTTCTTCAGCGCCTCGGTGCAGAGCATCCGGGAGGGCATCTCCCTGCTGGCACAGTCCACGATGTAGTCCAGCAGATAGTCGTTGAAGTGGAAATACCAGCTGGTGCTGCCGCTGACCCGGCCGAAGTTCAGCGCGATCTGCGCCTGCCGGTAGGCGTAGGGCAGCAGGGAGAAATCCTGGACCTCAGAGCTGACGCCCACCTTCAGCAGCCCCTCCCGCATGGTGATGGCCAGCTTGCTGACGATGTCCGCGGTGCTCTCGTGCTTGGAGGACAGGTTGACCACCACGGCGATGCCGCCCTCGCAGAAGAACGCGTGGCCGTCGGCCACCTGGGTCTCGATCTGGCCCAGCATGGCGCTGGAGGAAAGCATGTTGAAATCCGAGTGCTCGGTCATGATGTGGAGGCAGACGTAGCGGTCGTTCCGGTTCCATTTGAGGTTTTCCAGGAAGCTGACGGTCTTGCGCTCCTCCATGAAGCCGGTGCGCAGGAAGTCGATCAGAAAGGCGGTGGGGTCGCTCTCCTGGGTGAAGGGCCGCAGCTGCCGGCTCTGGATGGCGTGCTCGATGAAGCCGCCCAGATAGTCCAGCACGTAATAGTCTCCCGGCTGGATCACGTCCATGATCTCGTCCACCAGGATCCGGCCCTCATAGCTCTCCCCCAGCCACAGGTTGCGGAACAGGATCCGGTACCCGGTCTGATGGGAGGAAAACAGCACGGTCTTTTTCTCCCGCAGGCCGCTGAGATACTCGAGGTCGGTGCGGAAATCGTTGATGAGCTCCATGGACACCATCACCCGCCCCGTCCGGCGGTCCCGCTCCCAGACGGACATGCCCGGGATGTGCCGGGGATCGGAAAGGATGAAAAAGTGGTTGTCATGGATGAACATGGGGTTGCGGAACACGTCGATGCTGGCCAGAAGCAGATCGTCCAGCGGATTCTGGCTGGTAAGCGCCTGCTGGAGCTTCCAGTCCCAGTCCTGATAGAGCTCAAAGGTGTCCTGCACCAGCTCGAAGATCCGCAGGATGTACTGATCCTCCGGCAGCACGATGACCGGCCGGTTTTCCGGGATCCGGCTTTCGTCCAGATCGCCGATGACGATAAAGGGAGCTTCTCTCGTTTTCAGCGTGTCCTCCGCCAGATCCTCCGCCTTCGCCAGATACACGTAGGAGGCGTCCACCGTCCGGTCACGGCGGAAAAGCCGGATCCCGATCAGGTTCTGGGCGTCCCCCGCCTCATGGAAAACGTTGGAGATGTGGAGACGGTCAAAGGCGTCGGCCAGGAGCCGCATGTTCAGGTGAAACCGCAGATTAAACTCGTCTTTTCTTTCCGTATCGCTGCTCATCGTGTCTCTCTCCCCGCTGCGGCAAGCCTCCGCGGCCGCAAAAAAATAAGGGCGTCAAAAATGACGCCCTTATTATACTCTGGGATGGGGATTTCTTCAAATGTTTTTTCCGGT
>JAEEGL015623202.1_pt1 | contig 12732 bp, 18 predicted proteins | sample 9134231 | NCBI WGS metagenome assembly JAEEGL01 (sample SAMN16246548, study PRJNA631951) | gut metagenome | biome: gut microbiome; feature: rumen; material: fiber-attached | host: Bos | place: Iran: Karaj | collected 2018-10 | reverse complement strand
GGGGGTCAATTTTCCTCTGTTCCATTTTGATTAGCGCTATCTGGCGCGCTGTGTTCTCTCGTTTTACCTTCCGGGTAATCAATGTCAAAGTTCTTTATCAATTAAAAAGAAGCCAGCTCGTTAAAGCTGGCTCCCTTCGTTCTCGTTCCGTCTTATTTCTCGTTCTCTTCGTCTCCGCTGTTCTTGGTGTCGTTCTCTTCCGGTGATCTGGAAGCGCTGGTCTTGGTATATCTGATAGTTATGTAGCTCTCCGTATATTCTGCTCTCGTTACTGATGTAACTATTCGTACATATGTAGCATTGGCGTATACTGCAACTATGGGGTTATCTCCGCCAGGGATAATACTTCCTATCTGCAGGATCCAATTATTACTTATTGCGATTCCGTCAATTTTAAGTATCTTCCCTAAGTTTGTGATCCCATGTTCTACGCTGTTCTGTACTCCGACAGCCGGAAGTGCTCCACAACTTAATGTCTTTTCATATATGGTGGTTCCGTCTATCCAGGTACCTACGACGTGCTCGTCGGTGCTGTATACTTCTCCCTTCTGTACTTCCTCTTCCACTCCGTCAAGTCCCCGGATCAGGGTGTCTATAAGTGCCGGTACGTTGGTAAGTGTGGTTCTAAGTCCCTTCTTAAGATTTACAATACTGTCTTTAATTGCCATGGTATAACTCCTTTCAAGTTAAATATAAACGCCTTCTCTGCATAAGCTCTTAATACGTGAAAGTTCGTTCTCGGTAGCTCCTACGATTCCCTCTATGTCTATATCCTCACATACACAAAGGCCCTCACACTCTCCCAGGGTGGTATTTATGTATGAAGGGTAGCCTAACACTTCCTGGTAGCTCTCCGGTTCTGCCGTAATAGGTCTTGTGATCCTGATGTAAGGATAAAGCACGGAACAAAAACCGCTATTTGCAACTATGTTTCCCTTGCTCGTTACGATTGGTCTAAATCCGCCGGAAAGAGCTGTCTCCCCCGCGTTTATCATTCCCGCTACGGGGTTTGTAATCCCCTGGGTGCAAGCGTTTATAAGCGATCCTACCATATTACCGTAGTTAATGGCGCTCAATGGTATCTGTATTGCGCAATTCCCCTGGTACGCGTGCTGTGCTTCCACGTTAGCTATAACTTCACCGTTGGGAAGTACAAAGGCGGGCTTACTACATAATACGTTAGCTACGCACATACCGGTAAAGAAATCTATTGTATACTGTACGTTAATGCTCCCGCCCATGCACTCACTAACATCAATAGAGACAGTTCCAATAAAGGGAAGATAAAGCTCTATTGTCGATTCATAATCGAGGAAGCTTCCCCAGTTCTCCGGTATCTGAAGTGTACCAAAATCAACTACTTTAAACTCGCTTGCTAATCTGTTTCCGGTTGCATCAAAGCCAAGCGCAGCTCCGCCGGCTGCAGCTGCAAGCCAACCGCCAAGCTTTATATTTTCCGCTGCTCCTACGTCGGGATTAGTAGGGAAAACCATTAAAGAAATGATAAAATCAAGCGGATTTATGCTCAAGCTCTGCAGAAGTCCGAGAAGCGTACTTCCGTATAAGCACTGTCCGACTTTATTTAAATTACTTGTGTCAATCTTGTAGCAATTTATAAAGCCTGATCCTACCGCGGAAGCTTGGCTCTCGTCGGGAGCTCCTGGCTGTGTGACGGGATCGCCTTTATATCTTGGGCTTGCTCCCGGATCGGTTCCTTTACCGCCTATACCCGGTTTATTTTTATTGGTATAAGCTCCGGTGGGTTTAAAGTCTTTATCTCCCGGGCTTGCTCCGGTCTCTGCTTCGGCCCATATCTCGTTTAAGCTGTCTGAGTTTTGAGGCTGATATACAAAGGCCCACACTCCCGCATCTTCGTTATAAATATAAAATCCGAAGCGCTGGATCATGTTTAGTGAAGCGACAGCAAACCAAATATAGCTTTGAGTGTTACGGCTTCCCCAGTTATTTACACCTACTGTCGGGCTCCCGCCGGATTGTGCTTCTATCCTAAATTCCCAAGGCATATCCGCCGGCGCGTAACTATCGTGAAAGATATTTATATTATGTGCTGTGCTTGGCGGGTTTGGGTAATAGTTCCCGCTCATATTATCCAGGAGAATACTCTCACTTTTTAAAGGATCCGCGGGCCTATTGTTCCAAGTGCCTTGTTTAGCTGTCCAGGAAGTACCGCCGGAAGCCTGGGAAAGTCCGCCGGGGTACCCGCTCTCGAAGTTTGTAAGGTCTCCAAGCTGTACAACCGGATAATACTTACCAACTCCGCTCTGATATAATACTATCTCCATATTAGCCGGCTCCTATTGTTGTTAAGATGTAACAGTTATTTTGCCCGTTAAACTTGCTCTGCTCCGGAAACTTTAACACCGCGCTGGCTGTCCTACGCTCTACTGGGAGCTTCGGATCAGGTAAGTATAAGTCGAAGTGCCAAGGATTCCGGGCTATTACTGCCCGAGACGCAAGAAGCGCAGTTTTAAAGCTCATCAAAGGATCACTAAGATCACAAACAAACCTCACAAGCTGACCACGCTCGAGCTCTGAATGACAATAATAATATCTTCCCAGCTCCGGTATATGTACGTAATTAGCTTTTATAGATCCCTGAGCTCCACTTAGTAGAATCTCGGGCCGTTCTATGTCTATGGGCTCCTTGAGCTTTACTTGTACAGTGGCAATTAAAGACAAAGCTTTATTTGCCGTGTGCGCGTTGGAGCTGTTGTTATAGAATGTAACAGTAGTGTCCATGTTAACAGTCCCCCACTAACAAAAGCTGCTTCTGTATGTCGTCGAAGATCAGCTCCATAAATTTATAAGTCTTGGTCCAAAAGTCGGTATGGAGCCTAAGCATATCTGAGGCCGTCTGCACGCCGATATTACCGCGTCTTGTAAGTGTCCACTCGTCCGTATCAATGGTATCTGTACGCTCTCCTTCGGTGTCTGTATGGCTTCCTATGGTGTCCTGGCGCTGTGTGCTTACGTCCTGGCTCTCCGGTGCAAAAGTAGCCTCATTATAAGGCGCTACGCTGTGTGTATTGGTCTGCCCGCCTATCGTGTCTGTATGGCTGCCTATGGTGTTTTCCTGGGTGCCTTTTTTGTTCTCCTGGTGCTGCTTTCCCGTGGTCTCGGTAAGATCATAGTTATAAGTCAAGGGGTCGTCCTCGTCCGTAACTACATAAATACGGTATAGCTCCTCGTATCTCTTCCGGTTCATGGTTAGTATGCTCAGTACGTCAAACTTGAAGTTAGCCACGCTCGCGGTCTTGTCTTCCTCTTCCAGGAAATCATAATAAAAGAAGTTCTTATACCGGCGTGCAAACTCTCGATCATACTCCGCTGCAGATGCGCCGTAAGTCAGATCCCAAAAGTTAAAGCCCGTCTCAGTAGGAAGAAGCTCTCCGCTTGGGATCACTTCTTTATACAGTTCTATTATCTTGAATGGTCTGTATCTGCTCATTCTGTTTATCCTCTACTTTCGGATCAGTGAACATATTGATGTAATCGAGATCCTCGTTAAGCTCTACGCTCCAATTAGTCCCAAAGAGCTTATTAACTCTTTCAAAGCCTTCTTTTCTTGCCTTTAACATATCCTTGAGATTAACCAAAAGCGCGGGAGTGTCTGCGTTGGCCTCGTCTGATACCGTGTTAGATCTCTTATCAAGCCCGGTCTTTATGCCTATATCTGATAGGAAATCAGAAAGAATACGCTGTCTTGCTCCCCAAAGCTCTTCTACTCCCTGGGTGATATTGGTATGAGCTCCGGCATAATCGACGCCCATATCTCCCGGATCGGAGACAAAGCCAAACTTGCCCTCGAAAAGTCTTACAAAGAAATTGCTAAAACCTTGCTTCTGTATTTCAGACTTTGCAACCGGCGCGCCGTTAGGAATACGGGCCATAATAGCCGTATCTATGTAACTTATCTCCGTATGAGCTAAGAGCTGCGCGTAGTGGTGTACAAGGTCAAATAAGGGATTCGCAAGGGTATTATTATAGATTACTTCTATGTCTTTACCTACTGTTAAAGTGCTGGACCAGATAGGGCTTCTTACGCAGTATCTAGGCTTCCTATCCCGGTACTTACTAACTCCGGAAGGAGTACCAAAAAAAGCCGTGAGCTCGTTGTCCTTGGGACAAATAGCAATTCCGGCGTGTCCCTGGATCATAAGCCTAACTTCTACTTCGTGAGGTGGTATCGGGTCCGTTATGTCATTAAATAAGAGACAGCAACGGGAGAAAAGCTCATCACGCCAAAAGAAATAATACGCGCTATAAGTCGTATTTTCTCTAGCATACTTAGCTATCTTTACGTCTGTCTCGTCAAGATATTGATTAAGATACATGGTTTACTCCCACTTTAGGACGTCGCCTTCCTGCAAACTCTCGATAGTCTTTCCACTTCTTAGCAGCAAAGCATAAATGTTATAGCTGTGTCCGCTCAGCTCCTTCGCTATCTTGCCCAGGTCCTCGCCCTTCTTGTAAATGTGCTCGTTTGATTTTACTTTTGATGTTTTCTTCTTAGCCATAATCTTATTTTTAAAAATAGGCGCTCGGCCTAAACCAAGCGCCCGGGGTAAAATTTATATTAAAGCCGCTGCAAGCTCTAATATCAAGGAGTAGGATCCGCGACGTAGAATACCCACATATTACAGTGAGGATCTACGGCATAACCGGTCTCGGCCTCTTCGCCGTGAATGGTTCTCCTCTGCCTGGGATCTGCTACCTCGTAAGTATAGAGCTCTCCGAAGTAAGCCTTTACTGCGTCCTCGTCTCTGAGGAAGGCTACGACGCCGGTCTGTGATACTTCGATAGCTGCTCCGGTAGATTCGTCAGCGTATACGCCAACGTTCTTAACGTCGATCTTGGAAGCTTCCGCGAAGCTGTAAGCTCCACCGGTATAAGCTCCTGATCCCTGCCAAGAGGGTACTTCGTTATATCCCTGCATTTCAACCATGTTAGGGTTGTATGTATTGCTATAAAGTCTGAACTTGGAAGCAGAAGCGAACTCTGTAAGCACATCAAGGCGAGTCTTATCTGCGGGGGTCCAAGTCTCAAAGCCGGCAACATTAAATTTTATGCTGGGCTTCTTCATGTATCCGCGGAAGTCGTCGATTATCTTGTTTGCACTTGCCAGGAAGTCAGGGCTATTAAGGCAAGTTGAAACAGTAAGCGAAGTAGGAGCTCCGGTGTTGTAAACCTGGAGAAGGTTTGTAGACTTGCCGTTATGGATGCAAAGCGCGATAGCTGTATTAATTGCTAGGTTCTCCAGCGCTTCCATGTCAATATTCATTGCATTAGCAATAACAGTATAGAAGCTGTCGATAAAAGCTCCCATGGAAGCCTCATCGAGAAACGCGTCCCTGATAACCTTATAAGACCAAGTTTTCTCAATAGCCCAGGTTCCACGCTTGCCAAAAAGCTTGGTGGAGATGTTAATAGTAGTATTAACTTCGTAAGGGCTCTTAGCGGTGATAGTAGGCGGATTTTCTCCGTTGGAAGCGCTCCAGGCGAAGTTTTCTCCGGCTGCGGGAAGGCTCGCGTATACGCGCTGTACGAAGCAGCCAAAATTGATCTTGTCTGTGATTACTCCTCTGTCTGCCTTTTCATAAAGGCGCGTCATAACTTCGGTCTTTGCAATTCTGCACGCAAGAGCACCAAACCACTGATCGAGGCCCGCGTAGGGGTTGTCGGCGGTATGGATCTCTGAGAGCTGCCTTCCAAGATCTACGAAAGAGCTTGTGTCTTTAACTCTAACGGCGGTCTTTCCCAGGAAGTCGCTCGCTGCATCATTTACAATACTGTAAATCTGCTCTGTGATTCCCATGTTTTAATCTCCTCTTTAAAATTAGTTTTGTGATATATCTTCCTGGGGGTCCGGTTGTGCCTCTTCGGGCTGTGCCGGGTCCGCCACTTCAGAAGCGGGTATCTCTGCAGCTTCTTTTCCTTTGTCCTCTGCTGTGGGAGTGTAGCCCTCTACGGCTGAATCTATCTCCGGCTCAGGATCAGTTTTCGGAAATACTTTCGCGTACTTGTCATAATCAAATCTCATGTTTTACCCCTTTCTAATCTTCAATGTGTAAAATTTTACACACTTCCATTATAGTTATCCACTTTACATAATGCAAGAAAAAAGCCCTTATAACCGGCTACAAGGTTATAAGAGCTTAATTCTGATGATTGGTAAATTAACTATGGTGGTCTATCGTCTATCGGAAGTCGCCAGGGAGATTATAACATATACTTAAGTATATTACAATTTCATCTGCGCCACTACGGACCGGAAGTCATTAGCAGTAAGATTATCAGAAAAACAAGCCTTATTTGTCCTGATACACTCCCTCATGTATTGCTCTGGCCTATTGTCCTTGAATCCCGCCGTAGTCATGGGATCTGCGCTAAACTGATCCGTGATAGTCCTTTGGAGCTTCCTCTTTCCGGTAAAGGGATAGACGTATAAAAGGCGGGCTCCGTCGTAAGGATCTATAAGAAGCTGCAGCACAAAAGCAAAATTAGAAGTTTGTAAAAGCAGCTCGTACACGTTCTCGTATAAGTCCTTATCTTTCGGGAGCTTCGGCTCTTCTACTACGTCCCACTCTCCGGCCATTATCGTTTTAGATGCACGGCCAAAGAACATTTTGCCGGTGCCTTCTATGTGACCTGTGTACTCGATAGCGACTTTTATCTCGTTCCCTTCTCCAGCTTCGTCATGGTAGTTATATATCTGAATCGTTCCGGGCTTCTGAGAAAATACCCTTGGCGTCCAGTTTTTAAAATAAGGCACTGAGCGCGAGATAGAGTTTCCAAGCATAAGAACTGTCCCTTTGTGATCCCTAAAAATCGCACTGCACGCCTTTTGGAGGACAGTACACTCGTCCTCGAGATAGTAGGTGGCAGCTATGAACTCCTCAAAGATAATGAAATCAAAGTCTACCCAGGCCACGGATTTTATCTTCTGCCAATTATACAAGCTGTCGTAAGCGCCAATATAAGAGCTTCTTTGCTTCTTTCCGTCCTCGTCTATGCGGTAGAAGTATAATAGGCCTCTAAAGGCTTCTATACCGTCCCACTGGCCTTTAGTGTATTCATTTACCGGTGTATCGCTAAAATACAATGTGGCCTTGTCCTGGTTGATCTCATCTACCATACGGCGCAGATAAAAGAAGCGCTTTCCCTTCAAGGCATGGTTTATAATGGCCTCTTCTTTCGCCTGGAAGGACTTTCCCGCGCAGTTTTGCCCGAATACCATTAAATACTCGGCTCCCGTGGCAAATAGGGCTTTACGGAGCCAATAAACGCGTTTAGGCTCCTTTTCCTTTTTCTCCTTCTTAAGCTTCGGCATTTTCTCTTATCCTTTCCGGCTCACAAGCTGCTTTTTTAAAATACGACTTTCCGCAGTTTCGCCCGAATACTATTAAATATTGAGCTTCGGGGTTAAAGTCTTTAGGGCTCCAATAGTAGCGCTTGGGCTTCTTTTCCTTCTTCTTTTTAATCATGTTTTACCCCCATTAAATGCCCGGCCCATATATCGTCGCAAGTGATCTCCGCTTTGAGCTCGTCACACTCGCCACGTATGGCGCAATTATCACAATCTACTGTATACTCTGCAGCTACTCCCAAAAGCTCCTCTAACTCTCTTCCGGAGCTCCTTATAAGATCCTCATACTCCTTGGGTAAATTAATCTTGGCCATTGTTCTTATCCTCACTTTCTGTTTTTCCTATATTTTCAAGAATCCTCAGCGCCACTTGTAGACCGTTGGCGGTTCCGTAATGGCAAGGCACTTTCAAAGTTTCCGTTTCAGCAAAATCAAAATCTCTTTTAATCTGCTTTTCTATCTCTGCCTTTACATCATCTATTAATGTTCTTCTTCCTTTATCGTACCCGTCAAGATAAGCCCCAATAACACAAATCGGCGTATGTTCTCCGGCGTTGCCCGATAACTCGGTATATTTTGCTACTTCTTCCCATAACATTACTTTTTACCCCCTTTTAGCTGCTCCACGAGCTCCGGATCTTCCTCTCGCTCGAAGTCTTCGATATACTTTTTAGCCATTTTATATTGGTTTTCAAAGTGTAAATGATAAATAGGATCTTCAGAATCCATAACAGACACTAAAGCGACGCTTATCTGATAGACCGCGACGCTTATATCATGCATTAATGCATCTATTTTATCCGTATTCCCATAAGGAATACACTCTCCTATAATATCTTTGAAGATCTCATTTGATCCCCATGATATAAGACCTTTGTTATATACTTTAGCAAGTTTGCTATAAAGTTCTTTCGCGCTGATTAAATCACTCATACCTTTTTACCCCCTTCCATGCTTAGAGCTTCCTCTTCCAGCTCGTCCAGATTATATAGCCTTCTTAATTCTTCGTTTCGGCGCTCCATTTTTAGTTTATCCTCTCCATGAAATCTATATGTTTTGCTAAATGGCATACCAATAGTTAAGAGATTTTCTTCCGCTGCTCTTATAGCCTCTTCCAGATCCGCGAGATCATCCCAGGTAAATACCGGCTGCTTATACTCGTAAGACGCCTCGAGCCACAATACGCCATAGTGACCGTCAGCTTCTAAATCCCTCTTATAAGCGCTTACTATGGCATATACTGTACTAAAATAGTTTTTGCCAATGAAGCGAGCCTTATACGCGGAAAAATCTTCTATAGATGTCTCTTTGCTTCCCGGTGGTAAGAGCTGCCAACCATTCTTTCCCAGTATTACCAACGGCTTAAATTTTTTCATGTTTTACCCCTTTCCGCTCGTCTGAGCTTTAAACAATATGTATTTAATAAACAACCAGTAATTGAACCGGTTTCTAAAAGCCCATTTAATGAGCTTTTTAGACACTTCGATCTCTAAGACTTTTCCGTTTATTTTTGTCCTTATAAGCTGCATTTTACAAAAGTCCCTCTCGGCTAAACTCCGCTCTATTGGCGTGATGTAGACTTTATCTCCGTTTACTTTTTGGAAAATTAAGTCAATTATTACTGTTAGGATCAGCGCGACAATGAGCGCTAAAGCGCACAATATCAGCACAAACAATATATTATTGATTAGCAATATAAATATATTAATCTGTTCCGCCTTCATGTATTACACCTCTTAGAGCTTTATCGTACTCCGTAACACGTGCTCCGCTTGCCAGCTCCTCTATGATCTGCTCCGGTTCCTTTTCCTTCCTGAGCCGGTAGCCGTTGGGCCTGAGATTAACTCCGCGTCTCTGATGCGAGACGTAGCCGTCCGGGAAAACAAGATCCGGCTGTCTATCAAAGTACGTATGTAGGAGCTTGCTTACGTCTTTTAAATCCTTGTCAAAGACTACGCCCGCGGTGAAGTTGTTTATATCATCATGCAAGGCTTCGACAGCCTCTTTGTTAATGCCTGAGACCGTCATCTCGAGCTTACCGGTGCTCTTAAGCCTTTGTACGTACTTTTTGGATCCTAAAGTCCGGAACTCGGTAAACTTTTCCTCTTCTCCGAAGGCGCCAAGCTGTACTACTTCACCATACGCATTAACCGGGAAGGCTTTTTCCCAGGGAAGCCCGCGCTCTATGAGTACGCGCTTTATATCTTCACCTACTTTTTTATTGTACTCCGTAAAGTCTATCCTCTTGGATAAAAACGCGCTGTCTGTGTCACTGTACATAGAATATCTGTCATTAGGGATCACTATATCATTTAACAAGGTATAACGGCCCCATGCAGCTACATAAATACCGGCGTCATATGATACAAAGTAACGTCTATCCCGCCACTGTTTGAGCTTGTGTAGTCTTTCTTCGAGCTGGCGTACTGTAACTTTATCAAGTCCCCACTCTTCTTTATTTGGATCCCAGGTTATGGAAGCTTGAATAACGCTTGTGGCCATCATTCCAAAGATACTATCAAGCCGCCTTTTTGCGTGAAAATATCCAACGGGATCAACATATTTAAGAGCGCTCTTCTGCTCGAATAAGTCCAATAAAATGGACACTAACTCTTTATTTAAATAATCCATGTATGAGATCCAAGTCTCCAGGACCTCTACGCCTTCGTGCTCGTCCTTCCGGTTATTACCCCAAGTATACATCTGTCTAATGATGTAATAATCAAGGCAAGAGCACCATATTTCAAGCGTATCTGCGCTAATTACTTTACCATTGTCAAGCTCCGCATTTTCGCAGCGGCACTTATCAAAGGGAATAAAAGTATTTTGTTTTTCGCAGCGGATCTTATGGAACTTTAAATGCAGCTTATAAGCTTTAACGTTGAAGTCCTTTTCCGGATCAGGAAGGCACGGGCTAACCATTCTCCACTCCATATCTGGGAACTTCCTATAAACCATTTGCGCTATATAATCGCTGATGAAGTCGCCGTGCATACCTTCGCCGAGCTTATCCGTCCATGTTACGCCGTTCCAACATCTGTTAGCGTGTGCATATCCGCCCCAAAATATACGGCGTGACGTGACGTAATGATACCAGTTAGCCGGTATCTGCTTTTTAATGTGGCGCTTGTAGTCGTCGTTTTCCATGAGCTTGTTTTTTATTGGCTGCCTAACGGCTCCGGTATTGGTTAGCGGAAGATCCCACACGGAGCCGTACTCTTTAAGCTCTTCTTTGATACCTTTGTACATGATCTCGAGATCACGCTGGCCGTAGTCCAGGTTCTTTTTATTGAGCTTTGTTAGTGGAGTACGGAGCCGGTTATATTCAAGCTCTAACTTAGGAATCCCTAAAACCTCTCCCCACTCTTCCAAGCTTCTATCAATCATGGCGTAGCTGCATCTAAACTCGATATTTGGAAACTCTAAGGAAATAGCTTTTATTGGCCTATGCCTGGATCTTGCAAATACATAATCGAAGTGTAGACCGTCCAAAAAGGCGAACTCGAAACTTAAATTATGCACCCAAAAAATACACTTCATATCCGAAGGAATATCCGCCAAAGCCTTGTAAAAGTCCTCTAAATCCCTTCCGTAGTAATAGCGATCATTTATACCGACTTGCCACATATACGGGATAGCTCCGGCGTATTGTTTGGTCCAATATTCCGGAGACTTCCCCTTCTTGTATAGAAACGGCTTCAAGCTGTCATTATAAAAAAATGAAGTCGTTTCTATATCAAAGGTTAAAATATCTTCACAATAGCTCGTTACGTTCTTATACTCGCCTTTTTTGTGGGAGTGCTCCACTCTTAAATTATAGTTAGCGCTTAGAAAGGCCTTGCTTTTCGCGTACTCTTCCATTCTTCATTTTACCCCCGGTTTTTGTCCCGATATTTTGACTACTTTTAGTACCTTTTTTCCTGGTCCCTTTGCCCTTCTTGGATCTTACTCGATCCTTAAACTCAGGCTCCGGAGCTTCCTCTTCCTTCTTAGGGTTCCTCTTTTCGTCCAGCCTATCAAGAAGGATCCGTGTTATATCTTTTGTCTCTAATCCTTTTCCGGAGTTTTCCTGGAATACATCAAGCGCGATCTGTTCTACTTCCTCTCTGCTTAATTCTACTTCTCCGGTTTGATCGTAATACTGGCCCGCTATGGTCTCATATCCATAAGTCGATATAGTATGGTCTATGGATTTTAGGAAGTTTACAAAGTTTTTGTATTCCTGGTAGCCCTTTTTCGAGACGTTTCCTTTTTCGGTTTTAAACTGGCTCCAATACTTTTTGGCTTCCTGGTCTATCGAGTCCCACTGCTTCTTGACGAAGGTCTCGTATTTTTTCCGGTTCTGTCTGTAATCCTGATCCCTTGAATACTTCGAGCTTGTATCGAGCATATTAAAATCTCGGAGCGCGTAAGCGTACTCAACCATATCGACTTTATCCATGCGCGACGTATCTTTGATAACTCCGCCGGATCTGCCACGCCCGAAGCTCTGCAGCATAAAGAGTTGATCTTGGAGCGCTTGCGGGGTATCTTCTATATCCCTGATAGTAGAAATACGCTTGTTTGCCTCATCTGCGCGCTCCCTGATGTACATACGGAGCTGCCTCGTGCTCATATCCTGGATCGGCGTAACGCCTTTGTTTTGTTCTCCGCGGTGATAGTCTTTTTCAGCCATTCTCTGTCTCCTCTCCAAATACGCTGATTAATTTACTTTTAAGAATATCGCAGAAAATAGCAATATCCATATTTACATTGTCGGATCCGCGGAGCGATCTGTAAGCCAGGAAGAGATCAAGGGCCTTGGAGTATACGCGGTACTCGTTCCAGAACTCCGGAGCCACCTTCTTTTTTATTTCTTTTTTCTGCATTTATTCCGCCTCTACTTTCTCTATCCATGCGTCCAATATATAGTTTTTGTGTTCTACTTCACACCGTGCAAGACGGAGCTCTCTCTTGGCTTCCTTGAGTGTTAAATACTCTGTTCCGGTATAATCAAATACCATTGAATCGTCGGGGCCAGCTTGGAGCTCGATCACTACTTTATATCTGTACTTCGTCATGTGATCCCCCTTAAAATACCGCCACCATTACAACCTTGCCATGTTGCCGGATCTCAGTGTTAAGATCTACCTTGGAAGGCTTCCCGGCGAAGTAGCAGAAATAACCGTCTTGGAACTCATAATAATATGTTTTCATGTTTACTCCCTTCTAAATATAAACTTTACCCCGGAGCCTATGCTCCAATGTCAAGTATACAAAATAGCCTTGTTTTTCCTCTCCACATATCGTGCTGTCTTATTTATCATTTTTTGCTAACTTTGCACTTATCACTTGACATTGTGGCCG